>Ga0105055_10010277_pt1 | contig 11745 bp, 10 predicted proteins | sample BON03_FD_78090 | JGI IMG/M metagenome (GOLD analysis project Ga0105055, IMG submission 78090) | Freshwater microbial communities from Lake Bonney liftoff mats and glacier meltwater in Antarctica - BON-03 | ecosystem: Environmental > Aquatic > Freshwater > Ice > Glacier meltwater | place: Lake...
ACAATGACCATGTTTGCTCCCGCCCACATTAGCTAAACCCTGAACCAGTCCCAAAGTCAAAATTTAATTGCTGCGATGAGGCGGAAAAACAGATTTAGTGAGTCGTGAGCAAAAAACAAAACCTATCCCATCCCGATATTCCGATATCGTAGGGTCAAAGGTTCCAGCGGCGAATTGAGGGGTTTTTGTTCAGGCAGGTCTCAGAAGTTCTTTCTTTACTGCCAAGTCGGCAGAAATTGATTTATTACTGGCTCGTAGCGATTCGCGCGTCTTTATCGATTATGGACTTGGTCGTCTTGGCTGCTTTGGGAGCTTTTTTTTCTCTATTAACAGCTGAGGTCCAGGGAGGCCAAGCCATCTACCTAGGTGTGAATCTTGGTTTCAGCTTCCAAGACTATGGTGTGGTTTTATTGGCGGGGGTCGGCATACTTTTCGTGGGCAAGACCGTATTGTCGGCACTCGCCATGTGGGCGATGGCTCGCTTCGTCGGCCGGATCGAAACGTCTGCGGCTTCTCGGATCGCCGAATTTCTATTTTCCGGGGAGAGGGAGCGTCTTAGGAATTTCTCTGACGGCGAAATTCTGTGGGCTTCAGGAAGCTCAACCGCGGCCGCCTTCACCCAGCGCCTCACCAATTTCTCCAATTTTGTCACCGAGAGTGTTATGGTCGCGTCAATCAGCCTTTTCTTATTTTTCGCGGATCCTCAGCTAGCAGTCATTGTGTGTGTCTACTTCGCGGTGTTCGCAGCCTTTTTTTCTCTGTTTGTCAATCGTTGGATTGCTGCTTTGAGCATCCGAGTTGCGGAGGGTGGAGTCCGGTCCACTACCGCCATGACGCAGTTACTGGGACTTTATAGAGAACTCAGGGTCGTTAGCCAAACAGATTTCTTTCTGGGCGAATATAGAAGCTCCAGGGGCAAAATGGCGGGCGCCTCGGCGCTGCAAGGCTTCGCTGCAGGTATACCCCGAATGGGACTTGAGGTCGCCCTGTACGCAGGAGCAGTGGCATTTTTGGCTTTTGTCGTGGTGTCCGACAGAGGAGTAGACGCTCTAGCAGGTTTTATGATCATCATGATTGGCGCTTCGAGAATTGTAATCGGATTAGTCCCTCTGCAACGCGCGGTCAGCGATTTGCGATCAGACACAGCTGTCGCAGAGATGTCTTTAAAGCTACTCACTCAAGCATCTGAGGCCGAAGGAAATGATGGCGCTTCGCTATCAGTTGTACGAGAAAGATCCAAAACTTATGAAGCCGTGAAACTAAGTTTCTCGGATGTAGGCTTCCGTTACCCCCATTCCCAAAACGACACACTCTCGGACATCAGTTTCGAAATCCTTGCAGGTCAGTTTGTGGCATTTATTGGCCCTTCTGGCGGAGGCAAGTCCACAATCGTCGACTTAATGCTGGGGTTTCTGACGCCTAACCGTGGGCGAGTGGAAATAGAGGGCGTCTCTCCATCAGATTTTTTGCAAAATCACCCGGGCAGAATTGGTTTTGTGCCCCAGAAACCGGGGCTAGTCGCGGGAACGGTTGCAGCTAACGTAGCTCTCGGAAATTTCAGGCGGGATGAAGGCAGGTTCATGCAAGTTCTGGGGCAAGCGCGGCTCCAAGAATTAATCTATGCGCGACCGGAGGGAGTCGAATTTGATTTAGGCAAACAATTAGATTCATTGAGTGGCGGACAATTGCAGAGGCTAAGTTTGGCAAGGGCACTTTACCTCCAACCAGATTTGTTGGTCCTAGACGAAGCTACAAGCTCCTTGGACATATCTACCGAATCTGAGGTGTTTAAGAATGTATTAAAGCCCGACCTGAATAGGACAACAGTAGTAGTCGCGCACCGGCTCGCAACGGTCGTCAAGGCGGATGTTGTTTTTCTTGTGGATCAAGGAAAGATTGCTGATTTTGGTACTTTCACGGAGTTGAAAGGCCGCAGTCCAATGGTTGCAGAATTTGCTGAGCTTTCCTCCGTGGACGGAGAGGGCACTAGTTTTAATGATGAGCGTTCATAGCTACGAGCGACTTTTGGGGTTTGACGACGTCCAAGGGGAGTCGTTAAACGAGGAGGTTCTTGGTTGGGGAGAAAAGCTGAGCCTGGTTGACCTGCTTTTGGGGGCGGTCTCCTCGTGAGAGTTGCCGTGCTTGGGCGGTCCGATGTGTTGCACCGCACCGCAGAGAAGATCCTTCAAGAAAACCATGAAATTGTTGGAATCGTATCGGCGAAAGAGAGTCCGGAGGACGCGCGAACAGTCGAGGATTTCGAGATTCTAGCGAATCGGCTCAGTGTCCCTTTTCTTCGTGCTTCACAACTTAAGAATCATGGCGACGAGTTAAGGTCCTGGAAAGCAGACGTGGGTGTCAGCGTAAATTTCCCGACCATCCTCTCGGAATCCACTTTAAGAAACTTTCCTTTAGGTGTACTCAATGTGCACGGAGGGGACCTGCCTCGCTACCGCGGCAACGCGTGCCAGGCCTGGGCCATCATCAATGGTGAAAGCAAAGTGGGGCTCTGCGTGCACAAGATGGAGGGGGATAGTCTGGATTCTGGCGACATAATTTCGCGGGCCACCAGGAAAATTGACCTTCGAACCAAAATCACCGAAATTCTGGAATGGATGGCTGAGTGCGCTCCAGACTTAGTTTCAACGGCGCTCGCGCGGCTGGAGGAGAATCCAGGCTTTATTCTGGAAAAGCAGAGCAAATTCCCTCAGGACGCATTGCGGTGTTACCCGCGGCTTCCTGAGGATGGGAGAATTCTCTGGACGGATTCTGCGGTTAATATTCTGCGGCTTATCAATGCTCACAATCGACCGTATTCTGGAGCGTTCGCTGAGTTCAGCGGTTCTGACGTCACGATTTGGCATGCTGATCTAGAGGAAGACGGTGAAGTCTTCTTGGGCATCCCGGGTCAGGTCCTCAAGATTCTCGAGGACTCGGTTGTCGTGGCCTGTGGGGAAAGTAAACTTAGGATTTTTGAGGTTGCCATCGGTTCCCAAGTAATGAATCCGGCAAGTCTTGTGAAATCTTCTCGCCAGAGATTCCGATGAACCCTCCGTCTAGCCTAGAGTGAGTTTTCGTTAGAGTTGGGTTTAGCTATGATAAATTTTTTGAGTGGGGGATCGTGGTCAATTTAAAGAAGCTCTTGCGCCCTGGCACAATCGCCCTACGCATAATCAGGTCAACGATTAGAATTCTCTTCAGATGGACCGGGTATATGGCAGTTCTAATTCCGTGGATTCTCATCAACGCCTGGTTTGCAAGACTTTTTGCCAATCGAAATTCTCCATCAAGATTGGTTTGGGGGAGCACGCCAATCCACAACCTCGCTCTATGGTCCAGAGCCATGAGGGCGGGCGGGTGGCAGTCCGAAACGTTCACGCGCCCTCACTTCTCAATGCATCAGAGGGAAGATTGGGACAGAATTCTCACAGAGGAATATCCGGGGCGTTCTCAATATGTGGCTTCCCATCTGGCATTTGTGAAATCTCTTTGGGCTTACGACGTCTTTTTTATTCCCATGAATGGTTTTTTTCTCGGCTTCGAATCCAATAAGTTTGCCCCCAATCTCCTTCGAAGGTTTCATGGGTACCTTTTGAAGTTTGCGCGGAAGAAGGTCGTCATCCTCCCGTATGGAGCAGACGCCTATGTATATCGGAGAATCCGCTCTGTTGCCTTGACTCATGGCCTGATGACTTCATACCCGGTTCTCGCCCGTGAGCAGAGAGCGATCGCGAAGGATGTTGATTTTTGGACCGACATAGCCGATGCCGTAATTCCGGGTGTTATGGGGCGGGATGGGATTGGTCGCTGGGACTTGCTTGTTCCCAGCGCCGCCTGTGTCGATCTAGAATTTTGGCGGCCGTCGAATCGCACCAACCGGTCTGATGGCCGGTCCGGGCAGGTAGTCATTGCACACGCACCGAATCATCGTGGTTTCAAAGGGACCGAATTTGTTATTCGGTCCGTGCGACAGCTCCAGGAAGAGGGACTGTCGGTCGAACTTCGTCTAATTGAGGGTTTGAGCTTGCGGGAGGTTAGGGACGTTCTCTCGTCCGACGTGGATATTCTTGTCGAGCAGCTCGTTACTTTTGGTCATGGACTTAACGGCGTGGAGGGAATGGCCTCGTCGCTCCCAGTCGTTTCGAACCTAGAGGATCAGGAATTTCGGGACTTCCTGGATTCCTACACGTTCTATGGGGAGTGCCCAATTGTGTCAGCTAACCCAAGCAAATTGACCAGCGCCCTCAGGGACTTAGTGGCCAATCCCGAGAAAAGGAACCGACTTGGACACGCAGGTCGGGACTACGTAGAGCGTTGGCATTCCCCCACAGAATCAAGGAGGGCATTTGAAGCCATCATTCGGTTCGTTGAAGGGGATGTATTTGCTCTAAAAAACTTCTACCACCCTCTCGCCGAAGAGATTCCGCCCGAGAAGAGGTAGAGAATATCGCCCCTATTTTCTTGACAATTGGGCGTCTTCCACCACTCGCGCCAAACCTTCGAGCAGTCCAATCTTTGGTTTGTGCAGTTCTGCTCGCATTCGTGACGCATCTGCGATGAGATTATGCGGCAATGGGCGTCCGGACGGTATTACGTTCGCCGGCGTACCCGCCAACCTGCCAATCGAGCGAGCGATATCGCCGATAGCCCATTCTTCGCTTCCCGCGATGTTGACGGTCCCAGAAAAACCTTTTGCTGCCGCCACCGTCGCTTGGGCAGCGTCATCTACGAAGATCGGCGAGACTAAGGTCCCATTCTCACCATCAACAGTAATTGGCTCACCGGCAAGGACTCTATTGACCAACCTTGGGATTAACATTGTCTCTGCCTGGCCAGGACCGTAGATGAAAAAGTACCTCAGAATTGCGATTTTCATCAGCCCGTCGTAGGTCCTCGCGAATGCTTCAGCGGCGAATTTGGTAGCTAAGTAGAAATTCAGGGATCCAGGAGGCGCTAACACCGAATCCTCGCGGAGCATTCGACCGGACGGTCGATAGACCCCTCCGGTGGAAGCGAGGAGAAAACTTTTACTGCTTGCTGCGTGCGCAGAGGCGAGCAAGTCCACCGTAGACCGAAGGTTTACATCGAATATTTCTACGGCTCTATTCGGAAACTCCTGATAGTGCCGAGACTGAGAAAGATGGACCACTGTTTCAGGAATTCTCAGGCCGCTGGTGGTGAATGTGTTTTTTGAGAAATCTGCCTCGACCTCGAGCACCTTCCCCCTAGCAAAACCCGGCATGGACCTGCCAATCGAAGATACGTCCTCATTTTGTTGGAGAAGAATTTCGACCACTTTCTTTCCAAGCAGGCCCGAAGTTCCAGAAACAAGAAAGCCTGAGCCGCTCATTGTCGAACCGCCTGTCGCCTGGTCACTGTCCCCCAGTACCCGTTATCGAACGAATCCCACCGCGGATTGTCCACCCGAAGGAAGTCAAAAACCGCCTTTTCAATCTGCGCCAGTATGAGAGGCGAGTGGTACCTTTTCATCCACTCTCGGTACCGTTTTGCATGGGCGCTGAGAACCGTGTCCCTGCCTCTCTCTTCGATTTCGCTTATTACGCCTGAAGTTTGTGCGACGATCTCATCTGCTGAGGAAGCCGGATACCATGGCGCCTGGCTACCCACTAGCTCCACTCCTAGAGAATCCAATCCCCGGCTCACATGAGGGACGCCCTGCTCCAACATGCGAAGATCGAATGCGCCAATCGCGTAATAGGCAAACTGATTCCAAGACACATCACACGAACTTGCAAGCTTCTGAAGCGCACGTCGGGGCTGGGGAAGCATCCATTGGACGTAATCGCTAAGCCCGTGCTCAGACAAATAAGCACGTGATTCGGTCGCTTGAAGCCCCCAGTCCAATGTAATCAGCCCTACACGAATCCCTTGATCTCTAAGTTTTCGAAAAGCTTCAAGGGAGGAATATGTCCCCTTGTCATGCAGAGCTGACCAATTGTGGCTTGCTCCAAGAAATATCAAGAAATCGCTTTTTGTACTAAGCAGGAGTTCCTGACGAAGCTCCGAATCGGTCACGTAGGGAGTATGAGGGTTTGGGTAATAGGGGTGCGGAACCGCCGCCCAATTGTCTCCCCACAAATTCCTGACCGCTTTGATCGATTCAGGGTCGATATTGGTCACCAAGGCAAAATCACACTTCCGGATCTCCCGACGGTAAAGCCTTTTAATGAATCTTTCAACCAAGTCTCCGGAGGCAGACAAGGCCCATCGAGCCGTGCCGTGCTCGAACGCAATCATCATCGCTTTTGTCCTTCGCGGGAGCCGAACTTTGAATAGGAAATTCGAACCGTAAATTATGGTGGCGTTCCCGGATGGGTCTTGCGGGCGAAAGAGCGGCAGCCTTGCCCCGGCCAACAACAAGACCAAAGCAGCTGCAATACGAATACTCCGCCGCGTTTGCGAGTTTGCTTTCTGCCATATGGGCCGAAGCCCCTTCCACAGAAGGCTCTCTCTAAATGCTGTTCGACTTCGATCAATCCAGGATGCTGGAAACTGCACTAGGACGGAGTTGACCTTAACCGCATTTGGTATGTCTTTCCAAGAAGGGGTGTCAACCCACTCCAAGCTCGGAACCTCAAAGTCGAGTTCTTCCCAAGCCGGCGCAGAGATAGCGTGAATGGGACCAAATTCGATAATCTTGCTTCTAGTCTCACCCTCCCCCTCAGCCTCTAGGGTAATTGCGTTGTAATAGGCGTTATTTGCCGTGTTCCCTAGGTGGGTGACGTGGCGAACTATTCCCGCAAGGCTCATACTCATTTGCACAGTTTAGGACAAACCGCGTCAACAATCTGTCGGGGATGACTGGATTAGAGGTCATTGACGTGTTGATTCAGGGCCATGGGAAAACTCCAGCTTGAAATCTGCTGACCGCAATCGGACTCGGCAAAAGAAAAAAACCGCCAGCATTCATATATCCGGAATCTACAGTTGAAAATATACCCAGAGTAGGATATGTCCCCGCATGCCTCAAGGGCTAGCGCGTCAGCCGGGTAGAAGTCCAGGCTAGGCCGGGAATAAACGAGGACACCGGACCGGAAGAATCGCCTTCGGGGTCTGCCGGACTCAAGTAAATCCGAATTTCACGCTACGTTAGTGTCCCATCGTTCAATCTGTTCAAAAGCATCCTCGATGATTTGACTTTGGAAGAAGATACCCTTCTCTGGCTTCGAACCGAGAGAGAGAATGTTGTGAGGAGTGAGCTCATCGACGAGTTGAGCTTCGGAAGTAGCCTTACGGTTCGCCGCTAGAGATGGCAGCGGATACCCGCGACCAAGCTCGATTGCTTTGATGAACGCTACTTCGGCCTCTCCAATACCTATTGGGACAAGAAATTCATCAAAAACGCGCTGAATTGCAATTTCCTCAGTCAAGATATCCCCCGTTGGGTCCATGAGCTCGACTGTCAGCGGGAATACACCATCTCCAGCCATCTCCGGACAGAAGCTGGAATAGTTGGTTACCCTGTGGACCCGGTGTCCGGGCGTATGGTCAACCACGTAGTGTAAATCTCGGAGAACGTCGGGTTTCTCTAGTAGCCCGAGGTGGACCAGCCACGTGGTCAAGGGCCTCTCCGGACGCACTTCGGAACTACTTAAACCTGGGTCCAAGTTGGTCGGGAGCATTTCAATAAGGCCCTTGCGCGCAGCGGTCCAAACTAGCAGTTCGGAGTTAACCTCATGAGTCCCAGTTGGGCTCGCAATCCGAACTCCCGATAAAGCGCCCCTCGTGAAGCTAAGACTCTCAATTTTGGAGCTAGTGCTAAAAACGACTCCCCGCGATTTGAGCCAAGACACAGCACCATCCACCCACATTTGCATTCCCCCCGCTCGAGGGTAAAAGGACTTCTTTCCTGACGAGTATTTATCCGGCAAGGTGCGCTGGTTCGGCCACCCCAGAACTGACCGCCACTTTTCCTCACTGTATTTTCTCCTAGTTTCAGTTTCGTCGAGAGCAACGTACCTTTCCATGGCGGAAATTTTGCATGCAAGCACACTGAGATCCTCGGCCGGGCGTGCATACTTTTGCTCAAGCCTCCGGAGGTAAGGAGCCGAAGCAACCGGGCCGAACCGATTCCGGAGGTAGGCGGAAGCGGAATCGTCTGAACTCGCAGGAGAATCCCCTGTGCGCTCAACACTTTCTACATGTTCAAAGAATGCTTGGGACAATTTATTGCTCTCCGCTGCCTCGCGTCGAAGGTCAACGTAAAAGGACTCATGGTGCACCAAACCATGCCGAATGTAGCCGCCAAGGTCGCGCTGACTGCCTTCGAGCACATTCCATTCTTCTTTTCCTAGCACACCAAGCAACAGCGAATCTATCTCCGCCACACCGGTCTCCTGAATGTTATGCGTACCGTAGTCGAAAGGGCCAAATTGACCGAAGTGCCGAGACCTCAAAAGACCTCCCGGTTCGTCGCCAGCTTCAACTACGAGGGTGTCCTCGCCAAAACCCCTTTGGGTGAGTAGCAGGGCGGAAAACAAGCCGGAAAACCCCGAGCCAAAAATGATGTGCTTGCTGTTCGCCATTACTCTCTCTCAATCTCGCTGTCAGGTATCAGGTAAAAAAAGTCATAATGAGCCAGAGCCCCATGCAAAACAGAGGGCCGGTCTCTCCAGGCGGGGGTTATCCAGGTCTGATACCGATAGGGAAGGTCAGAGGCCCCCCATCTCGACTTGAAGCGGTACACACCGCTTTGACTCCTCCAGGTCCCGCCCCAATTCCATGATGAGAACCCTCGGGAAGCCGAGTGGCGCATCGCGTGAAAACAAAGCCCATAAATGGCCTGCCGAAGCCGCCCCGAATCATTCGCAGCTGGCAAGTAGTATTCGCAACCCGATCCAAAATATAGAACCAGGAGCGAGGCACACGGAGTCCCGTCCTTCTCCTCCGCAACCCAAATGTCGTAGTCTACGTGCCGTTCAAAACTCGATCCAAATAGCTGGAAGAAGCCAGCGGGCTTAGGTCGACCGCCAATTCTAGACATGTTCTCCAAGTGGAGCGTTTCGAGAACCTCAACAGCATCATCTCGATAACTCGAAAAACCCAAATCCCCATTTTGTGACCTGCGGATAGAGGTTCTTGTATTCTTATGCACCATTTGGAACAGTCCATCTTCGCCATCAGCAATCAGAGGTTCTAGAGAAGAAACCTGGCCGATTCGGAAGTCCTCTAATGAGTCCGGCAAGTCGACGTGATATTCCGAAAAGGGGTCCTCCACGACGGTAAAGGAGGTGACTTGATTGTCAAGCAATAATTCTTCAAGCCCTTGGTTCATTTCCTCAACAGCCGTTGAATCCGAAGAAACGATGTCTCCATGGCCTCCAAAAAAAGGTAGTGAATTCCAGACCTTTCCAACCGGTCCCTCCGCTTCGAGGACCGGGAGGAACGCTCTCTCGGTGGAGTCTTTTCCGAGAACTGAAATGCTCCGGTCGCGCGAATTTGTCACCCTTCGCACAAAGTCCACGTACCTAGGGGACTGCCAAAAAGACCCCAGTCCGGGCAAAAAGAGCTTCGTCTCGGCTCCCCCAGAAGCTGGCTGATTGTTGTTACCTCCGCGCACCTCAATCATCAGCAGCCCCCGATGGCTCTCCCCGGAATAAATGTAAGCAATACTCATACGGGAGGTACGAGGCGTCCACCTTGAAGTAACGGGTCAGTGATTTCTCCGCAAATTCCAACAATGACTCAAGGTTTTGATGGTGAGCCTCTGGCTGGCGGAAATCCACCCGAGTCCTCATAAAATCGACCACGAGCTCGACTTGGGCGATGTCGAACAATTTCGACAAAAGAGAAAAAATATATCCTTCATTCCTCTCTTCGTCGTTAATGTACCGCAGATTAAAGGCACCAGACACGAAGACATGATCGAAGCTAGAAGCGCGGAGAAAGAAATCAGAATCACACGAAAAATTCTGCGTCGGATACCTAAACTTTGCCTCCTGGATAAACTCCGGAACTATGTCAACGCCCAGGTAATCAATCTGAAGGCCGGGTCTCGACGCCGCAACGAAGGCGCTCATGTCCCCAAACCCGCAACCAAAATCAAGAATTGAAACCGAACCGCTTGTTGGGAGATTCTCACAGAGGACCCCAAACCTTAGGTTTTGGCGTCCTTTGGGACAAAACAACGCGGCCGGGACAGCCCCATGTTTGGCGAACGCTTGCCTGTATTGAGAAACAATTTTATCCTGATTTTCCGGAATTTCCTGACCGTCGAACTTCAACCTCTGGCCTACCTTTCAATTCAAATCTACCCCTCCTCTCGTTTTAGAGACAAGAAACAGTGACCAAAGTGTTCCCGGACCTTCTCTTGAAGAACCACCTACAACAAAACTATTTAAAGTTAGCATAGCTACTGAGATACACCCGTCGAGGTGGGACAGTCCGACACTTTCCACGCCGGTTATTGATCCGTTCCTCGTCCTCTGCAATGCTCTTCCTGGATGACTCCATCGAACCTGATGCATTTCGACAGTCAGCGTTCCGTAAGATTGCCTTTTGTTAGCCGCAGACGTGCCAAATAGGGTTGGTGCCATGGGTTAAAGTCTTCAGTCACATTGGGGAGTGTTCTGAAACACGAACCAGTTGCGGCTATATGCGACCGAGACGTGAACAATTCCCCCCAAGGACCACGAGTAGCTCCACTTCTAAAGATCGAAAGTGGTCTAAATCGAAAGGACGGTTGTATGATCCTTAGCCAGCCGAGTCTCTCCTTAATGATCGCGCTGGGGGTTTATGTGGCTCCGTTTAAGATTCCGGGATCGCAGTAAGAGCGGACTGGCAAAGTATAGTGAAGGACCGGTGACTGCAATATGTGACGAAGGAAAGCATTTGAAAATCTCAGATATCCGTGCCGAAAACTATTCGAGTTGGGCAGAGTCGTTTCTCACCTTTGACTTGGATTGGTGCCACGACGAAATTCTCGCGCACACGCTGGAAATCCTAGACAGCTACGAGGTCGACACAAGCTGGTTCATTACCCACGAGACCTCCCACTTGGAAGCTATGCGTAGCAACCCAAAAATTGAGCTTGGGGTGCATCCAAACTTTCTCCCACTTCTGAACTCCGATCCACTCAGCATTTCTGCAGAAGAAACCATCAATCAGCTAGTTCGACTAGTGCCTGAAGCTCGCGTGGTTCGTTCTCACTCCCTAGTTTCGAGCTCCCGCCTTACGGAGCTGTTGGCGAAACGTGGCATGACGCACGAATCAGGTGTATTCATTCCCGCAGGGTCAGCTAACGCGATAGCACCGTGGAATCACCCTTCTGGGTTAGTTCAGGTACCCTTCTGCTGGGCGGACGACGTGGCGTCGTACACTAATCAACCCGAGCCTGAAGCACTCTGTGTTCAACAGGGATCCTTGTCTGTCTTTGACTTTCACCCCATCCATGTATTCCTTAACACCGAGAGTATGGACAGGTACGAAAGCACTCGCCCCTTGCATCAGAAGCCGGGGGAACTAGCAGCCCTCAGATTCGAGGGCTATGGAACGCGTGACCGTCTCATCAATTTGCTGAGAACTATGAGCCCTCGGTAAGCCTTTTTTTTCTTGTTCTCATCGCCAGACGGATGAACCCTTCCGCCTGAGCTTAGTCCTGACCTCAGCTAAAACAAGATTGTGACGTGCCTCACCTATTTTGCCCGCGTAGGGGTCCCGGTGCCTCATCTAAAACTGCCCGCCTACTGGTGACACCCTTCGACTATGGAACAGGAACTCTCAATG
>Ga0105055_10010279_pt1 | contig 11744 bp, 5 predicted proteins | sample BON03_FD_78090 | JGI IMG/M metagenome (GOLD analysis project Ga0105055, IMG submission 78090) | Freshwater microbial communities from Lake Bonney liftoff mats and glacier meltwater in Antarctica - BON-03 | ecosystem: Environmental > Aquatic > Freshwater > Ice > Glacier meltwater | place: Lake...
GCCGCTCGCCTTGGCCAGCGCCATCGTGATCGCCGCCGTCAGCGTCGTCTTGCCGTGGTCAACGTGACCAATCGTGCCGATGTTGCAGTGTGGCTTGTTACGTTCGAACTTTTCCTTGGCCATTCTCTTCTCTCCGTCCCCTGAACAGGGGGCTTTGTCCTAGTGTTTCAGGGGCCCCGACGGGCCGAAGGCCCGCCGTAAGCTAGGTTGGGTTAGGCGGAATATTTCTTGATCACTTCGTCGGCGACGTGTTGCGGCACCGGCTCATAGTGGTCGTACTGCATGGTGAACTGCGCGCGGCCCTGCGACATGCCGCGCAGCGTGTTCACATAGCCGAACATATTGGCCAGCGGCACGAAGGCGTTCACGACCGTGGCGTTGCCGCGCATGTCCTGACCCTGGATCATGCCGCGACGGCCGTTCAGGTCGCCGATGACCGAACCGAGATAGTCCTCGGGGGTCACGACCTCGACCGCCATGATCGGCTCGAGCAGTTTGGGTGCGCCCTTTTCCTTCAGTTCACGGAAGGCGGCGCGGGCCGCGATTTCGAACGCCAGCACGCTGGAGTCGACGTCGTGGTATTTGCCGTCCGTCAGCGTCGCCTTGAAGTCGATCAGCGGGAAGCCGGCCAGCAGGCCGCCGTCCTTGATGGAGTTCAGGCCCTTTTCCACGCCCGGGATATATTCCTTGGGCACGGCACCGCCGACGATTGAATTCTCGAACACGAAGCCCGAGCCCGGCTCGCCGGGTTCGAAGGTCAGCATGACGCGGGCGAACTGGCCCGTACCGCCGGTCTGCTTCTTGTGGGTGTAGTCGATATCGACCTTGCGACCGAGGCTCTCACGATAGGCGACCTGTGGCTGGCCGATGGTGGCATCGACCTTGTAGGTGCGGCGCAGGATGTCGATCTTGATGTCCAGGTGCAGCTCGCCCATCCCTTTGAGGATGGTCTGACCCGACTCATGGTCGGTCGATACGGTGAACGAGGGATCCTCAGAGGCCAGTTTGGCGAGGGCGACGCCCAGCTTTTCCTGGTCGGCCTTGGTCTTGGGTTCGACCGAGATCTCGATCACCGGGGCCGGGAATTCCATCTTCTCGAGGATGACGGGCGACTTGGTCGGATCGCACAGGGTATCCCCGGTACGGGTGTCCTTCAGGCCGGCCAGGGCGACGATGTCGCCGGCGTAGGCTTCCTTGATGTCCTGACGATCATTGGAGTGCATCAGCAGCATACGACCGACACGTTCCTTGCGGTCGCGGCTGGAGTTCAGCAGGCCCATGCCGGTTTCCATCTTGCCGGAATAGATGCGGCAGAAGGTCAGCGAGCCGACGAACGGGTCGTCCATGATCTTGAACGCGAGAACCGACAGGGGTTCATCGTCCGAGGCGCGACGCACGATCGGCTCTTCGGTCTTGTAGTCGATGCCCGGCGTTGGCGGAATGTCCAGCGGCGACGGCAGATAGTCGACGACGGCGTCCAGCAGCGTCTGCACGCCCTTGTTCTTGAAGGCCGAGCCACACAGGATCGGATAGAAGGCACCGGTCAGCACGGCCTTGCGGATGCATTTCTTCAGCACGTCCAGCGAGGGCTCGGTGCCGTCCAGATATGCTTCCATCGCCTCGTCATCGAGTTCGACAGCGTTGTCGATCAGGTACTGGCGAGCGGCGACGGCCTTGTCCATCAGGTCAGCCGGGATCGGGCCGACGGTGAAATTGGCCCCCAGGGCGTCGTTGTCCCAGACCACCGCGTTCATGGCGACGATGTCGTCCAGGCCTGACAGGGTGTTTTCCGAACCGATCGGGAACTGGATCGGCACGGCCTTGGCACCAAGGCGGTCGCGGATCGACTGCACCGAGGCGTCGAAATCGGCACCGATCTTGTCCATCTTGTTGACGAAGACGATGCGCGGCACGCGGTATTTGTCGGCCTGACGCCAGACGGTTTCGGTTTGCGGCTCGACGCCGGCGTTGCCGTCCAGCACAGCCACGGCACCGTCCAGCACACGCAGCGAACGCTCGACCTCAATGGTGAAGTCCACGTGGCCGGGGGTGTCGATGATGTTGAGGCGCTTCTCTTTCCAGTAGGCAGTCGTCGCGGCCGACGTGATCGTGATGCCGCGCTCCTGCTCCTGGTCCATCCAGTCCATGGTCGCGGCACCGTCGTGGACTTCGCCGATCTTGTGGTTCTTGCCGGTGTAATAAAGGATCCGCTCGGTCGTCGTCGTCTTGCCCGCATCGATATGGGCCATGATGCCAAAATTGCGGTAGTCCTCGATCTTGTTTTCGCGGGCCATATTGAGCGTGCCTTGAAGTGTTTTCGGGCGCGGGGGGCGCCCTCGGGGGAGTGTTTCGGACGCGAAACGCCCTTGGGGAGAGGTCGATCTGTGCGGATATGCGGGCGCTGGCGATTTAGCTCAAACCGCCCGCGCCCGGTAGTCTCTTGGATCAGGTGCCGCCCACCTTCTCGGGAAGAATGGCGGCACCTTGAAGGCGTTTACCAGCGATAGTGGCTGAAGGCGCGGTTGGCCTCGGCCATCTTGTGGGTGTCTTCGCGCTTCTTGACCGCGGTGCCGCGGTTGTTCGAAGCGTCCAGCAGTTCGGCGGCCAGTTTTTCCGTCATGGTGTTCTCACCACGCTTGCGCGCGGCGTTGACCAGCCAGCGGATGGCCAGGGCGCGACGACGATCAGGTCGAACCTCGACCGGCACCTGATAGGTGGCACCGCCGACGCGACGCGAACGGACCTCGACCGAAGGCTGGACGTTTTCGAGGGCGGTGTGGAAGGTCTGGACCGGCTCGAACTCCTTCTTCTTGTCGGCCAGGATTTCGAAGGCGCCATAGACGATGTTCTCGGCGACAGCCTTCTTGCCCTCATACATGACGTAATTCATGAATTTGGTGACGGTCAGATCCTTGTATTTGGGATCCGGCAGGACTTCGCGTTTCTGGGCGCGGTGACGACGTGACATGGGCTTGGCCTTCTAAATCGGTGTCGGACGGCCGATGCGAAACCCGAAGGTATGAACCGGCGAATGGAATGGAGCTGTCGCTTACTTCGGACGCTTGGTGCCGTAATGCGAACGGCGCTTCTTGCGGTCCTTGACGCCTTGCGTATCGAGAACGCCGCGCAGGATGTGGTAACGCACGCCGGGCAAATCCTTGACGCGGCCGCCGCGGATCAGGACCACCGAGTGCTCCTGCAGATTGTGGCCTTCACCGCCGATGTAGCACACGGCTTCGATGCCGGTGGTCAGGCGCACCTTGGCGACCTTCCGCAGAGCCGAGTTCGGCTTCTTCGGGGTCGTTGTATAGACGCGGGTGCAGACGCCGCGGCGCTGGGGACAACCCTTCAGGGCCGGAACCTTGTTACGGACCGGCTTGGGTTGGCGCGGCTTGCGGATCAGCTGGTTGATAGTCGGCATTCGAAACTCGTCTCTTTCAATCGGTGGAGGCGTGTGCCTTTCGGCCGGAGCGCCTCATGAGCCTTCTTTTCGGACGACGCTGACGCGCCGCCCCGGGTTTATCTCGAGCCGTTGACGCGACATCCAAACGAAAAAGCCGGAACGCGCGCTTCGGGCGTTCCGGCGGGCACAGCCCGTCCGCTCAATTGTCACGTTCCCGGAACCCGGCGAACCGGACACCTCGAAAGTGGGCGGCTTCTACGCCCGGGGCGACGTTTGGTCAAGGGTGGGAAGGGCAGCGCCTTGAGGGTCCTGAGAGAGGGCACGCCCCAATAACGCCACGCTGGCCCCATCCTCTGCGCGCATGGCGGGTGTACAGCGATTCAAGGGGCCGGCGTGGGTGTGGCCCGTGCGCGCGGAACGCTGGCTCAAGCCGGTGATCGTGGCTGTGTCCGTGTTCGGCCACGTCGCCCTGTTCACCTACCTCGGCTTCCGGTCGATGGGCTTCAACGTGCCGGGTCTGCTCCAGAGCGATCCGGAGCCCGTCATCTATATGCAGATCGAACCCCGACCGCTCCTGCCGGGCGAGGCGGCCCGCGTTCGGGTGCCCCCTGCCTCACCGCAGACGATCGCCGCCCCCGCCCTGCCCGCCGCGCCAACTGCTGACCGCGACCAGCCCTTCCGCGACCCGACCGAGGAGGATGACAGCCCCGCCTCGCCGACGCCCCGCATCGGCGCGGCCGTTCCGGGGGTTCCGGCCCCGCCGCCCGGCATCGAGGGCTGGTCGGTGCGGGCCGAAAGCCTGGGCGACCGCGTCGGACGCGGGCTGCGCACCCGCGGCCCCGGCTGCACCACGCCAGCCCTGCTGAGCGCCGCCGAGCGCGCCATCTGTGACGACCGCTTCGGCCAGCGCGCCGCCACCGCCGCGCAGATCGACGATACCGCCGGCAGCCCCTTTGCCGCGGAAGGTGCCCGCCGCTTGGCACAGTATGAGGCCCGCCGCCGACCCCTGGCAGGCGGCACCGGCGTGGTCGGACCCCAGGACGGCCCGGGATCAAACTTTGGCATGGGCGTCGCCGGGGCGCTGCTCGACCCGTCCTTGCGGCCCGAGTCGACCGAGAACATCCGCACCCGCCGCGACGGGCCAAGATAGCGAGCAGAAGTCACTGATCGCTTTCGTAATCCTCCGGCAAGGCGCGCCTTCGCGCCGCGACCGGGGGATTACGAAAGTGGGGAATGCGGCCTCGACACACCCAGAACAGGAAAAAGGGCGGCCCCGTCACCGGAGCCGCCCTCTTCACGTCGTTCTCGTCATCCCGAGCCTGACCCGGGATCAGCCTTCGCTGCTCTCCAGTTCCAGCGCCAGATCGGCCGGAAGCGGCTCGATGGCCGCTTCGCGGGTCGAGGTCAGTTCGGCGTCGCGAGCGTTGGCGATCTTCTGCAGGGCGCGGAGATAGGCCCCCGTGCCCGCCGGGATCAGGCGGCCGACGATGACGTTCTCCTTCAGGCCTTCCAGCGTATCGACCTTGCCGTTGACCGAGGCGTCGGTGAGGACGCGGGTGGTCTCCTGGAAGGACGCCGCCGAGATGAAGCTGCGGGTCTGCAGACTCGCCTTGGTGATGCCCAACAGGACCGGCTGGGTGGTCGCCTGGCGGCCCTTGCGCTTCTCGACCTTCAGGTTCTCTGCCACGGCCTCCGCCACCTCGACCGTGTCGCCACGGATCAGGGTGGTTTCGCCCGAGTCGAGGATCTCGACCTTCTGCAGCATCTGGCGAACGATCACCTCGATATGCTTGTCGTTGATCGGCACGCCTTGCAGGCGATAGACCTCCTGCACTTCGTTGACGAGGTATTCGGCCAGGGCCTCGACGCCCTGGATACGCAGCAGGTCGTGCGGGTCCGGGTTGCCGTCGATGATATAGTCGCCCTTCTGGATCAGATCGCCGTCGTGGACGGAGATGTGTTTGCCCTTGGGGATCAGGAATTCGACCGGTTCGGCCTGGTTGCCGTCGGCATCCGGTTCCGGCGTAATCTTAATGCGACGCTTGTTCTTGTAGTCGCGTCCGAACTCCACACGGCCGTCCATCTCGGCGATGACCGCGCAGTCCTTGGGACGACGGGCTTCGAACAGCTCGGCCACCCGCGGCAGACCGCCGGTGATGTCGCGCGTCTTGGCACCCTCGGTCGGGACGCGGGCGATGATCTCGCCCGGCTTGACCACATCGCCGTTGTTCACGGACAGAACCGCGCCCACCGGCAGCAGGTAACGGGCATCCGAACCCGAGGCCAGTTTGGCATAGGCCTCACCGGAGATGACACCCATGGCCGGACGCAGGTCGGCCCCACGCGGGCTGGCGCGCCAGTCGCTGACGACGCGCTGGGCGATGCCCGTCGCTTCGTCGGTTTCCTCGCGGACCGACAGGCCCTCGACCAGATCCTCGAACCGGATCGCGCCGCCGACTTCGGTCAGGATAGGAGAGGTATAGGGGTCCCACTCCGCCAGACGCTGGCTGCGTTTGACGTCGGATCCCTCGATGACGCGCAGACGCGCACCATAGGGGATCTTGTGGCTCTCGCGATCCTTGCCGTCGACCATGATGGTGACCACGACGTTGCGGCTCATGGCCACCAGATCGCCGTGCGCCGCCTTGACGGTCGGACCGGTGATCCTGGCGATACCGGGGTTGGTCGCCTCGTAGAACGAGGTTTCCGCCACCTGGGCCGTGCCACCGATGTGGAAGGTCCGCATCGTCAGCTGGGTGCCGGGTTCACCGATCGACTGGGCGGCGATGACGCCGACCGCTTCGCCGATGTTGACGTTGGTGCCGCGCGCCAGGTCACGCCCGTAGCAATAGGCGCAGATGCCGGCTTCGGCTTCGCATGTGAGGGCCGAACGGACCTTGACCGACTGGACGCCGGCAGTGTCGATGACCTCGACCTCTTCCTCTTGCAGATAGGTGTCCGCCTTGAACAGGACGGTCTCGCCGCCCGGCTCCTTGATGTCCTCGGCCGCGTAACGACCCAGCACGCGCTGGCCCAGCGAGACCAGCACGTCGCCGCCTTCGACCACGGCGCGCAGGGTGATGCCCCGCGTCGAGCCGCAATCGTCCTCGGTGACGATCGAGTCCTGCGCCACATCGACCAGACGGCGCGTCAGATAGCCGGAGTTGGCGGTCTTCAGCGCGGTGTCGGCCAGACCCTTGCGGGCCCCGTGGGTGGAGTTGAAATACTCAAGGACGGTCAAGCCTTCCTTGAAGTTCGAGATGATCGGCGTCTCGATGATCTCGCCCGACGGCTTGGCCATCAGGCCCCGCATACCGCCCAGCTGCTTCATTTGCGCCTGCGAACCGCGGGCACCCGAGTTGGCCATCATGAACACCGAGTTGATGTCCGGTGCCTGACCCTTGGCCAGAACGCGCGGCTGGGCAATCTCGCCCATCATCGCGTCGGCGATCTTGTCCGTGGCCTTGGCCCAGGCGTCGACGACCTTGTTGTATTTCTCGCCCTTGGTGATCAGGCCGTCGGCATATTGTTGCTCATACTCCTCGACCTGGGTCCGGGTGGCAGCGACCAGGGTGGCCTTGGCGGCCGGGATGACGATGTCGTCCTTGCCGAAGGAAATGCCCGCCTTGGCGGCCTCGCGGAAGCCCAGTTGCATCATCTGGTCGGCGAAGATGACCGTCGCCTTCTGACCACAGTGGCGATAGACCTGATCGATCAGGTTGCCGATCTCCTTCTTGGTCAGGTTCTTCTCGAGCAGCCGGTAGCCGATATTGGCATTGTGAGGCAGCAGCGCGCCCAGCTTCATCCGGCCCGGGGTCGTGTCGATGACCTTGGTGATGACTTCGCCGGCGGCGTTCATCTCGGTCCAGCGCGCCTTGATCTTGGTGTGCAGGGACACGACACCGGCGTCGAGCGCGGCATCGATCTCGCCCATGTTGGCGAACAGCTTGCCCTCGCCCTTCTCGCCTTCCTTGATCAGGGACAGGTAGTAGAGACCCAGCACGATATCCTGCGACGGCACGATGATCGGCTTGCCGTTGGCGGGCGACAGGATGTTGTTCGTCGACATCATCAGGACGCGCGCTTCCAGCTGGGCCTCGAGGCTCAGCGGCACGTGGACGGCCATCTGATCGCCGTCGAAGTCGGCGTTGAACGCCGTACAGACCAGCGGGTGCAGGCGGATGGCCTTGCCCTCGATCAGCTTGGGCTCGAACGCCTGGATGCCCAGACGGTGCAGCGTCGGCGCGCGGTTCAGCAGTACCGGATGCTCGCGGATCACCTCGTCGAGGATATCCCACACCTGCGGCTGCTCGCGCTCGACCATGCGCTTGGACTGTTTGACGGTCCCCGACAGGCCCTTGGCATCAAGGCGCGCATAGATGAACGGCTTGAACAGCTCGAGCGCCATCTTCTTGGGCAGGCCGCACTCGTGCAGCTTCAGCTCGGGACCCACGGTGATGACCGAACGGCCCGAATAATCGACGCGCTTGCCCAGAAGGTTCTGGCGGAAGCGGCCCTGCTTGCCCTTCAACATGTCGGCCAGCGACTTCAGCGGGCGTTTGTTGGCCCCCGTGATCACGCGACCCCGACGACCGTTGTCGAACAGGGCGTCGACCGATTCCTGCAGCATCCGCTTTTCGTTGCGGATGATGATGTCGGGCGCGCGCAGTTCCATCAGCCGCTTCAGGCGGTTGTTGCGGTTGATGACCCGGCGATACAGATCGTTCAGGTCGGAGGTGGCGAAACGGCCGCCGTCCAGCGGCACCAGCGGGCGCAGTTCCGGCGGGATCACCGGCACGACCGTCAGGATCATCCACTCGGGCTTGTTGCCGCTCTCGAGGAAGGCCTCGATCAGCTTCAGCCGCTTGGAGGCCTTCTTGGCCTTCACTTCCGAGGGACTGTCGGCCAGTTCGCCGCGGTGCCTTTCGGCCTCGGCGTGCAGGTCGATGCCGATCAGCAGGTTGCGCACGGCCTCGGCACCGATCTCGGCGGTGAAACCGTCATCGCCGAACTCGTCCTGATAGCGGTAGAACTCGTCTTCCGTCAGCAACTGGTTCTGCTTCAGCGGGGTCAGGCCCGGCTCGGTGACGATGTAGTTTTCGAAGTAGAGAACCCGTTCGACGTCCTTCAGGGCCATGTCCAGCATCAGCGAGATGCGTGACGGCAGCGACTTCAGGAACCAGATATGAGCGACCGGAGCCGCCAGTTCGATATGGCCCATCCGCTCGCGACGGACGCGGGCCAAAGTGACCTCCACGCCGCACTTCTCGCAGATAATACCCTTGTATTTCATACGCTTGTACTTGCCGCAGAGGCATTCGTAATCCTTGGTCGGGCCAAAGATACGGGCGCAGAACAGGCCGTCACGCTCGGGCTTGAACGTGCGGTAGTTGATGGTCTCGGGCTTCTTGATCTCGCCGAACGACCACGACCGGATCTTCTCCGGGCTGGCGAGGGCAATCTTGATCTGGTCGAAGGTCGGGGTGACCGGGACCGCGTTGAAGATGTTCAGGACTTCCTGGTTCATCTTGTTTCCTTCTGCGGCAAGGGCCGCGATAAATCTTGGAGAGCGGGGGAACGACAGGTGAAGAGTGAAGAGTGAGCAAGAAGTGAGCGATGGTCAGTGGGCCTGCGGCTCACTCCTTCGCTCACTTTTCACCCCTTGCTCATGCCTCAGCTGTTCTCCAGCTCAACGTTCAGGCCCAGCGAGCGCATTTCCTTGACGAGCACGTTGAAGCTCTCGGGAATGCCCGCCTCGAAGCTGTCATCGCCGCGGACGATGGCCTCATAGACCTTGGTCCGGCCGGCCACGTCGTCGGATTTCACAGTCAACATTTCCTGCAGGGTATAGGCCGCGCCATAGGCTTCCAGTGCCCAGACCTCCATCTCGCCGAAGCGCTGTCCGCCAAACTGCGCCTTGCCACCCAGGGGCTGCTGGGTAACGAGCGAGTACGGCCCGATGGAACGGGCGTGGATCTTGTCGTCGACCAGGTGGTGCAGCTTCAGCATATAGATGTAGCCGACCGTGACCGGGCGCTTGAACTGCTCGCCGGTCTGACCATCATAGACGATCGACTGGCCCGTGCGGTCGAGACCCGCCTTCTCCAGCAGCTCCTCGATGTCGTTGATGTGCGCACCATCGAACACCGGGGTGGCGAAAGGAACGCCCTTGGACAGGTTTTTCGCCAGCTCGATCAGATCCTCTTCCGAGTCGGGAAGCGGGGTGTCCGGGCCGTAGATGCTGGTCAGGTGATCGACCAGAGCCTTCTTCTGTCCGCCCTGTTGCCAGGCTTCCAGAAGACCCTGGATCTGTTTGCCGAGACCGGCAGCCGCCCAGCCCAGGTGGGTTTCGAAGATTTGGCCGATGTTCATGCGCGAGGGCACGCCCAGCGGGTTCAGAACAACGTCCACCGAGGTGCCGTCTTCCAGGTGCGGCATGTCCTCGATCGGCAGGATCTTGGAGATGACGCCCTTGTTGCCGTGACGTCCGGCCATCTTGTCGCCGGGCTGCAGCTTGCGCTTCACAGCCACAAAGACCTTGACCATCTTCATCACGCCGGGGGGCAGTTCGTCGCCGCGTTGCAGCTTCTCGACCTTGTCCTCGAAGCGGCGGTCGAGGGCCTTGCGAGCGTCCTCGAACTGCTTCTTCATGGCTTCCAGTTCACCCATCGCCTTCTCGTCATCGAGGGCGATCTGCCACCACAGGCCACGCGACAGCTCACCGAGCTTGGCTTCGGTGACTTCACCGCGGCCCAGGCCCTTGGGACCCGAAGTGGCGTTCTTGCCCAGAACCAGCGGGTGCAGACGGCCATAGACGTTGCGCTCAAGGATCTTGAGCTCGTCGTCGCGGTCCTTGCCGAGGCGCTCGATTTCCGAACGCTCGATGGCGATGGCCCGCTCGTCCTTGTCGACGCCATGACGGTTGAAAACACGCACGTCGACGACCGTACCGGCGACGCCGGGCGGCAGGCGCAGGCTGGTGTCGCGGACGTCCGAAGCCTTCTCGCCGAAGATGGCACGCAGCAGCTTCTCTTCCGGCGTCATCGGACTTTCGCCCTTGGGCGTGACCTTGCCGCACAGGATGTCGCCCGGCTGGACCTCGGCACCGATCGCTACGATGCCCGCTTCGTCGAGGTTGCGCAGAGCTTCCTCGCCGACGTTGGGGATGTCACGGGTGATCTCTTCCGGCCCCAGCTTGGTATCGCGGGCCATCACTTCGAACTCGTCGATGTGGATTGAGGTGAAGACGTCGTCGCGCACGATACGCTCGGAGATCAGGATCGAGTCTTCGAAATTGTAGCCGTTCCACGGCATGAAGGCGACGAGGGCGTTGCGGCCCAGGGCCAGTTCGCCCAGGTCCGTCGACGGGCCGTCGGCAATCACGTCGCCGATCTTCACTTCATCGCCCACGCGCACGATCGGGCGCTGGTTGATGCAGGTCGACTGGTTGGAACGCTGGAATTTGGACAGACGATATATGTCGACGCCCGAACGGCCGGCGTCGAGCTCGTTGGTGGCACGCAAGACGATACGGGTGCCGTCGATCTGTTCGACGACGCCGTCGCGGCGGGCAATCACGACAGCGCCGGAGTCTACCGCCACGACCGCTTCCATGCCGGTGCCGACCAGCGGTGCGTCCGACTGCACCAGCGGCACGGCTTGACGCTGCATGTTCGCGCCCATCAGGGCCCGGTTGGCGTCATCGTTTTCCAAGAACGGGATCAGGGCGGCAGCGACCGAAACGACCTGTTTCGGCGACACATCCATCATGTCCACATCAGCGCGGATCAGCAGCTGCGAGTCACCGTTGATCCGGCCCGGGACCAGCTCCTCGACGATCATGCCGTTCTTCAGCTCAATGTTGGCCTGGGCGATGGTATATTTCGCCTCTTCCATGGCCGAAATATAGACCACCTCGTCCGTGGCCTTGCCGTCCTTGACGCGCCGGTAGGGGCTCTCGATGAAGCCGTATTTGTTGACCCGGGCGTGGGTGGCCAGCGAGTTGATCAGGCCGATGTTCGGGCCTTCCGGCGTTTCGATGGGGCAGATGCGGCCATAGTGGGTCGGGTGCACGTCGCGGACTTCAAAGCCTGCGCGCTCGCGCGTCAGGCCGCCCGGGCCAAGCGCCGAAAGGCGACGCTTGTGGGTGATCTCGGAGAGCGGGTTGACCTGGTCCATGAACTGCGAAAGCTGCGAGGAACCAAAGAACTCACGCACTGCAGCAGCTGCCGGCTTGGCGTTGATGAGATCCTGCGGCATCACGGTGTCGATTTCAATCGAGGACATACGTTCCTTGATCGCACGTTCCATGCGCAACAGACCCAAACGGTACTGGTTTTCA
>Ga0105055_10010284_pt1 | contig 11739 bp, 16 predicted proteins | sample BON03_FD_78090 | JGI IMG/M metagenome (GOLD analysis project Ga0105055, IMG submission 78090) | Freshwater microbial communities from Lake Bonney liftoff mats and glacier meltwater in Antarctica - BON-03 | ecosystem: Environmental > Aquatic > Freshwater > Ice > Glacier meltwater | place: Lake...
ATATACACATATTATTATAAATAATGGACTCCTTACTCCCGTGTAAATTAACTAGAAAAGACGAAAAGTATATTAGCGAGGCTGTGATGGAAGCACATAAATCTCCTTGTTGGTTCAGACATGGTTGTGTTATTTCAGGGAGTGGTAAAATATTGGGCAAGGGACATAATAATTATAGAAATCGGTCCACTGATAAATTATTAGAGAACTGTTCTACCTGTCATGCTGAAATCGCGGCAATTAGAAATTGCCTACGCCAAAAAGTAGAAGGATACTAACATGCGCGACATATCTAAGTTACATGCTAATTGTACCCTATACGTTGTACGACTTTCAGACAAGAATACGCTTATATCGTCTGGACCATGCAGTAGTTGTACTAAAATAATAAAAAAATATGGGATTAAGAAAATAATATTTAGTCACAAACTAGGATTTCAACAACATATGGTAGCAGATTTTGAATCCACGCATGATTCCAGTGGAACCTTATATATTCAACAACAACTTCTAAATGGTTAGGCGGAATCACAATTCATCCAGTTTTCAGGCAAAACTCCCCCCGCGATTGCTTCTTCTGGCGTTAAATATTCTACTATACATCCGTTCCTATTTAAGGTCATTGGAAACGGGGCCTTGCAGGGTGGAGGTGGTAGGCAATTGTTCGCCAACAATCCTCCTTCCATATATTGTCCCGAGGACACGGATCCCTTGTTTGCATCTTTATGATAAGTGCTTCTTGTCATTTTGCGAGACCCCACAAAGTACGTCTCTTTACACCCCTCTACGCATGATGGTGCAGTACTATTAGGAGTGGTCGTAGGACACGTGTTCGCGCGTGTCTTTATATTTTTAATATACATACCCTGTGCATGGTCTAATTCATTAAATGTTTTAACCCATGTCTTTACACATGCTCCGTCAGCACACTTTGGAAAATTTAATAGCTGGTTAATATGTCCGCTGGTAGATAATGTTGCAGTGGGTTCACATTTACTAGACATTGAACTAACCCCATTATTGCATAATATATGAATGGGAAATCCCGAACAGGTAGTAGTACCACAACTCCTAGTTGAGGTTGGTTTTAATGCGCCATGTCCCGCGGGAGAAAGTCCTTTGTAAATGCTCCTGGTCGGGGATATCTTGGAGGTTTTACCGATATGTGATAAATTACGAACGGTCCCGTTGACCGAAAACCCTCCTTTAGTACTAACACCTTTCATTGCTTCTGCTTTTCTACGAAGTGCGACTAAAGACATATATATATATAAAGTATACATTATTTACATGATTACTATGTAAATAACGCTCATTATACATACAAAAAAATTCTATCAACGGGTATAATGGTAGAACACCTGTCCAATAAATAATACATTTTAGTTTGATAAATTGCCTGTATATTAATTATATCCATAGCAGAACAAGCGATTGAGAGTAGACTAAAATATGAGGTGGTATAATAAACAGTTGATGGTAAAGTAGAAATATCTTTTAATTCGGGTGCCATGCTATCATTAAATGAATAGGTTATATTAATCAGCATATTCCCTCCCTCATCACAGTGTAGCAAATTATCATTAATAATAATAAGAAAACTACCGTCCACTGTTTCTACTATATCAGATGGAGTCAAATATAATAATCCATAACCCAGTTCCTTTAATCTCTCTATCTGTGCTCCCACGTCAAGTAACATTCTCAGGCATTTATTATATGACATTCTAATGTTATTTATGGTATATTTAGATTTATCTACTATAGCACCACCATTTTCTAGAGTCTTAATTAATTGCATAGTAATATCATCCATATTTAATTGATAAGAAAAGAATAATAATAAAATGCCGACGATTGTTGCAATGCTATTATTTGCAATGATATTATTTGTTGCGACGATAACACTTCCAGATCCATGGGTCTGAATAGACAATTTTTACATCTAGCCCACTATTAAGTCGCCCTGCCATGATAGTAGATATGGTAGAAGGTTTAATCGGATTAAAATGCACAAAGACCGTATTATAAGTATGAGGAGAGTGTTTATTATAGATATAGTCTATTTTATATATACTACCTTTACCCAGTAGTCCTTCTAACGTTAGTTTGATATCCCCCTTGGTGCTTGAGTGAAATACCTGGGGGATACAAATACTTGGCATACATAAGTCCATGACTGGCTAACGGTTATATTATTATTATGTTTAATTCAATTTTATTATAATAGATAAAAATACTATAATAATATATATTAAACGAAGAAATGGTATTATATAATAAATAATAAATAATATAATGGATATTAATTCTTATAATTATTCTAAGAATACTTTGCCCGCAAATGCTCCCAGTCCCAGTTTCAATAATATATATAAACCACCCAAGCCGAGAGATACTAGAATAGGGCTTAGACTGTCTTCGCTGAATAATGGTCTGGACAAGATTCCAGACCTTCAAAACAAGTTAGATTTTCCAGAATTAAATAAGCCGATTCATAATGCGGATATCTTATTTACTGAGGGGACCTTTGCATCAAGGGTGGTACAGTCCAATTGTGTTATTACAAAACGATATATTGCTAATATAAAACCAGGATGGGTTAGATTATCCAAGGATGAGCATGGTCACTCATACCAAGACCATGGCGAACATCTACCTTCCTCGGATTATATAAACGAGTTGAGGACAAATGAAAAGAATAAACCTATGTATCATCTAGCGGAGGTATTAGATAGGCATAACAAATTATATGAAGAAACCGACGAATGCCAGTACAGTAAAACCGCCGACAATTATGGGAATTATGATGAGGAGTATGATGAGGAGTATGATGAGGAGTATGACGTGTTGAACGAGCGCGAATTATCTATCGACGAAGATAATTAAAATGGTTAATTATATACGCTTGTTTACAGATATTTCCTTCTATCTAGTCAATAATGGACGACCTAGATACATCTTGGTTTGATACACAAGAAGATATAGAATCCAAGTATAATATATATTATAATACCAAGGTAGAACAAGTGAAAATAACACTTATATATTTAGGTATTACTAAAACAATAGGTCATGTAAAGACGTACACCTTACCACTATTAAATGGTATCTTAGATAGAACTGTAATATTAAATTTATTACAAACAAATAAATATCATAATAAGATAAAATATATAACCAGTTCCTTATTTAAGTATAATGCAAGTTATTCACCCGATAACGTGATACATGATAATCTACATGATATATGCTTACACGAAATATCTCATATAGAAGATATATCATTTCAAGACACCATTGAATGTTTTAAACTATTAAACGAGGTCTATATAATACTACAGCCACAGACTAATAAAAATAGAACAAACGGCAAGGCTCCTCGCACACAAAAAGGTACCAAGTCTAATAGATATAGGTAATCAATATAAACGCTTTTCAAGTATTTATATAATATGAACCAGCTCGTGCAAGGATTGGATGAATTATCATCTAGGATTAGTGGGCAGAATGGTCACATGCAAGAAGCATGGGGGGAAACTGACCTAAGGGACGGGCTAACCAAACTATTTTTCCAATTGGTACGAACAACCAACAACCCAGAGGGGTTGGCAAGAATTGTCGAGAAATACACCGAGTTGGTGGACAAGGCTGTTCGTGTCCAGTCAGACCAAGGGATTAATTATTTACTATCCCTACTATTTCAAACACGAGATATTGTTGGGGGCAAGGGCGAATATACATTATTCTACTATATGCTACCTGTCTGGGACGAGCATTGGCCAATAATTAAAGATAAAATGGTACGACCCTTGTCATTTCTATTTGACGCGAGGGCTTCTTTACCCGTTGTCTTAGACAATCCGTACGGCTCTTGGAAGGATATTAAATATATTTTTAACCAGTATAAGACCCTTTATTCTTGGAATAATAGTCAGGCAAAGACCGCCTGGAAATCGTATGGAGTTCTAGTGTTTTTGGTTAACTTGGCCGTTGACCAACTAGTGGTACACATTAAAGAGTCGGCTGCGCCGACCACTTTACTAGCCAAATGGCTTCCGCGTGAAAAGTCCGCCCTATTTGGCTGGCAGGCACCAATTTTTGCTACTGCTTTGTACGAGAAATTATACGGGCTAAAGCAAACAAGTCAATGTACGATGCTAATGAATTATCGACAGGCCATTGCAGGCATAAACCAGACCTTACATACCGTACAAATCAACCAATGTGCTGGAACATGGAGTCAGATTAATTTTGATAAGAATATTACTAGCATTACACTTAACCGACAGAAGAAGGCATTTATGTGTGAGGGGAAAAAGTCGTTTGACCTAGAGGATAGCCCACAAGACATGAGTACATTACACGACACCACGGACCGAATGCAGTGTAAGGTCAATTATACGACGTATATCGATGAGTGTTCTAAGGGCGTTAAAACGATCAAGGCGGCCCGCGTTAGTCCAGGCGACCTGGTAAAGGAATATTACCTTAAGAATACTGACTCCACGAGAGCCCAGATCGACCTTACCTGGGACCAGATTCTGGTTAACTCGACGACCAAACTAGAAAATGTGGTGGTCATGCTTGATACGTCAGGGTCCATGACAAGCGGAAATTGTCCACTATATGATGCAATAGCCATTGCTATACAAATTGCTAGTAAGTCGATTGTCGGTAAGCGAATCATGACCTTTTCGGATAAACCCGAATGGGTGAATTTTGATGGACTAACCTCTCTGTCAAGCATAGTGGGCAAGTTATCAAAATGTCCATGGGGAATGACAACCAATATATACGCGGCCTTTGAGTTGTTGTTAGATGCATGCATTAAAACCAACCTTTCGCCAGAGAAGGTTGGCGAATTGTGTCTAGTAATACTATCCGACATGCAGATAAATGCAGCAGACAAAGATTGGACTAATAACACGACATTGCAGGAACAAATTGTCCGCCTATTTCATGCTGGGGGACTTAAATCTATCCACAATACCCCCTACCCTACCCCTTTGCTGGTATTCTGGAATATGGCCTCGACAAAAGGATTCCCCTGCGCCACCACTACCAAAAAGACAGTAATGATGTCCGGGTATAACGCAGACATCTTATCCGACATATTAAAGGACGGAATGTCCTCTATTATTGAGCGTACACCGATTCAGCATATTACTACATTGTTGAAAGCACCAAGATACTCATGGTTTTGGTAAATGCCATGGCGATAAGTTTTTTAATTAAATCTTAAATATTATTTATAAATTTTTACTTATAAATAATGTAATTCATGTAATTGGACTAACTAATAATTATTATAATTTACTATTTTCTATATATTCCATAAAACGGGTTAGTAGATACTCGGAGGCACTTTCGTAATCATTAAATGACGCAACGTAAGTACTGTCGGATAGAGGAATATATGTTTTAATAATATTATTAAAACAACTCATTTTGAATTGTGTATATTGAAAGGGATACATATATGTGCCCTGAAAGTCTGTGGCAGAACGAAACACAATTACATGCTTAGTATTGCGCTGAACCTTCCATCCATGCATGATGAAACCTGTGGCGACTACTTGAAACTTGTTATTTATACAGGTGGACATATTAGAGTAAGTAATATTATATATATACAAATCTTTAAGCAATCTATATATATATACTTACTAACAACTCACATATACATCTATTGGTCATATGCGTGTGTGCTTCACCCAAGGGTTTTTTCGAAAACTTGAAATGTATGGGGATCGACATAAGAGGGACCATCCGCCTTTCAAATGACTGCCTTTAACGTTGACCCGACCTTTTCGATTTGCATCAAGGGGCTCCACACAACTAGCGTATTTCCTGACCTTGGAGCAGTGGAAGCCCATGTTACCGCCGCGCTGTCTTTTTTGGGAACAATTAAGACGGTGACCTTGGTTCCCGCTGCACAGAGCCCCTATGTCAATGCATTTATTCACTTTCGTTCATGGAAAAATTCATTTTACAACCAGCAGTTACAAAATGACATGAGTCCTCCCGGGACCAGTGTTCGATTCTATTACGAAGCGGAGTCGTACTGGTTTCTCTATAAGAATACTAGTACTAGTGTGTGTGCCATAAATGGTAAACAGGGCCTCTCTCGGTCCGAATCACCACCAGGTGGCCATACGCAGACACTGCGCAGGAAAAGAGCATATATTAGGACCCAAGAAGAAAGCCTGTGCGTGTTAGACGAGATTATTCGCAAGAAGGCACAAGAGCTGAGTGAGAAGCAACGACTGATTTCCGTCTGTTCGTTAGAGATTGCCGAGAAATCTAAAGAAGTAGATGACCTATGTAAGTTTTTGGCAGTTGATGTCCTGTAGTAGAAGTAGTTTTTTAGTTTTTTGATGAGAAAGGTTTTTTAGTGGCAGTTCTAAAAAATTGAAATGCTTTTGAATAGAGAAATTAAAGGTCCTCTCCCTTCGTGCGTAAAGCCTTCCCTTTAATCTTCATCATGTCATCCTCCTCTTCAACTGGTCCTCACGAGGTCAAGTCCATTTTCATTAAGCGGTGCGACACTCGGTCGCTTCCGTGGGACAATGCTCTCGATGAGGCTGCCAACGAGGATGCCGCCAGGACCTTCATCTCCGACGCGTTCCATGTGAAAAACATTGGTCGCGTCAAACAGGTAGACCTCAAGAAAAAACACACTCACACTGGACATGTATTCTACATCGCATTCGTGTACTTCGACCATTGGTACGAAAATCCTACTGCCAGGTCCTTGCAGGAGGATTTGATGACCCCTGAAAAGGTGTGCTTCCATTACCACGCGAAATGGTTCTGGGTCTTGGAGATCAACTCCTCGCACACACGCCCACTTCCTCCACTGCACCCACCACACCCACCCATGCACCCACCACACCCACCACTCCCACCCATGCCCTATGTTGCGGGACACGAAGAGCAAATGATCCGCATGCAACTGGACCATGCTCAAACCATCACAAAATACACCAACATGCTGATTGAGCGAGACAACCAAATCCGCAAGTTGATTGATACAGTGACTCTGATGACCAGCAAGATGGGTGAGATGCAAGCACCCTCGCCAGAGGAAACACACGCAGCAGAGAAATAAGCAGCCGCAGCACCATAGACGCAAGCACCATAGAGGGATTGTATGAATTATTGACTAAATCACTTTTTTTATGGATGCAAGCATATACTAACAAAATTGAAAACTTTTTTATAATAATGATAATTCATCATCCGCCGTGTTTTTAAAATAGTCGACTCATGTCTTCTTCCGAGGCGGCGTCCCGCGAGTTTACTTTCGAACATAGCAAGTCTCTCTTTATCCAGAATTGTGATACCCGCTCCCTGCCATGGAATGCGAAGGAGCAATGTACCGACATCAAGGAAACCTCCACCTTATTCGCCAAGGAGTTCCAGCGCCAGAACATCGGTCGGATCAAGCAGGTTCACCTAACGAAGAAGCACTCCGTTACAGGTATTATATATTATACGGCCGTCATATACTTTGACGAATGGTATAGTTCGCCTGAAGCAAGACAACTACAGATGACTTTGGCGGCTCCGACCAATAAAGCGAGGTTTTACTACCACGAAAAGTGGTATTGGGTTCTACAGAGTAACATACTCCCTCCCATGGTAATTAAACAAGTCGTGTCATATTAAAATGATAAATATTATAGTATAGTGGGACTACTATAATATTGTAAGTATTTGAATGTAAGTATGATATATTATAATATCGGTCAGTAATCGATTTTTTATTCGATAAGAAAGATGGTAGCTGTTCAATTACTTGAATAAAAAGGACACATGCCTCCATACAAACGACAAAGCATAGATATAACTAGAACCACGGGGTTTCCTTAAAATGGGTGGTAGTTGCTGTAGGGTTCCATATCTAATACATATCATCGCATGTAGTGGAATAATGTGTTCCTTAATATAGATATTATAATAGTTAGGCGTGTAGTAATTGCTTATAAGAAGAGAGGAGGCTGGTCAAATACTTAAACAAACGAACACAAGACTCCTTGCAAACGACAAAGCATAGATATAACTAGAACCACGGGGTTTCCTTAAATGGGGTGGTAGTTGCTGTAGGGTTCCATACCTATACATATCATAGCGTGCGCGGAATATTGAGTACTAATTACCGGGATATAAATCAGTCAAGTCATGATATATCTGGAACCACGGGGTTTCCTAATAAGTGGAGTGGTTGCTGTAGGGTTCCATATCAATGACATATTCCCGCGGGAGAATATTGGGTAAACGGCTAAGATATATCTGGAACCACCGGTTTCTCGGGTGGTGGAGTGGAGTGGTTGCTGTAGGGTTCCATATCTATTACATATAGCCTTATAGCCATGTCTTTATATTAAAATATTATATCTTATAGTTAGGTCATTATGTATTGGTGTTATAATGGATATGATATAATGATATAATAATGATATAATAATGATAAACTATCAGGTATATATATATACCCGACCAATCATGAGTAGTTCACCTAGAGTTTACCCTATACATACTCTATCAATAAACCATGAGTTATCATCATTCAATGTAGGTATTTCCAAAATACCCAGAGGTGTTTCCAGAATACCTCGCAGAAGGTCGACCATATCTATAGACACTATCATGCTGTGTCTAATAAAAACATTGAAAGAATTTAATTTTGTTAAACACGTGGTGTATACGGGGTCACGGATATACGTGGATTGTGTTATTGACTATGATACGTATATTAACTATCCAAATTATCGAATACTAGACAAGGTTTGTAAAATATTCACCCAGGGAGTTCCTATGCTATATCCATTCATATGGAAGATTTCCTGTATTGCACACGAATTTACGGAAAGTGGTGCAGAACAATTTATGTCACTGCGTAACATTTCATGGTGTGAAATGTTTTCCTCCTATTGGCACCCTTCTCTACCCAACCATTACATATTCATTATTGATTTTTCTAAAAATTGAAATACTGAAACTAGTATCTATACTTGCCATTCCCGCCCGTACTCAGTCGTAACTAATCTATCATGCCTTTTGACCGTACCACGTTTCAGTTCAACAGCGAGCTATCCCTCTATATTCCCAAGTGCGACACTCGGTCCCTTCCCCAAAAGAGTGAAGGGGGTGTGGACATTGAGGAAACCAAGGTATTTATCGCCAACCAATTCCACCTCCTGCAGATTGGACTTGTTTCGCGGGTCGACCTAGTCATGAAATACACGCCGTCCAATTATCTATACTTCATTGCATTTGTCCACTTTGACCAATGGTACACTACCGCACAGGCGCTTGAACTACAAGTGTCTATTGCAGACCCAACTTGCAAGGCACTGGTCCAATTTCACGCAAGGTGGTATTGGCTTGTCAATAAAAACACGGCTCTTCGTCCCAAAGAGCCCTTGGTATTGGAAGGGGGCTTAATTGTTCCCGAGTATCCCATGAACAAAGTGGAGCATGAGGCATACATGGCCCAGGTACATTTTGAAAAAGACGTTCTACATTCAGTTACTAAGCGCCTACTTGAAGATGTAAAGGAGGCGGTGCTTGAACTGCGCGAGTTGACTGGCAGCCAAGAGCGTAGCATCATCGCACTTAAGCAGGAAATTAAAGAAAAAAAAGAGCGTGTACTAGATCAACAGTCGTATATTGGTCCCATTGAAGATGCGGGGTTTCTTTTAGTCACGGAGATTAATAAAGAGTTGTCGGAAATCAATAAAGAGGAAGTTGCTCTAGTGGCGGCTGACAATATGTAACAAACAAGTAGTTAGATTTATAGTTAGATTTATAGTTAGATTTATAGTTAGATTTATAGTTAGATTTATAGTTATTTTTTATTAACTCGAGCACACACACCACATATCTGTATCTTTGTCTTGTATATATATATTAAATCAAAAAAATGAAATGCTTTGCTGGTCGATACAAATGTTCATCATCAATCACGACACCGTCCGAGTTAAACATGTCTCGCTCGAACACCGCCCAGTCCCAAAAGTCCAAATACTGCAAAATGTGCCATGACGCGGGCAAGTCAGAGGCCGAGTTCACCTCGCATTATGTAAAGGATAATCCTGGTCCAGGCGGAAAGGTTTGTTGCCCCTATCTTCTATCACTTGTTTGTCAAACCTGCAAGGGTAACGGACACACCCGGAGCCATTGTCCCGTTACCAAAGATTACGTTGCCAACGTAGCTCGCCAGAAGCAGGCTGAATATGCGCGCGCACAATTCCTCAAGGGGCAAAAAACTGCCACGCAGCCCACCAAACCGCCTGCACACACTAACCCTTTTGCTCTCCTATCTGAGGATACGCCACTCAACACACCCAAGGCAGCTGTGCTCGTTCCCAAGACACCTGTGCTCGTTCCCAAGGCAGCTGTCACTCCATGGAAAGACATGCTAACAAAAAACCCTACCCCGGTCCTGCCAGTTATTAGCCATCAAGTCACCCACTCAATTCAATCCAGCCAAGCCATTATCGATGCGGCGGTTATTGACGAGGTGTATTTCCCGAGTCAGAAGCGGTCAATTTGTTGGGACGATAGTGATGACGAGGAAGAATAGATGGTGCACACAGTATAACTTAATCATAATTTAAGCATAACTTAGGTATATTATATTTTTTATTGATGACATATAAAAAATATAATAATATGTACACTTTGTCTTGACAAATTAAATTCCCCCAAAAAGCCATAGTTCGAAATTATACCACAGAGTATGTATTGTTTTATATAAAGACGCCTTTTGCTTGTCATGTCCGTCAGTAGGTTGAGCATATAATGGAATGTCGATAGATTCGTATTCATTCAAATTACATAACTTATCTAAACGGTTTGCTTTATTACACAACTGTGCATATTCTTGTACGGTAATGGTAACGTGAGTCATTATATGTAATGTGAGGCGTGATATAATTCATTTTAAAAATGATAAATCTATATCATTTTTATTTTTTATTTTTTCCACATAAGTGAATATAATGAAGTCTATTATATTCACTTACGATTTGTTTAAAAAATTGAATTTATAATATGATTACTGATAGAAAATATCAACGTATTAACCGAACGCACCATGGTTAAGAATCTAGGAGGCTACAAGAGTAAAAAACAAGGGCGTAAATATGCAGCTGCATCGCAGTCCACGACTATTAGGGAGAAGAAGGTGGAGGGGGAAATATATGCATCGGTTAATAAACTATTTGGAGGAGCAAATTGTGAAGTTATATGCGAGGACGGCGTAACGAGGCAATGTATTATACGAGGTAATTTTAGGGGTCGGGGCAAGTCAGACAACTTTATTGCACCTGGTGTATGGATTCTAGTTGGGCTAAGGGACTGGGAAATTAAACACCCCGATAAGAAGGAAACCTGTGACCTATTATGTGTATATAGAGAAGATGAAAAAAACAGATTAATTACTAATCCTAAGGTAAATTGGGCTGCCATGGGCGCAACAATTATCACAAAGGAAGAGGATGATATTGGTATTGATTTTGATCATGGTACTTATGCGGATACATCTCTGATGCGTTCTCTTGAACTACAAGCCACACAAACTAGTATCAATGCTAGCGCGTGTAATCTTGCGCAAGAACAAGAGGAGGATATTGATATTGATGATATTGATGATATTTAATAAAGTTTAGAAGTCACTATTATTATTTATTATTTATTTTTTACTTTAATCATATAATATCGTGACCA
>Ga0105055_10010292_pt1 | contig 11727 bp, 12 predicted proteins | sample BON03_FD_78090 | JGI IMG/M metagenome (GOLD analysis project Ga0105055, IMG submission 78090) | Freshwater microbial communities from Lake Bonney liftoff mats and glacier meltwater in Antarctica - BON-03 | ecosystem: Environmental > Aquatic > Freshwater > Ice > Glacier meltwater | place: Lake...
CTCTCTCTCTCTCTCTCTCTCTCGCTCTCGCTCTCTCTCTCCCTCTCCATCTCTCTCTCTCTCTCGCTCTCGCTCTCTCGCTCTCTCGCTCTCCCGCTCTCCCGCTCTCTCTCTCTCGCTCTTGCTCTCGCTCTCGCTCTTGCTCTCGCTCTCGCTCTTGCTCTCTTTTTCATGCACACGCGAACACACATGTACACACAACAGGAGGTAAAAGGGAGGCACGTGCAGTTTTATGAGCATGCACACAAAATCATGGATACCAAGAAGCCAGTCGTTTCTGAAAATGACGCGAGCATTACGTTGAACGACCCACCAAACGATTCGTTGGACAATTCCAACACGCTCAAAGCCACCAATAAGCTCATGCTCAGGGTGACACGTGAAGAGGACAAGCTCAAGGAAATTCTCAAGGACCAGGTCCAAGCAAGACCTCGCCTCCCCCCATGTGCATTTCTATCGTACAAGCGAGAAGCTTAACTGTAGCGATGCTGTGTACAATATAGCAAGTAAGAATTCACAGAATTTATATATTGTTTCTGAGGTTCCACGTGACGAGATTCAGTTTCAATCGAGTGCAAGTATCAAGAGAATAATTTTGACAACTGTATTTTTCATCTGACTATCATGCCCAGGTGGAGCAAATCGCATGGACGATGCAATCAGAGGGTTTGCTCATGGTGCCTACGCTGGAATGGGATGGCAGCTTGGGCCCTAAGGAACGCCTTGCAACTGCACGTCTTGGCTTCCTTCTCAATGCCTACCAGGTCCATGTTTTGTATCATCTTGCGTATAGTCTGGCGTGTCGCAAAAATATCTTTGTATTTTTTCCGCTCTTGCCCACCGCCAGTCTGGAATGAATACTCACGCACACGCATTCGCACCAAACACACTAAACAGGTGTCGTGCTGGTACTGGGAGGTATCTTGACCGCCCCTTTCACTACTCAATCCATAGAGGTATCCACTACTAACATAAAAAGGCAGTTCTGACGAATACATGTGTCAAGTCTCAGCTAGTGGAGATGATTCGCAAGCTGCTTCTTACCAGTGTTCTCGTGGTCATATATGATGGCGGCCCTGAACAGGTCTGTCTGACCATCAACTACCCCATGTGGATGCACCTATTCTGTGCAGAGCTTGCCTAAGATCGAGAAATATTAATTGCTGATTCTAACCTTTGCCCACCATGTGGTGGTCACCACTTGGTGACCCACTTGGTACTTGCAAATGCACCCCTAAAATATGGAAGTTTGTTTATATCTCAGCTTGCTGGCTCGATGATGACAGTCTTCATCTTCCTTCTCCTGAATCTTCAGGTATATATGTGAATGCGCCAACTCTCCTTTTCCGAGTGAGCCTCGCTGTCGTGCCGACACTTTCTTTGTACTTTTAAAACTCTATTGCACCTGCTCCCCTGCCCTATCTTTCGCCTTCTTTTCCTCTTTCAGAATGTACACACCTGCTTGGGTCATGATTTCAGCCGTTTGAACAGAGGAGTTGCAGCATTAATGTGCGTGGCTTGATATGTTGCTGTGCGTGGGTGTGGGCGTCTTTTTACACAGGTCTCTCCGTACCTCAACAAAGGCCTTAACGAGTTTCAGCGGTGAGTTCACAAGATATGTTTGAAGCAAGCATAAAAGAAAAGAGCGGAGGAGAGAGCACTTCCGATGAGATTGTCACATGACTCTCAAGAACGAAGTATTGACATTTCGATGCCCTGTGGTGTCTTGCAGTCTTATTCTCGTTTCGCAATTCTTCACCATTTTTGGCGGCATGATGTTCATCATGATCGGTGTGTTTATGTACGTGTGTGCACTGTGCTAGTGTTTGCATTGTGGATGGAAAACGGTGCGTGCGCACATTACGACCAATTCTTGAAGATGTTCCTGAAAAATGAGAACACGATGCTCCAACATAAACACAACGAATATCGCTGCCGCAGGCATACACCATGCACATTTATGACTTTTCTATACATGTGTACCGCATGTACACATAGGATGTCTTGATAATTTGCTCGAAGAAGATGCGTCACCCGAAGATTCTAAATTCCAGCGCGACATCGTGGCATTCTTCATTGTCTTGATTAACGTCTTCACCGCTGTACTCACTCCAGCCTATAAGGCTTTGCCTTTCCTCTCCAAATGGAAAATGAAACTGTACTCCTTTGTAAAAAGGTACGTGAGGAATACATATGCATACAACAAATTGTTACTACAGGTGCCAGCCACTTCAAAAAGGTCTGGCTCGACCCTTTGTATAGGAAATGCACACATGACTTCAGATGTCTATATCATCTCCTCATACCAAGGGTTTGTGTGCTTGTTGAGAATCACAATTACACACGCACCAAAGCGCTCACATTTCCAAATATGCACACAACACACAAACAGGAAGAACAAGGCAATGCGGACCGCAGTGTTCCACTTTATTTACAAACCTGATTTGAAAGGACAGGCAGAGGAGTTTGAACAATCTCTTGAATCTGCCAAAACTCTGCGCAAAAAATCCAAATCCTTTGGCAAGCGCACGCAATCCCTCGGCTTCATGAACACCAACCGTATCCACCCCGATACCACGCGCAGTCCTGCTGAGTTGGTTCCGGTTGATTTGGCTCCAGCTGAGGAGGACTATCCTACGGAAGGGGCTGATTGCGCCATCGAACAAGAGATCCGCGCTGCTGGCATCCAGTGAAAGTCCATCAGCCCTCCAGCAAAAGTCCAGCCGCTGCTTCCCCTTTTGCAACAAAGCAACGACAAACAACAAAAATGGAAAATTGTGGATGGTTCCTCCTAATATATGCGACACGGCACTTTTATTATGCACTTGTGTGTACTCAATATGGTAACTGGCTATAGTAACTTGTACACTACTGACGAGCTGACTACCACTGAGCTTGGTATTATTAACATTTTGAGGTGACCCTTGTGTGCACTTGCTATAGTAACATGCACACAAATGACGAGCTGACTACCACGCAGCTCAGTTTGAAAACAATTTGACTGGGAAAATTTGAGATGATGACAGAAATGGCATCTTTCATAGAGGAGAACAAAACAAGAAAAACACACTGATGATTTTCTGTTCTTTCTCTCACATTGAATAGATTTCCAAAAATAGCAACACCGTGGGAGAGAAAAAGAGTGGATTGGGGAGAGGGGAAAAATAGACCGACGAAGGACAACCTAAGGGTGTTCCGTCTGCATTCGAATGCAGAATATCTACGAGCGATGCGAAGATCTTTGTTTATCTGTTTCCTGATGGTTTCACCAGTGCCCCTGCGTCATCTATTACCACTGATATTTACTGAGTAGTGATATTATATTTACTGAACTGAGTCAGTGTCTATTTGTTTTCTTTCAGTCAAACGAGGCTGAAAGGTGACAAGCACAAAGACAACCAGGAATGGTCAGAATCAATCAGAGTGCTTTCTTTATCGTTCAACGCTGCGAGATACATGCTTTTCTGGAATAAACACATTGACGCAAAGCCCGTGTCAGAGAGCACTCCAGCCAACAAAATCAAACGACCATTTGCGAAGCTTTATTTAGCGCGCGCGTGCGCTCCTTAGTGCACGCCTCCTATTTGCCCCCAGGGATGATAGAATCTCTGTATATTTATGTTTCTACATTTTGACTGTAACAGTACATGTGACTTGGTCAAGGGTTCCTTTTGTATTTGGGTTTTTTCGATTCGTATGCTTCTGTTTTACTACTGACTTATTTCATACAGTACACACGCACATGTATGAGCACACATGCGCACGCACACATGTACGGTTAGCACAATTAAGGAGGATCAGCAAGAACCAAGCGCAGGTGCGTTAAAAGGAGTAGAGGCAGCCTCTTGGTTGGAAGTAAAGGCCTACAATGTTGTGGGGGCGTGTACTTTTCCACTAAGCCAAAGGCCCCGTGCTAGAATTAAGTAATCAGTTAATTCTAGCGTGTTTCCCGGGGCCTTTGGCTGAGTGGAACAGAACACGCTCTCACAAAAATAAATCGTGCTGATCAGTCAATTCTAGCGTGTTCTCCGGGGCCATTGAGAAAAGGACACGCTTCCACAAATGTGGAGACAGACAGGCATACAGATGTAGACAGGGAAAGCGAGGCAAATCAAAGAGGCGAATAAATAAGGAGAGAGAGTAACAGAGGGAAAGGGGGGCTGGGGAGAGAAACATAGAGGGGGAAAGGGAGACAGAGCGAGGAAGAGGGACAGAGTAAAAAATTCAAAAACAAAAAAAAGTGAAAGAGGAGGGGCGGACTCTGAGAGGTGGAGGAGGTGGATGAAGTAGAGACAGAGCCACGATAGAGAGGAACGTGAAGACAGAGAGGGAAAGAAGAGGAGGCAGAGAGATGGAGAGAGAGAAAGATGCTTACACACGCATGCTTTCCTTCTTTCCTTCTTGATTGCTGAAAACCAAACTTAATCGTTCAGGACCCAAAAGAGACCGTGGCCTGCTTATTTATAACCCCCGATCCGCAGGGGGTGAAAACAGCGTACAATGTTTGTGGGCTGGCCTGCATCCACGGGTTAACCATACGCTTTCTGTGGTTTATGCTTGCTTGTCGAAAACCAAAATTAATCACATATTATAGGACCGAGAGACTGTCCCAGACCAATGCGTGCCTACTTATGATGACGAACCTGATATTGGGCAAAAACAGTCTACAATGTACACATAAAGAGGCAGACGTGATTCTTGTTCTGGTCAGTGAAGAAAACAGTTAATCAGGATCTTTGGCCCTGAATTAATTTGGTAATTAATCAACAATTAATGAATTAATCAAAACGGCCCAAAGCACGGTTTCAATTTTTTTTTTGGCGCAGGCTGCGAAGCTTTGAAAACGTGACAATAGTAGCACGTCGCAGAGAGTATTTCCAAGGGGTTTTGGCGATTTGTTTGTTTCTGAACTCCCTCGATAAAAAAGAATCACTCGCTTCTTGTGAACTGGTGTTGTCACAGCGTCCACCACACGCTCTGACGTGTCCTTCCAAACAAAGTCAAGGGAGTGCTTGGTCACTGTTGAGTTCACATCCCACACATACACACCTCTGAGGGAGTCTCTGTTTGTCCAAAGTTAGTTGCTCTCAACCGTCACGGGAACGCCAAGTGACTTGGATTATGTCAACAGAAGCACTTCTCTTAAACGGTTTAGGTTAAAATCCACACTAGAGCACTAGTACGATTCTCCGCATTCATACCACGGGGTGCATGCGCAAACAGGACTCACATGCGACTTCGACTCCGGCAGGAAACAGTAAACCTTCGGCTCATGATATTAACTGTGCCAGAGGTTTAGGAGGAGGCGCGAAGAAACGGCGTGGAAACGCAGAAGAATAGAGACAGGTCTAGTAATTGTGATAGTTATGTTACGTGTGTTGACGAACGTTGTTTCTTATAAACTGTTTTTGGAATCGAATTGGAGTCTTGCGATTTGTATCTGAAGAGGTTTGAGTTGAAGAGTTTGTTATATGACAATTTCTTCATTACTGTTAGGTACAAATTGTGTCGTTGATTAACCGATTAATTAAGTCTATTTCATTAATTAATAAATGAAATAACGAATTAATTCATGCATCAATTGAGCTTGGGCCAGCCCAGAGTGAGTTTGATTTCCCTACTGGCGATTATATGTGCTGCCAATGTGACATTCACCCAAGAATCGCTCACGAATGGCGGTCGATAATAAGGTCTCTGGCACACAAACTTTCTTGATTTCTTTCTTTCGGGGTTGCGAAAACCCAATTTAATCATTGGTCTAAGTGGCTGGTGAGCACCCAATTAATCGCGTAGGACCCAAGAAACTGACTCGGGCCGTTGCCGAAAAAGAGTGTGGCCGACCCGCTAAAACTGTTCATAATGTGTGTTGGCTGGCATGCATCCTCAGGCCAGCAAATCCCAACAATCAAGTCTCCCGGGCTAACTACTAAGGATTCGTGAACGGTAGCGCCCGTTGCAATGGCTCCCCCCCAGTGGCTCCCAATAGGATAGGTAAGGCACCGCGGGACTGATGTCCTTCAAGCAGTGCTCGTCAAGATTGTGACTGAGATACTCTTCTGGCAATGTGCTGTTGGCTAACCTTCAGACAGCCGCCTTGGCAGGCCTGTTTCTTTTGAGAGTAGAGTGTTCATTGAAAACTGATGTTGGGTATCGCAGAGATGCAGACGTTGTCACTGTTCATTTACGATGGAAAACCCTGGGAATTTCCTCCACCTTAATACCCATTGGTCAGCTCCACTAGTCTCCACCCTCGCCCGTTCTTGGGGACCTTAAAAAGTGTCCCAGTCACTAGTCTCACGTAACTCGAACATAGAAAGACATATGGACAGGCCTAAAGCCGTAGTTGGGGTCGTGAGGGGAGTAGCGTAAACCATCACTGTCAGCTGTCTTTTGTGGGCAGATTCTTGCATCTACTGATTCCGCTACGTCAGGGCAACTGGCTACTTCTCTGTCTTAGTGCGCTACCGGGCAGGCTAGGGAGAGTAGAGTTTGTCCGAGACGGTCTCGAGTGGAAGAAAATAAACCAGTGCCCCTATCACTCCTATACAACCAGTGCCTGGTGGCTCAGCACCATTAGGTGTAACTAACACAGTAGTAACCAGAGGTGGGAATGAAGTCCACTCTAGGGGAGGGGGGGGCAAAAAAAAATCCAAGAAAACAACCCGAAGGAGAAAAGGTCAGTCCCGCGAACCACGTACCAAACTTGATTTTAAGCCCTGACCCCATGTCATGGGCGTTTACCCTTGGCGCGCCACAGCAGATCTTGTTAGTGGACGTGTCTCCGCCCGCGTCTCTGCTGGGCCGCTTGCTCTGTCTCGATATACCGTCATTCTCAGATGCTTGCTCTTGGGCTTCGACTGGACCTCCCAGTATCGGGGGGCCTTGTCGAAGATGATCACAACGCAAGGGGTTTTGAAGACGGCGTCTTCCGCCACCTTGTTGACCGTCCATGTTTCTTTCATGTATCAATGCCACCACACCTTCTATTCGTGAGCACCCCTCCACATCTGCAACGTATGGCGGTCTCCGTGACTGGCTGGCCCAAATTCGGCATGAGTTATATTCTCTCAGGTGTTGGAGATTGTATACAGCTGGCGATCGCTGTATACCCGGCATACGGTGCAAAAACTTGGCCTGATTGCCTTTTTGTGCCAGGCTTCTCATTTCATTTCCCTGTTTTTGACTGGTTGCTCACCAGCCTCAAATATCTTACCCAGAGCGCGAACATACTTAGTGTTGCAACTCAGGTGTACCTGTCCTTCCAGTGCTGGGCAGCTGCCTGATTTTTCCTTCCGAGAAGAATTGCACGCGCATTTGGGCTCCTTGCACTTGATGGAAATGGTTGTGGGCAGCATTTGTATGTCCTGATTGGTCTCCCTCGAGAGTGTGCTAGCGGGTCCTGCGAGCACCACGACTGCTCTCGACGGACCCACGCGCCGTCAAGTGCAATCTCGCCCCGTCCTTTTGCGACTCGTTGACATTGTTGTTGTCTCGGCTGCAGCCGCAGCCGGCGTGCCCAACATCGATGTGTGATTGCCAGCAATGGACTGACCGTTGCCCAGAGCCTGGTAGAAAGTCTGTTGCACCCTATGTGCACGTTTGTATGACCTGCTGCTCGTTGCTTTCCGAGGTGCAGAGGTCAATGTGCCATAGCCGCTAAGTGACGTCGTCCCTGCAATTGGCAATGTTTTGTTCACCTGGGTTGTGTGCTGCCCTGCATCCCCACTTGCCATAATGTTCTGCAACCCCCCCTCCCCCGATGCCAGAATCTCACTACCCATTGCAGATGCAGTATCATCCTCCGTATAACCATCTGGCCCGTCCTCAATTCTGGTAGATGTGCATCTCAATGCGTTGACATTGTCTGTTGCATTCGGATCAATCACTGCTATTTTTGTGACAGTCTCTTGCTGGTTACCAACAGCCCCCTTGTCAATCTGTGCACTACGCGATAGATAGTCCCTGCCGGGTGTTGCTTCCAATTGCAGTGTCTCTGTCATAGTGCTCGCTGACTGGCTGATGGCATGAAGCACCTGTTGTCGTGTGTGTTAGTATGTTGATATCGAAACGGGCTTGGTCGGTGCATCACTACCAGCACAACTCTTTCGTGTGGCCATACACGCACGCACAATCCCGTGCGCGCCGACTCACCCATCACCAGCGGGGGTGGCATTGGTGATTGTGGCAGGCAGGATACCACCGCTAGTGAAGAATGCCAAGGCTCATTGGGTGGGCCTACACGTGGGTTTCCCAAAAGGCCCGAAATCAGGTGGGAGTGTTTGAGAATGGCCTCGTGTACCCTTGATTTGATCTCTCGTTTCTGTGTCTTTGCAGGCAAGCCTTGTTTTTGGGACTTTTTCGTTCGTCAATATTTGTCAAACGAGCGGCCAGCTGTGCAGCCATCAGAATAAGAGCTGCCAACTACATTCTTGGTATGCGTCAAGGTACATTGGTGTTGGTTTACACAGCCAGTCTCATTTTCAGCTTTGCTTCCCATTTACGCCACGAGACCTTGCCTGTGTTCCTCTTGCATGAGGGATCTCCTCTGCACTCAGGCCACTCTCACTGTCATGTGCTAATCATGTCTGACAAAGCAGCGTCCCAGCCCCCGCCTGTCATTCAGTTTCCTGCCGGGTCAAAGCCCTTGTTTGTCCCCATTTTTTCGCTGGATGAACTTGCTGCTGTCGAGAAGCAGTATCTCAAGAGGCAGACTGAGCTTGTTGCCATCCCAGATGCTAAGACCGAAAAAATACAAGATATTCTTCAGGCACACTGGAGCGGACTTGGTGTGGTGGCATCAATGCTCTGTACACACTGCACTGTGCAACGGCAGAACATGACAGTGAGAGGTGGTGATTTCAAGGGTTTACAACTTATCATGGAGCTCTGATCCGGGAAGCTCACCAGCCCCAATTCTCGGCTGTATGCCACGGTCCAAAAGGCCGAGCGGGCCGTCGAGCTTGAAGCCTTGGCCTCCACCCCCCGGGCCGAGCAGGTACAGGCCTTGGCTCAAGTGACGCAACTGCAGTAGGAGATTGCTGCAGCCAATGCAACCATCAAGACGCAGGCCGCGGCCCTGGCAGATTTGCGGCAAAGTACCACAGTAGCCTACCGTGACATTGTTCGTCTTGGCCGCTCCGAGAACAATCTCCCAGCCAGACGACATCACAGACTTCCAGGAACTCTGTGTAGTGCGGAGAACTGGCCTGATGATTCAACATTGACTGATGAGGCTCCAGCATGGTTGCATGCCCGTGTTCAGTATCACCTCAGAATTGCATGGCAATCTTTTTCGAAGCACACCCAGCGCATCACGGGCTGACACCGTCTGCACGCGCATGGAGACGGGGGAGCTGTGATGAAGCTCAGGCACATGGGCACCCACAAAATCGACCATTTTGGCTCCTTTTCAGTGGGATCGCTTCTCAATGGCGTGTTGAGAGGAATGCCCTGCCGGGATGGGCTGGCCCATGCCATTGCCAAATCACTGGCCCTTTATCACACGCTGACACAGTGTGTCTCGCCTCTCGTGTCGCCCACGGCCACCCAAGTGGTCTTGTCCTCCTTTACCAATGGCGGTTCCACCAAGGTCACCCTCACTCTGTGCAATGCTGCCAGTGTGAATGCTCCCATTGCTGGCGTGAGGGGTACTCGTGTGCGCGGCAATATCACCAATCAGAAAAAACTCTCGGGTATGCTGGGAGCGATCAAAGACCAACTTGCCTTCCTGACTGGACTGACTCCAACGGGCATCAACGGGGCCCAAGGGAATCTGCTTCAGGTGACTGGTCTTTGTGTAGAGGCAGCAGAGTTGCGTGAGCAAATAGTCAGGAGTGCCTTGCATTCATCAGTCAACAGTTTGCGGGCTTGTATGGTTATTTCGGGGCTTCTTGCCTAAAAAGATTCGAGCAAATAGAGCTTCAAGCAAAGCTACTAAACTATTTCTTAGGAAGTAATAAAAGCAACATCAATCAATCACGTCAATGCCTGAGGGGGCTGTAGTCACAGCCCCTGTCTGTGGTGAAATCATCATGGACACTGGGGACAATGTGGCTCATGTGCTGCAACTCAGTCCCGCTGGGTTGCTCGTGTTGGCCAATGCCTTGGGTTTCTCATGCGAAATGTTGGTAGAGGAGAACCAGTGTGTGTGTCTGGATGCTGAGGTTGTGGGCGAAATTCTGGAAAATTTGCGGCTGGCAGGGGGGCAGGCTGCTGGCCCGGCCGTGAATCCTGTGCCCGCTTTCTTGGTGCACGCACTGATGCAACAGTATGTGCCGCACTGACTCGACTTCATTTTGCTTTCTCAACTCCAGGGCATGATGTGCGAGTTGCTTGAGTTTTGCAACAGTCCTGTGCGCCACACCCTTCAATCTCTCATGAAAGTCAGTCACACCAAGGCCGACTACTCAGTGCATGATCCCCTGTGGAAAAAGGGGTTGATGAAGGAGGACCATGATTTGTTGATGGCACTAAGAGCCAGCCACCCTCCCCCACCCACGGACGGGTCGCACTCTCACACAGTTTGGCCCCAGACTCTCAACCACTAGGTTTGTGTAGTGTGACAAAGGGTTGTTGACCTGTCCTGCTGCCAGTACGCTTGCCACACCTTTGTTAATGGACTGTTCTTTGTGCAGATGGATGGCGAAACCTGCAGTGACCACGCCCGCAGAAGGGGTGCAAACACCACTCTGTGGCGGTTTCTGTGTTCTGGGGTGTGATGGCAAGAAGGCTTCATGTACGATGGATTGGAAATGCAGAGTGGCAGTGTGAAGAGCGATGCTGTTACTGTACTGGTTCAAGGTTGCATGCCCACTGTGGAACGTGTGTGGTTGAACTATCTGCGCGCTACTCAAGGTCTGGGTACCACGTCCTTCACCCAGCCACAGTACACATTTTCAGAGTCCCAACCAGTGTGTTTGACACCCTCGAAAACACACTGTGGGTCTGGTCCTTCAAATCTCGAGCAACACAATCTCTTTCCAACCACTGCTGTTCTGCGCCCATCTACTCACACTCCTGTGTCTGTTGTCTGCTCGACCACTGTGCACGACAGTAACAATCATGTTGAAGCTGTCGTGGGTGAGGTGTTGCCACGCGCAACTGCATCTACCTCCAACCAGGGTTCCGCGTGCCCTCCAATTTTACTTTCTCCTCCCTCCAAAAAGTCTATTGTAGCAGAACAGCGGCGTCTCAAGTTGGATACTGCTCGCTGCCCCTTTACCCAAAAGATGAGCAGTTGCTATGACGCTTTCCCTTTTGGGGTATTCATTGACAAGGAGGATCATGCCGCCATCGAATTGCATATTCTGAACGTACATCGTGACAGCATGAAACTAATCTCTCAGTGGAGAACAGATTCCCAGATTGCACCTGGTCTGCATTTTCACATCACTCCAGCTGGGCAGGCCAGGCTTGACAAAGGCAAGTATCTGGACAGTATATCAGAAAAATACACTCGCTATACAGTAGTTTCTTCATGTACACTTTAGTAGTTTAATGGTCTTCAAAACTACTATTTTTTGATAGTAGTCTCACTCAATACATTTGTGCAGACGTTTTTGCAGATGGGGTTGGAACTCTTGAAATCTTTAAACTCACAGCGACTCGCAAGGTGAACAAGTAACGTTGAGAATGCTGGCAGCACTCTCGCAGAATCTTGAAGTGCAAAACGCTCTAGTACAACTCGCTATCCCTGTTCGTATGACTCGCTCTGATCTACTATGCCAA
>Ga0105055_10010294_pt1 | contig 11724 bp, 11 predicted proteins | sample BON03_FD_78090 | JGI IMG/M metagenome (GOLD analysis project Ga0105055, IMG submission 78090) | Freshwater microbial communities from Lake Bonney liftoff mats and glacier meltwater in Antarctica - BON-03 | ecosystem: Environmental > Aquatic > Freshwater > Ice > Glacier meltwater | place: Lake...
AAGAGTATCTTGTTGAAAGAAAAGAGCCTGATGGCAATCCGTGAGGTAATCAGAAGCAAGAACATTATGTGGAATCACTGAATTCGCATTATATTTCTCCTGATGTAATTTAATTGCATCCTTGATTTTTCGAAATAGGACTGGATTAGCCCCCCATTTTTTTTTGTATGGCTGGATTGTTTTCATAGCGATATCTAGATTCCGAAGTAGTAGTAGTAGTGAGAACGTTGATCGCTCTATTTCAAGGCACAAGGAGGATACATATTAGTAGCCATATATCTTCCCTCGATAGCAGGTAGAAGAAGATAAGGAACTCATACGACTACAGGTGGAAGATAGGAAACTCAGGGTGGGTGCACACATTGTGATACTGTTAGACAATGACAAATAGCCACAACGCCGGCCTGGATGCATGGATCGAGAAGCTCTTAACATGTCAGACACTGACCGAGAGTGAGGTGAAATCTCTGACCGACAAAGCCAAGGAGGTTCTCGTGGACGAATCTAATGTTCAAGCAGTCAATGCCCCTGTCACAGTGTGTGGAGATATCCATGGGCAGTTCCACGACTTAATGGAGCTGTTTCGAATAGGAGGGAAGACCCCTGACACCAATTATCTCTTCATGGGTGACTACGTGGATAGAGGCTACTACAGTGTTGAAACAGTGACATTGCTGGTTTGCCTTAAAGTCCGTTTTCCAAACCGCGTGTTTATTCTTCGGGGGAATCACGAGAGCAGGCAGATCACGCAAGTGTATGGGTTTTACGATGAGTGCTTGCGGAAGTATGGCAATGTAAATGTGTGGAAATATTTCACCGACCTATTCGACTACCTTCCGCTTACTGCCCTGATTGAGAATAAAGTGTTTTGTTTACACGGTGGTTTATCTCCATCAATTGATCATCTGGATATCATCAGGTCATTGGATCGCGTACAGGAGGTGCCTCATGAAGGTGCTATGTGTGACTTACTATGGTCAGACCCTGACGATAGAACTGGATGGGGGATATCACCCAGAGGCGCAGGATATACGTTTGGTAATGATGTATCCAAACAATTCAATCATCACAATGGACTAATATTGATATCGAGAGCTCATCAACTTGTCATGGAAGGGTTTAATTGGTCCCACGAGAAACACGTCGTGACCATATTCAGTGCCCCTAATTATTGTTATCGATGCGGGAATCAAGCGGCGATTTTAGAAGTGGACGAAAACCTGGATTACACCTTTTTACAATTTGACCCAGCGCCTAGAAGAGGCGAACCTCATGTGACGCGAAGAACACCAGAATACCTCTTATAAGTATATTTTAAAATATCGATCTTATCAGTACAATTGTTGGTACAAAAATTCTGGAGCTGACCAAACTCCTTTGTTGGAAGCATTTTCAGTTTGGATGGAGCAAGCATTTGATCTGTGGGAAACGTGATTCACCCATAAAGTGAAATACCTTTTTGTTGCACATCGCATTCCTCGAAATTTGGCCATATCCAACACCTGTCGCGCGGACCTACTCGCAACGTAGGCCTCCGTCCAAGCGAAGAAGCAAGTAGATAGTAATTTACCGCGGCGATACATGGCTGCTAGATTTAGACTGTGCTCCATTTGTTTGCACTCTCGTGACACATGAATCCACGCCAGAAAACTGCGACGTAGCTGGTTGACCTTGATGATATTCCGTACCTGGATCCAACGACTAGAAAACATATGCCAACTCTGCAAGAATTCTCTCACACGATTGCATAACGATATTCTCTCAAAAGCGAGCGCGAGACGAAGAGGAGCTGTCAGTATTTCATACCACCCCTCAAAGGCCTTCCGCAAACCACGATGGTGAACTGCGAGCATTGCAACTCCCTCACTATATCGATCATGAAGTATTTCAGCCGTGCATTGCCGCCACGCACTGAGATGTGTAGCCAACGAGGATCTCCGAAACGAGCTACGAGCAAGTACACTAAGATCAAACTCTCGTTGACGTTGAAGCATGTTATTCACTAAAGCCCCCATACCGATCGTATACTGCCTTAGTTTCCAGCCATGGGATCCCATCTTAATAGCTTTCTTGGCAGAAGAAAATCTCTCCCATTTGCCAAGGTACTCTTTCAAAATACCGAGATTGAACCTCTTCTCAGCTTTGATACGAGCACGTGATGCGACTGCGTTTTCCATTAATCGCGACATAGTCTTGGATAATTGGTGATGGTACCAAAATGCAGCGGCAAGCGACTTGGATCGCCTTATCTGCAGCTTGTTCAAAGAATAGGTTTGGAGACAAATGAATACGAGCGAGAGTCTTTCATAATTCTTTCCATGTAGATACTCCTTAGCTCGTCGCACAATTAAAACTCTTCTTTTCCAGTTTAGGAACGCTTTTTTTTCAAGTTGAATGTCATATAGTAAGCAAGCTCCTTGGAAGCGAATATTTTCTTGTTTTTCAATTTCTAAAGCTGAAATCCACCTCCGTATAACTGATTTCTTTCTCAATGTTTCATTGGCGGCGATAATACATTGCGACGATCTACTGAGTCTAGCATAGGTTCTTAGAATTCTTATAGCAGAAGAATATTTCGTGACGGCAAAATGCATTTTGGCGGTGTTGAAAGCTACTCGTTTCATAACCCACAATGATTTTTTCTGCTTCCAGACGCGAAAGATTCGTCGATACGTTACGAAATGTCGGTGTGTAATTGCCGTGTCTAAACTAACTATCTTTTCACATTTGTTGACAACATGACCCAACAACTTATGCAATCCCTTTTGCTTTCTGTATAACGAGTGAAACGCAGTGGCTAGTCCTAGATCGCCATTAACTTTAACCGTTATTTTTGTAAAATCAAGCCACATGGTAAAAAACTTGAAGAGGCTTTTTAATCTGTCTAACCGAGTTGCAACATACGCTTTGTGCCATCTCCGAAAAAACGACAACCTTTGATTCTGAACAAGCCTTTCGGTAGCCTCAGAAGAGGCCTTCGATTTGCGATAGTATCTAAAAAGCTTTAAAAAGCTATTTGCCAATACCCTATGCTGGTCTTTTGTCACGTATTGTACTTGTTGTGATTCGTCCGGGTCATACTGATCAAAATTCCCGTTTGAATCAAGCGCAGACGGAGCTATGGAACCTTTATGAAGCTGCCATCGACGGATAGCCCCCTCTATTTCAACATCATTTTGATTACGAGATCGGACCCATGAGGACAATCGAACTGCGCTTTTAACATCGTAGTTATTCTCAGAATTTACATTCTCTTGGTTGGTGCCACGTTTCATTCTTCCTTCAAACATCTTTCTTTCCAATTCATCCTCATCCTCTTCTTCATGCGTTACAACGCTTTCAACACTAGACATTCTTCTTTGTCTTGATACATGCTGGAGGTAGGCGTGCTCTTGACGCTCCCAACTCATGTTTTGTTTCATGCCGTTTTTTCAGAAAATTGCGGGGGGCTCGAGTGATTTGAATCGTCATGAGGTGACGAAAAGGTGCGAACCAGACTGTTACACTTGCTCGTTTCTTTTTAATTTAATGGAGTTGCAAACTAAAGAAGATATTTTCTTTTTCTAGAAAACCGACATGAATTATTTACGTATCATCAAAATAGTATTTGTTTAAAGTATGTTCATTATATAACTGTCGTCACTGTAGTACTGGGTGTCATAGTCTCCTGATAGATCTGTTTCCTTATCATATTCCCAGCAAGTCAAACTTTCCATCAATTTGTTCAGCAAGGCAGTGTCGTCCGTGCGTTTCTTTGAAGTCAATATATCTACAGGAGTCTCCCCTCGCGAATCCCGTATCGTTACAGCAGCCTCGAATAACGGTTCATTTTTAATGTTAATGAAGATATCGTAGCGTTCCAATATTGCTGCTACATGCAGAGGCGATAATCCATTCTTGTCTTTCACCAATAGCGCCTTCGGTTCCACTGCTACCAGGAGAAATACCAAATTTAAATTGCAAGGTTCATTCCTGATAGCGCAATGTAGTGGAGTTTCTCCGTGATTGCTTAAAGTCACCAAAGGGCTGGGTTCGTCCAGAAATTCCCCGACTCTCTTAAGTGGTGATGTTGACGCTAGTAGACACGTGGCAGCTACGAAGGAACTTTTGAGACTCGCTAGATGAATGGGAAATTCATTTTCACTTGTTTCTTCATACTGAGAGTCGGGGTAATACTCGAGCAATATATTCAACACTTGGTCTACTCGTTCATGCTCCGATGAAATCAAAACCACATGCAATGGTAGCATGTTCTTCCAGTTTCTATGGCGAGGAGCAGCAGGATTTCCTTTCAGAATAAGTTTCATAAGTTTAATATCCTCATCAGTGGCTTTTTTAGAACATATTTCACCGCATATTTCATGCAAGAGTAAATTACCATTTTTTGTTTGACTACAAATGCGAGACAGATGCGGGCATATGCTTATTGCATTACGAAACTCTCCACTTAAACCGTATTTTCGCCAATTGTCCCAAATATTTGCGCTAGTTTTGCTTAGTGTCTGTACATCCATCAAATCTTGAAACCACTCATTTGCCTCATCAGCGTTAACAATCAATAGTCGTGCTATACACAAGTTGTATAAACTTAGTGAAATCAAATGAAATGATTTTCGAACTTCTATTTGAATGGAGGATATCGATGAAAGCTCAATCCCGCGGTTGAATGAACTCATGTTACTTTCATCAACAGCAACAACTTCTAAGAGTCCATCATCGCTCAAACTTGCGAAGCACTGCGTGAAATGGTCTTCGCCACTCTTGCTTTGAGAGAAAACTACTCCTGATCTCACTATAACCGCGTCGTGAATAGTCATATTGTACTGCATTTATTTTGCAAGTATTTGTCGATGAAAAGCAACACTGAAACCTGCTACCGGAATTGTGTATTAACAGCGAATACCTTATATAAATAAAAATAGGTCCCCGCAACGTCGGGATTCACTTCACTGAATTTACAATAAGTTGACTCCTTCACTGATTCATCTGGTTTCGGGTTTTAATTAATGGCCTCAGCGATTGATACTGTTTCGCGATGAGTATTTGAGAGTCAGTGTATTGTTGTTCTCGCCGGAGCAGGCATGAGCACGTCCGCCGGAATCCCAGATTTTAGAAGCCCCGGAGGATTGTACAACACCTTGCGTCCACATCTATTAACCGCCACAGCAAAGCAAAGACAAACACGGAAAAGCGATCCTACCAGCGTGGTTAGTTGGTCGATGTTTCAAAACAATCAGTTTCCGTATCTTGAGGTAAGACGACCTTTCATTCTCGGCGTCCGAGATGGAACGTGGAAGGTAAGTACAGTAATGGAAAATGCGATGTTAATATTGCTGCATAGCCGACCTTTTCTCATATGTTTTTCAAATTGCTTGACGTCCGGAAGAAGCTTCGAAGGGTGTATAGCCAAAATATAGACGGACTTTTTTACGCCTCCAGTATTTCTCCCGGCAGAATTGTTTCGGTCCACGGTTCTCTTGGAAAGTGCTCATGTGAATTCTGCGGTGAAGAAGGCGATATAGAATCTTTCGCGCAGGAAGTGAGAAACAATATTAAAGATATTTATGGTGTTGATAATGAAGCTCCTCAATCTTCCAGTCATGTTTTATGTGCATCGTGTGGAAAGCCTGGTATGAAGCCAAGTACTGTTTTATATGGTAGATCTCTTCCAACCAAGTTTTTCCAAGCACAAGAAGAAGATTTCAGTAGCGGTCTCGTCTTTGTTGACAGTGGGTCCTGCGAATCTACTGCCGACAAAGGTGACGAGAGATTGTAGACGTGTACTCATAAACGCAGAGCTGGTTGGAAAGCATTTGAATTTTGGAAATCGAACTAATGATATCTTCTTGGAAGGAAGTTGTGATGAAATACTGGAACGGATTTCTAACTCGCTTTTTTTCAATACATTTTGTATTGATCATCAGAATCAGAATGTATCTTAAAACATTTTGCTCTCGAATCTGCTGAATATGTGTGTGTGGAAAGTAGTTGAGCGTTTCCTCCCTTTGAAAACCAACTGGTAGCCACCAAACAATTTACAAATTGATCGAATCTCAATGTTTGGCGTCTATTTTTTTTTTCACAAGGCATATCTGCAGCAGCATTACAAGTACACACCTGCACCGGTTGGTGCGTCGTGTCTTAGAAAATCCGGATTCGTTTGGTTTTGATCCTGATTCTTTTCTGTTAACCCTGAATCAAACTTGGAGGGGACATTTCTAACTCTTGTGATGGAGACACTTTCGAAGAATGAACTGGTCGAGAAACCTGACAACGTATCTCTGATGATTGTAGAGAGGCAGGATGAAGCACTATTAGAGCCTCGCTTTAGAAATGTTGACATACGTCCTCGTCAAATATTGTCGGACGGGTTGAAATAGTGTGAGGCCGTTTTAAGCACCAGTTTCTGTCACAAGAGCCACATTTTGAAAAACTTGGGGATTGGAGACGTTATTAATTTGAATAAAAGTCAGTTCGAGTTGTACTTTGGGAGATTCCAGATAAGTCCTACTGAATGTGAAGTGCGTTCTTGTCTCATGATTCTTGGTTTCAATTTAGTTCAGTCTGCCAAACCGGTAATTCACTGCCGAAATGCATCAAAACTTCCCGAGACAATAAACTAATTAAATAGATCAGAAACGATTTTGTCGTCAATCCAGTTTTCAACAAGAGGAAAAAAATTGAATGTAATGAATCATGGGGATGGACAGGGGAGATGAAGTACGAGCACCCGTTTCGAGTTTACCCATTTGATTCCTCCAATCCCGAAACAAAGGTACACGTTCAAAATTCAGAACTGGGTGAATGTAATGGGTCTAGATGCTCCACGTCGATGATGTTCTTTTCGCAATGCATTTGCCAACAGCATCAGTATCTTCTCGACCCCGCTTTGATTTCATGGGATTTCTTGAAGGAAACGTGCTGTAGCCCTCTCGATTCTGACACAGCACAAGCAGTACCAGTTCCAGACGATCGTTGCTCTATTATTATTTTACTCGCAGCGTCTACGGTGCGGTGGGGAAGTGCAGCGAAGTCAGACTACCAGTTTGTTTGCTTGCAAAGATAAACTGCATCTTTTCAATTTAATTAATAAAAAGAAACATTGATTTTAAAATCTAATTGAACGTCATTTTTGAATGCGACAGCGGTACGGTCCCCATTCAATTTGATTCTTTGGTTGCAAGATGTTGATGATGAGTCGTGCAAGGATGTTGACCCGGGGCTTCGGAAGCAGCGCTTCGGAGATCACTCAGCTTATTGAAAGGCATATCATGGGGTTCGAGGAAGACGAAGGAAGCACATCGACAGGCAAGGTAGTCCAGGCAGACGAAGGGTTTATTCACTGCATCGGTGTGCGAGGGGCTTGTTTGAATTCCATTGTTAAAGTGGGAAATCAGTTTGGATATGTGGTGGCGATGGAACGTAATCTGACCCATGTGGCAATGTTACAATCGCCGGCAGTTGCAATCGACTCTACTGTGGAACTATTGCCGACTGCATCACGATTCAATCTCCCTCGTCAAAGTACAGGCAGGATTGAATCTCCTGCTATATGCCAAGAGGATCCAACCACCATATACATTCGTTCGTGTCACGGATTTCTCAAGATGAAAACAATATCAAAACAATTGTGGACTGGGATTCTGCCGATGGACTGCATGAGTCCCATTGGTTTCGGTCAGAGGGTGGGACTGAGCGGTTCAAATATGTCTCAGCTGCGTCAATTGGCGGTTCAAATAATAAAGAATCAGCAGCATATTGGTCTCATCGATCATTCCATATACGTTTCAGTAGGACAGGAGACCCCTTATGCTGATGAACTGGTCGACTTGGGTGCCACTGTCGTAACAACAAAAATGCATGACACCATACCTGTACAGGCTCGTGGCGTAGATATTGCATGTGAAATGGCGCAAGATATTGTGGAACAATCAGGAAAGAACGTATTAATGGTGTTCGACAACCTAAATTCTATTGGGGGTGTTCTAGCTAGTTTGGAAAGTCGAAAGTCCTTGTCGCGAAACGGTATTCAATCACCATGGTCCATGGTTCATAAATCATATTTGGAGAAATTGGGCTGTTTTAATAATAACAGCAGTATAACTGCCCTGTGTTTGATTCACACGGACAATAGTAATGAGAGCGAAAAGTTTACCGATGCACTTTCTGGGCAAGTTGACATGATGGTTGGTTTTGAATCATCAAGAAATTTCCACCTCAACTTAATGGGCGAGAAACCCCCTTTCTCGCAGGTAGCTCATCAGGGCCCTCTGTTTTCGGAATTGGCAATAGTAGTTCGGAGGACCATGTTAGATTTGGCGAAACATGAAAACAACAATTTCATGGCCAAGCAACTCGGTTTGGATCATCGACAAGAAGACGATCGATTGGTACATCTGAATCATGCAGCTAACATGCGATCGGTATTTGAATCTGGTTGTTTGCTTACCAGTCCAGCCTCCAAGCCTCAAGTACTTGTATCGTTGTTCTTAGCAGCTCACGGATACCTGGAGCAACCTCCTCTTCCTGCCGTGGAATACGTCCAAAGAGTCACAGAAATCGCCCGAAGCAAAGGATCTATTGCTGCAGTGAATGATGAAACGTCGCAACTTTCAAAGAATCCCACATTAGTCGCATTGTTGCATGAAATTGCCACATATTCAAATTTTATGTAGACCCTAAATAACGGATCTATAAAATGTCCACGAAAGTTGAGAGACATGTATTGATACGTCGTGGACTCGAATTGCGGAATGAAATAGTTAAAAACCAAAATGAGGACAAAATACATGTTTCCATTCGATATAAAGGGTGGTGTGGAGCATGTCACAGGCTGGGTAGATGGTGTGGGTACAACCATGAAGAGGAGAGGTTCGTGAGAGGAAACCAGGCAAAGATTGTCAAGGAACGCAACAACAAAGTTTCGGATTCGAATCGAAAGCGAATATTTTCCCGGTGGATGCTTCTTCATTCTGAACAGCGAAAACTTTTAAATAGGTTTTTTTCAAGGTTGGAAGCTCGTTTTGGAAACCACCCGTTGAATAGCGATTCAGACCCCAGAACAATTTTTTCCCATAATGTCAGCCATTCTCAAACTAAGGTATTTTTCACTGACGAATTGGGCGTTTCGATATCTGATGATGAAATTGAGGCCCTGTTTCATGTACTAGGAAGAACCAAATTTTTGAAATTGCAAGATTTGCTCACTGTATGTTTGGCATACAATGGTTTCGGATCCAATTGCCAATTTGCGGCATATCTACAGCCTGCAATTAGTGAATCCAAATCGGAGAAACGAAATCAAAGCAACTTGAATTTTCGCCTCAAGCGGGTCAATAAAACTCTATAGCTGACTACTATTATTAATTAAATTTATAGGTATGGTGTTTAGTTATGTATCAAGTTTTGTACGCTTTGCTTTCGGAGAGGCGGAACATTCATCCCATTTCTCCTTTACATACTCAAGATTAGCGTCATGCAACAAATACAAAACAATCCATATCAATTTGTCCTTCGAAACGGCATTACTATCATGAAGTATTTGCTTTATATCAAAATACTGTGTAGTGCTCATCGCCTGATACCCAGATGATTCTGTAAATTTTCCGCCAAGTAACTGGACGATTGTTTTTGCAGCATCTTTATCATGCTGCAGCCATCCTAATACCATCGATACGATTGATTCTGATGAACTGCCTTCCATTCGCTTTTCATTTCCCGCGAACTCATCAAGCCAACATTTTGCTTCATCAAACGAATCCGCATCAAGTTGGCCGAATGCCGATTGAAGGTACTCTGACTGAAGACCCAGCGGTTGCATTGGTTTGGAAATGAAAGCTTTCACTGCTGAAACATGCTTGCAGTATCCGTCCCGTTTGTCAGGACAAGAGCACATGACCAGAAAACACTCACCCTTGTCTTGAGCTCGGATCACCACACCATAGCGCTTTCCTCCACTGCCAGTCACTATTGCATCTATATTACGACCAGCAACACTGCGAATAATGGATACTTTTCTGAGTTCAATCCCCATCAGATCAGCCCCACTGCTCGCTTGGGATCTCCACATCGATCACTGAACCGACAGAAACAATAGTCTGAATTAAAAAAAATCAAACACCGACATTCGCATACTTCGTTCATCAATCCCCAAAACAATAAACGATGTCTCATAATATCTCATAACTCTCGGAACACCTGCTATTTATTAAAATTAATCAAAAATTTCGAGGATACACCAATGAATTCTTAAAAAGAGGAATTACACTCTAGCGAGAAGGAAGAGAAACACTAAATTATTCTAGGAACGAATGAGATGTGCTCCGTAGGCAACTGCAGCACTAAACATAGTGACTCCAAAAAGGTATGCTCCTGCGTCCTCAGGTTTCCTGCCGCGATAGACGGGCTTACTGACTCCGTGAGTTGGGATGTCAGCTGTTTGCAAACAGGACGATAAAGTACCAACTTTAAACCTGACAGCCTCTTGTGTTGCAATGTTTGAGTGCCCAACTTCATTATATGCAAACGTTGCATCTTGACCAGCGAGCTCCATCACCACTTCGATTCCACCAGGGTGATCATTAAGCCACTTGGTAACATCGTACACAGTACCATTGATCACAACCCAGCAGTCATCTCTCCTGTTATGCTTTGCTACTTCGCTAATATCCATCGAGTCAAATGTGTACGCAGGTAGGACAATGATGTAGACCATACATCCAGTTTCTATGTAAACTAAAAAATCCAAACTAATTTATTGATGAAAAGAGATCTATATTAGCCTCTAGCAGCTGATGCTCTAGCAAATGCCTGACTGTTGCCTGCCCGCGATCCAGCACGAGAACCAAGATGCGAACCGCCTCCATTAATGGCAAAATTCATCATTTTCTTGTGATCACGCATTGAACTCCAAGGATTTCCATAGAGAGCATAGTGGATGGAAAGTTTGACCAGGTCCAGCGGTAAATACCATATAACAGACCATACCCATGCAATGGCCGCCCATCCCCATCCGATGGCCATGATCGCAGTGAAAGGCCAATTAGCGTAGACAGCTAAGAAGGTGGCAGTCAACTGAGCTACAAGGAATGCACCTATGAGGTAGTAGGATGGCATATCCATAAAGAAGAAGAGTCTTGCCCTGGTTGAGAAGATAACCATTTGACCAGTAATGGAAACCTGCAAGTAAATCAGAGCATTCAACCGACGTCCAGTTTCACTGTATCCATAACTTCCAATGTAGCCTGCTGCACAATTGTTGGTAGGATCGTACATAACTTCATTAGTTCCCGCAAACTCGGATACAACCATATTGCTCTTGCAAAAGTCGTTGAATTCTAACGGAAAGTCGGTGTTAATCTGGTTTTGACAATCTGTGCCGGCTACAAAACTTGCGAATGCTGCCGGAGAACTCAGTTGCTCGCCAACTGCGATGGGACAAGCAGCATCGAATTTTTTATTGCAGTAAGAATCGCATGTCTTGTACTCTGAGCCACCCTGCGTGGAAAGAAAGCCCCAGTTGGTAGAGCTTCCACCTGCTTCTGTTGCTGGCTTACAAAAAGCCAATTGGACTGGATCAGTGGTATTTTGGATCAACTTGTAAAACGTGGTTTGTCGAATACTCCCGCTCGATTGAGAGAGGATAAAGTTTCCGTAAGCAGCATTCACACTATCTTGGTCGTAACATGCTCCAACTCCACCAGTAACATTAGCTAGACAAGAATT
>Ga0105055_10010295_pt1 | contig 11723 bp, 4 predicted proteins | sample BON03_FD_78090 | JGI IMG/M metagenome (GOLD analysis project Ga0105055, IMG submission 78090) | Freshwater microbial communities from Lake Bonney liftoff mats and glacier meltwater in Antarctica - BON-03 | ecosystem: Environmental > Aquatic > Freshwater > Ice > Glacier meltwater | place: Lake...
CCGAAGTTGTATACATATATATATAGTCCATTATTAAATCTATTTTAGATAGCCAGCTCGTCTCTGCAGACTTAATTAAGTTGGTGGACGAATTACTTAGTGTACTCGTTACAAATAAAAAAGGGACGAAACCATACCACAGAATCCTTTTCGCAAACCTTTTTTCTTCTCACGATTGATTGGATGGCAATTGCTGACCAACGGATACCGTGCTGTGCCTACTCTTGCATTTTCTTCTTCAATCAACTTGCGAAAACACCCAGAAAAAAAGTTGGCTCCATTCGGTAAACCGCTATATTCTTCACCAATAATGTTTTTAATTTCTTTTGGGAATCGATTTAGATATTGTTCCTTGTCTGCCATGACAGCATGAAGGGCCAAGTACTCTTCTTTTTCCGTGACACTGTAAGGCCAGCAGACGAAAACAATATCTTCGGGTAGAAACTCTTGGTTGTGTAAGTGACCATTCATGTCAACTGCAAGTGGGTTTCCGTTCAATAACAATAGTCCGTCAAATTTATGTTCCGGCTTAAAAGGAGGAAGCGAGTGAATTGAATTGTACTGCAAATTCAATTTAGTACGAATAATTGATGATAAAATTTGAGTAATATCACCAAATTGCAGACTCCCGACACTATTCATATCTGTTACTCGATTGTGAGAAATGTCTAATTGAGTCAAAAAAGTGTTAGAAGACAGATACATTGCCAATTCGTGATTTGTCTCTTTTGACTCGATGCGATTATGACTCAAGTCAATACTTATCAAGCGAGGCAATCTATTTGCAAAGTATATTCCATTTTTGATCTCCATATGCGGAGCGTATTGCTTGAACTCTTTGGCGGACATTACAAATGGCATATCAGTCAGTTCATTATGAGACAATGATATGTGCTTCAATGTATTGGCACACCTACCAAGCCACAACTCAAAATCGGGAATTTGTCTCCATTTGAGATTCGAACAATCTAGAGATACGGTGCCTCTGTAGCATGGACACTCGTATGGGTCAGGTTTCGATTGAAATGCCGCTTGAATACTTGTTAAAACCAATGCGAGTAGTACAGCCTTCATCAATGTTTGCTTTTTAAGAAGGAATGGTTTCAGCACACTTTACAAGTACATCAATTTTTGGTGATTTTCAAAATCAGATTTGGGCCAAATATCGAAATTTGAATTAATACTTGGATTTTTATCGGATAGTAATCTATTTCATCGCTGACATCCCCTAAGATTACCACCCCCTGATTGATTGTCGTAGCCCAGATTTTTACTCGAGATTAAATTGTAGATGCTGCAGAAAGTAAATAATGAATTATCGAAAAGGATTATTTCGCAGTTCGAATAGCTACTAGAAGAAGAACAGTCGACTGACTTGGATGATTTTTATACCAGTAGAACTCAATAATGATTTGAAATTCGAATACAAATTTGAAATTCTACATTTCAAGAAGGATATTTTTAACATTGGTTCTCTTTGAATTTGTTATTTCTATATTACAAATTCTTTTCGTCAAAGATTAAATGAATAGAGAAGAAAGCAACGAGAGAGCAGAAATTGTACAAGTTCCATAGTTTAACAGGCTCCCGACACTATTCAGCATGGTTGACAATTCATTCTCTTATATAGCCAACATCGCTAATCGCGAAATACCTTATAATTGAGTACAACGAATATGAAATGACAAATGCATCAAGGATTAGAATAATTAAGGGCATGTACCTTGAGCTTCAACAATTCGAATTCCTGAATTGAAAAAGTTTTAAAAAAAATATATCCTGTACGTTGGTGGGACTTGTGAACATTGACGAAGACAGATTTGCTTGTAACACGAGGCGATGTTTTCATTTTTCCAAAACCTTCGAGGAAAGCCTGACGCTCCGCCACCCAAATCCCTCCGTAGCTGGTCGTCAGCTCTAGAAGTATTCGGCAAATCGAAAGACCCAATCGTCCAAAACGAGCTGAAGAGAGCGATCATGGTTGCCGAAGCAGGGGTGTCCGGACTGATAAGCCGTGTGCTGCGAGATTATTTGTGCTACCATATCTATGAAGTGGAACCAGTGAAAGCCCTAGGTGGTTTGGTGAAAGTGAACATGAATGTCGCAGTTCCTAAAGCTGTGCTAGTACCAAAGGTGCAATCGTCGTGGTACAAGCAGGTAGATATAGTGCCTGGTAATACAAATGGTCCGCTGTTCTCTTTTGGTGTCATTGATATGCTAGAACATGTTGTTTGTGTGTGGAATGAAGGCATAGATCGAAGTGCTCGGGATCAACTCCCGGGGTTGCTGGCAATGCTGCTTCGAGATATTGAGAACAAGGAATCAACTGTAGATAACTCATCTGGAAGTGGGACCGAAAGCGAGTCGGAGGAACTGGGAGTGAAGAGCAACAAGTCACCTCGAAGCAGTCAGTTATCTCGTCAATCGATGCTCCTGCATAGACTGGTAGCGTTACTGTGTAGTATGCTTCCACACGAGGCTGTACAGCGCAGTTTAGTCGGGGAAGGGTTAAATGCTGTGATGGACATGGTGTTGGACGATCATCGTAATTCACTGGCCATGTTGTCGGCATTATCTTCACAGAAAATCTATATTGCAGAACCGTTGATTGCTAGTGGATTCTTAATAAAACTCATCGGTACTATTCAAACCCATATGGAGAACAAGGAAATGGAAAATGTCGCCATGATGTTCAGGACGTTTGTTAGATTTATGAAAAGTAGCGCACGAACAAATCAACTTTTACTGGACGAGTTCAAAAGGTGCAATGGGTACCGATTTGTGTTGCACTTGGTTTCAAACTTCCAAACCAGCCCTTTGCTTCTAGATGACGTTTTATCAGATCTTCGAGATCTAGTGTTTATAGGTCCAGGTTTAGAGCTTGCAGAGAAATCTATGGAGCAAGTTGGGAATGCACATGTACTATATTTAGCTCGGAATACTCCAGCATTTGCTGTGCATTGTATTCTACTCTTTAGATTGGAGCTCAAGATGGTTGTGGAAGGCTCAGCAGCTCATTCAAGAATCGAGGAGTATCTCTCAAACGCCATGGACTGCATTCAAGGTGAGGAATGTATTCTTCAACAACTCGAGGAAGATATTGAAGGGGAATCTTTTTTACTTTCGTTATTGGATTCCGTGTTGACAATATATTCTTCGAATCCTGTTAATTTTGGGTTGCTCGATGAGCAGTTCAACTTAATGTCTGGACTGTTGGCGAGTTTGGGGGCCTTAATTGTTATTCCTGATGATGTGGTGTTCGTTATTTTAAAGGTACGTTGTCTCTTCTGTCCGTCCAGTCGTGTTCTTATATTTTGTAGTTGTTAGAGCTGATATCGATTGGCATGGACTATCGTCCGATGTTCTTGTTGAAAACATTATGTCAAGTGACATTGCCTGGTCTCGTGTCCAATAGTCGCAGTCAATCATCCCCTCGGATGACACGCTCGTTGAGTTTGTGCATGACATCCAGCACCGAGGATGGTGGTCTTTCTATGGTGTCCCTCATGGAACTGTTGTGCCAGCAACTGATGAAGATGATTTCCATAGATGACTCGTATGTGGATCTTCTTATTGGTGCTGGACTGCTGGATGAATGCCTGTTCCCGTTCTTGTCACGTGCTGCAATGTCTCGAGATGACGAGATGCTTAAGATGAGTCGCACATGGTGTCTGCTGCTGGGATCCATGACTGGTAGTTTGGCTACGGAGGCCAAGATTCAAGAGTCCGGAGTCAACCATACGCTTCATGAGCTGCTACCGATTGAAACGGACAGCGTGTTGCTACTGTTGGGGAAGTTATGCATGAGTGAAGATGAAGGGCTGGTGTCGATGGAACTCTCGACGTTGTTGGAGGTACTTCAAAAGCAGAAAGACCCAGTGTTGCGACGAAAGGTCCTGTTAGCACTGACGAAGATGATGCAGAAAAACCATATGTTAAAGGATCGATTCAGGGAACTGGGCGGCTTTGAAAGTTTGTTGGGGGTTATGGTGTCTCTGCAAGACTCAAATGTTGTGGACGAGTTAGTTCAAGTTGTGTTTGGAGCACTGACAGTGGCGATGAGTGGTGATCACACGGTGAACAGGGAATACTTGCGTGATGAGATCCAGTATGAAGCGTTGTCGTCAACGTTTGATCTGATAGGAATGTTTGTCCATCCAAAAGATATCTTGCTTGTGGACATGGTTATTGGATGTGTCACTGAATCACCTTCAATCACCACTTGTAGAATTGTCAATATAGAACCTTTGCAGATTATAACACACCGCTTGAGTAGTCTGGAAGTCCCCGCATTGGTTCGCTTTTTAGATCAACTCGTTGCGTTAGTCGAAAGTTCTCATCCTGAAAGAGCGGCGAATTGTTCCATATTGAATGGCAGTTGGGTCCGAAAGTTTCTTCTTGATCAATTGGGTGAGCGGGTCTTAGTATACGATAATGATAGTGAACTAAAGAATGACTTGCGGGGGTCGTTTGTGAAGCTGATGGGATACTTGGGCAGACATCGCTGTACTACGAAATTTCTACTGCATCTTTTACGTATGAAGGACGCGGTGCCTGGGGTGTTGGATATTCTCGCTGCATGTGCCAATCTCCAAGGGGATGATGCCTTTGTGGTGCCTTATGTTCAGATGGCTGGGCCGAGTGGTCGATTCGTATTAGCTCCCATCTCACGAAATGCACGTAGAGTGTCGAAGAACCTAGGATCACATCGATCAGTCGTGGAGTTGAATGCCCCTGGAAGCATTCATATTCCTTCACTTGGTAAACGTGCATGGCCTCCGTCATCAGGTTATACATTATCCATGTGGGTGCGGGTTGGAGACGCCGGTAACGAGGACGTGTTGCTGATGAGTATGCGACACTGCGATGGGTCTCAGTATCTCCGTGTAACGCTTCGATCCGACGGAGATATAAGTATTCGAAGTTGCGGGTCGTCAGTCAATATAAGTGGTTCTTCTGGGGCGACAGGTGATGGTACACGAGGAATGGCCGCAGCAGCGTTCGCGGCGGTGCTGGCTATGGCAGAAGAAAGTGCGTCATTGAGTCGTTCGTTGTCGAGCAGTCAGACTAGGAAGGACCTGCAAACGAGATTAGTGGAGCAATCGGCGAGCCATGAAGTGAGATTCAAACAACCGTTGAGTTCCGAAGCGTGGCATCATGTTTGCATAGTGCACAAGGTTCAAGTGTCTGGGAATATTGGGTCGATGCTACTAGACAAAGCAGCTGCAGGGAAGGTCCAGTTGTTCGTAGACGGAGTACTCGTAGGCACCGAGAAGCTCGCATACCCTCCTAGTGTGTCCCATGGCGGTCTCAAGACCTCCTTGTTCGTGGGGGTAGACCCCATTATTGCTGCCACGAGATCTACAGGACAAAAGGCAAGGAACTGGCGAGCAGGTCCCCTTAGTGTAATGGATGTACCCAAAGACGTTGAGTTTGCTAGGGCGGTATATCTTTGTGGCGTGAAGAACACTGCCTGTCTTACTCGCAGTTCTGCTATCATCCGAGACCCTAGATGTTTTGCTACGGTGTTACTGCAGCAGCTTGCATTGCGAGCAGAGTGCACTGGTACGTCAGTGTGTGAACAGTTGGGTCGACTGGAGATCCCTTGCGGATCTTGGAAAGAGTTGTTGCGTTTTAGCGCGTCGTTCCTGAATCACAGCGCCTTTGTGGATAGGAGTAATGTTGTATGTACTTTTTATGCTGGTAGAAGAGCGGTGTTAGAAGGTTTGCCTTCATTTAACTCGCGTGTTTTGGTGGATAAACATATCCAACAAGTAGAGATTCCTCGAGTGGTGCTGATCAACACAGTCGAGATCCCACTACAACAGAGTATACTGGCGATACTAGGAGGCGGTGCTGTGGCTATTGAGCCTTTGCCTCTTGCTGAGTCAGTGAGGAGCATAGGTGGTGAATTCATGATGCTGAGGTTTTTAGAGCAGGAGACCGATGTCACGGAACGAGTATTGACGTTGTTGATGGGAATACTTCAAGGCAATGAACGAAATGTTTATTCATTTAGACAGAATAATGGTCAAAAAGTGGTTGCTTGGTTGTTGTATAGTTTGCAGCAACATCATCATAAAGTTGATCCCATTACGGAAGGGGTTCTTGAAGGCATGCTGAGACTTTCGGTGAATGGCTCAGGTGATGATGCAGTTATTGTGGATCCAGAAATGCTTCATCACATCGTGTTGAACAATCAGCTTTATCGCAATCGCGCATCAGGGAGTGTCCGATGGAAGTTAATTGTGGTGACCTTTCAAATCATCAGTAATTTGGTAGATACCGACAATCGTAATAGGAAATTGAACCTAGACGCGTTGCACCGACTAAATATCATTGATTGGGTGCTGGAAAGCATGTTGGCATTGGCAGTAGACATTCCCGAGGAGGAGCAAACCGTTTTTGATGTTCTTTCAGGAGCTCTTCAATTTTTATCATGTCTGAACAAAGGTGCTCTTGTGCGACGAACACTGTTTGAGATGTTTCGATACATTCTAGTGTCTCTGCCAGATCAGGGCGTACCTGCAGTTGGTAAGAAACCAAGAAGGGGGTCGGTGACCGATCAGTTAGTCCGAACCAAACCTGTGACACCAAAATCGCGCCCGGTGGACACGTTGATGCGCGGCGAATCTATATTGCGCAGGATTCGAATCATGCTGTTTGAAGTTGTTTTTGAATTGCCAGAGAACTCTTCGGAGCGTAAGCGTGTGTACATGACATATGCTGATATATTGTCGGCACATTGGTTTTCATGTCTCTTGGACGCCTCCAGTGACAGGGAGACGTACGCGCTGGCCTTGAGACTCTTGGGGGATTTGATGCAGGTGAGTGACGCATTTTCACATCATTTTCTATCTTCTAAAGGAATGGAACGAGTGGCGACTAGTATGCATTTGAATGAAAACTCACCGCTTTTCATTTTGTCTGGAATGTGTTTATTGCTCGGCATTCCTTTAACGGCCTTAGGACGACCTATTGAGTTAGTCCCCAAAACCAGTGTTAAAAAACAATCCCGCATCAAGAACTTTTTAAGTCCATCTGCAAGAACGAGATTGATGAGAAGGTTGGATTCAGTTGAGAGTGATTCGGCGGTAAATACATTCGACGACATTGTGCATACGTTTACTGAGATACTGCATCGTGTTGACTCGATCCATGTTCCTGAATGGAGTCCAGGAGTGTTTGATTGCATGGTGGCTGTTTGTATTCGACTTGTGAAGGAGACTTCGCAAGTAGATATCTGCCTCAAGCTCATTGAGATGATGGAAGTAACATTGCAAGAATACCCTGAAGTTCAATCAGTGTTTGGCTCCAAGTCTTTTACGGAGAGTCTCACGATGCTGGCGTTCGCGGGGCCTTCGTTTACAGGTCCTGTGCCACTTAAGGTGTTGGAATTGTACACAGCGATGATCTGTTTGTCTTTAAGTGGAGAACAACGAGTTGCCGGGTTGCTGTTGGAACCACGTAGACTGATGGAGACGATCTTGCAATCCTATCCTGTAGATGCCGATGCAGCGACAGTGCTTGCCTTCCAACCTAGTGTTGCGCAAGCACTGCTTCCATCACTTTCGATGCTTGTGGACGATGGAACCTGGAGGGCGAGGAGCAATGGGATGCAGCTGCCATACAATGCTGACCCTGATAAAATAGTGTCGTTGGTTTGTTACATTACTGGTCGTGCCTCTTTCGGTTGGGTACCAGGATTTGAGCACACTGTTCTGGAGGTGATTGTACAGGCCTATTCATGTGTGAAGAAAGAGGAACCAAGAGCGAGGATCACCAGATGCATTCGTGGATTGGTACTGTGGACTTTGGAGACGTCAATGATGAACTTGACAGTGGATAGGAATCAACAGCTGTTGAATGCGGTGATACGCAACTTTGACCAGCTTCGACTTGAGGACATGAAGACTGCACCACCTCGCCACACGGAACAAGTGAATTCCTATGTAATCGCACAAAGCTCGTTGCCTTCGCATTTAAATCTACCTTTGGATCTATCAGATGAACCCACTTTATTTGCAGTGTGCTTTTTGCAACTTATCATTAAGCATCTCAGTCTTTGCATGGAGAACCATTTGATTGAAGTCTATAACTGCCTCGTGCAGCTTCTCCACCAGTTCGGTTTGGTCAGTACCACTCGAAGGCTTTGTGGCCTTGCAGTTTTGAAAGAGGGATTTGAAATCATAAATGACATCGATGCATTTCGTGGATGGAATAAAACGAACGATGGTGCACTGCATGCAACAGTACAATGGATGTCATCTATTTGGTCCAGAGCTAAACATTTGGAACTCTTCGGCAGCCCTCGGCAATGCGGATTGGCCAACCACGAAGAACTGCGTGCTATCATTCCTTCCAGCAAAAAAGCATTTCTAGTCGCTGAAATACATATGGTACAAGAAAGAAGGAAACACCGAGCAGAGCCTCCCTTAACATCCCAGTTGGATGAACAAGGCGCGAAGTTGATCGCTGCAACTCATCACGATGCAGTGGAACGACATAAGCGTTGGAATAGAGTCGGACTGACAAATTTGATTCGCGGTAAGCGGTACTGGGATGCTCAAGTGGACAAATTGAAGACAGGACCGAACCGTCAATTGTTTCGCAGTGCAAATAATGTTTTTGGGGATCGATGGGAATTAGATCCGAGTGAAACTGTGGATAGGATGCGCCGAAGAACAGTGGCTCATTCCAGCTTTGAATCTGTTTTCCACTACGTTGAAGATGGAGTCATTGTAGAGCCTATTAAGTCGGAAGAAGTGAAGGAAAGCAATGTGGAGTTGGAAATGAACGAAGTCCTAAAAACATTGCGATATACCTCATCGGTGAGGAATATTCGGTCCACGACTGAAGTGGATGGTGGATGGATTAGTGAGTGGGAAGATACCCCTGGGGTGAGCAGCAGAGGAGACGATATCGAAGTGAGTGATATGGATTCGATAGATGGAGATACAGTTGCTATTGTCGCGGAAGATGTGCTGTTCAATGAAGAGAGAGAACGCAGGTCCAGTCCTGATCCTCTAGATTTGTCCGACTTCGAACCCAAGATGAACGAAATGCAGACAATTGATGATGAGATTGCTGAGCTTGGTTGGGCAGGCGACGAGAGATTATACACCGAAATAGAACTAGCTCCTGACAACAAACCCACTGCTGTATACAACTGTGCTGCTGTACAAGGACTAGAAGAGACGCGAGGTGTTTGCTTGGTGTGTCCGACCTCTGTGTATTTCGTCAGTTCGTACCAGCACTCGGCAACATCAGGGTTTGAAGAAATCCCTGCGATGAACAAGCACTTGGTGTACAATGTGTCTTTACGAGACAGAAAGATCCATATACTAGAGCACGATAACGTGGCTGATGATGAAGACACCAGCCGTAGTTTTACCAGCATGCCTTACAAAGACCTTCGTGAAGTTCATCGACGTCGGTTCATGTTTCGGGAAGTTGGCTTGGAAATGTTCTTGGTGGATGGAATGAATATATTTCTTGTATTTAATGCCAATGAAGACCGAGATGCTGTGTTCTCGCATGTAATGTCGCAAGAACTCCCCAACTCGGAAATCCGTTTGAGCGAAGATGCCTTGGCTTCTCTGGTAGCTCCGTTCAGGAAGTTTCGAGACTCGGCCACAAGAAAGTGGATCAATGGAGAGATAAGTAACTTTGCCTATTTGATGCACCTCAACTATCTAGCCGGGAGGTCGTTTAATGATCTCACTCAATACCCAGTGATGCCTTGGGTGATACAGCAGTTCACGGAACCGACATTGGATCTTTCTGATATCAAATCCTTCCGAGACCTTTCAAAACCGATGGGGGCTTTGGATCCTGAACGAGAGACGCAGTTCCTTGAGAGGTATGCTGCATTGGAGTCACAAACTCATGAAACTGGACTTCAGCCTTTTCATTTTGGGACTCATTATTCTTGTTCGGCGTATGTGTTGCAATTTCTTATGCGGTTAGAACCATTCACTAATATGGGGCTTCAGTTACAAGGAGGTCAATTCGATCGACCAGATAGACTGTTTTCCTCGATTTCAGGTAAGTTTTCTTCGTAGTGAATTTTGAAAATGTTTTAATCGTATCAAACAATAACAGCTTGTTGGCGCAGTGTGAGTGGTCAGGATTTCAACGCCCAAGATGTTCGTGAATTGATTCCAGAGTTTTTTTATCTTCCTGAGTTTTTAGTCAACTCGAACAAATTTGATTTTGGCAAGACCCAAAAAGGGATCGATGTATCAGACGTGCAGCTTCCTCCATGGGCTGCCAGTGATCCATTCAAGTTCATTCGATTGCACCGTGAAGCTCTTGAAAGCACGTACGTATCGGAGCATCTCCATGAGTGGATCGACCTCATCTTCGGTTTCAAGCAGCGAGGTCGAGCGGCCATCGACGCAGTGAACGTGTTCCATCCTCTCACTTACGAAGGCGAAGTAGACTTAGACTCCATCGAAGACCCGTTCATCAAGCAAGCTACGATTGCACAGATACACAACTTTGGACAAACCCCCCGACGACTGTTCTCAAAGTCCCATCCAAAGAAGGTGGTGCCTCGATTGTTACCGCATGTGGATGTGTCGAACAATGACTCGACTGCTCTGAACTGGCATTCGCGACTCGCAGCTCCGTTAGTAATCCCTGGCAACATGTTCCGTCCATCACCAGTGAGATCTCCTTTTGACACTGAATCGCAGCATCCAGGAGATGTTGTGCTAGTTCGAACGGACACTGGCAAGGTATTCGGAGGCCATGGTCCTGTGAAGGAGGTGGTTTTTCAAACCGCAGACACCAAACCAATGGGTGCTGCTGGAAAAACAACATTACTTCCTAGATCCCCTCATTTCCTTCGATGGGGGAGTGAAGACGGGTCTATCAACCTACACACATTACCATCGGGGATGTACAACGCAGCCGATAAAGTAGTTGCTGTATTTGAAGGTTTACACAATGGTGCCATATCAGTATGCACTGCATTAACAGATGGCAAGCATTTTTGGACGGGAGGAAACGATTCACTGGTGTCGGTCTGGAAGCTCGGGAAACAAGATGTATGGACTTTGACCAGATTGGAATCATTAGCGGCCCATTCTTCCACCATCACCAGCATCGCAACATCTGTTGGCCAAGGAATTGCCGTGTCCAGTAGCAGAGACCGGACAGTTGTATTATGGGATCTGGTGAAGCGCAAGTACATTCGACAGGTTGGATCGAAATTCCGTGGGCCAGTGGAGCAAGTGTGTTTGAATGAATGCAACGGCAACATCTTCGTCATGGCTTCCCGTGAAGTGTCCTACTTCCATGTAAATGGCGAGCAATTGGGGTGTTTGTGTGTAGAAAGTGTTTTCCATAGTATCAATGTAGGTAGCTTGACATCCATGGCAGCCTGTGCATGTGATGATTACCAGCACGGTGTGCAATTGGTAACAGGACATGCGCACGGGTATCTTGTATTATGGGACTTTCACGAGACAGACTTCTGCGCCAGGAGAGCAGTCAAGGCGGAAGGAAGTACAGAGATCACGGCGTTGAGAGTGGATCCTGTTGGGAGAAGAGTCGCAGCTGGAGATGCTGGTGGGCGATTGCATTGTTGGGGCAGTGTCGAAACTACTTTTCCAGGTTTAAAGGCTACCGAATTCTTTAAAGCAGCCCTCAAGTAAACTATATATCTAGGGTGTCGAAACTACTTTTCCAGGTTTAAAGGCAACCGAATTCTTTAA
>Ga0105055_10010297_pt1 | contig 11722 bp, 5 predicted proteins | sample BON03_FD_78090 | JGI IMG/M metagenome (GOLD analysis project Ga0105055, IMG submission 78090) | Freshwater microbial communities from Lake Bonney liftoff mats and glacier meltwater in Antarctica - BON-03 | ecosystem: Environmental > Aquatic > Freshwater > Ice > Glacier meltwater | place: Lake...
AAAAGCAAAGAGTTCAGCTTCCTAAAATCAACACTACCAACAAGGGAGAGGAGGATAATTCCGAACCACAGTCAAAGGATGAAGTTATGAACGGAATCCTTGAAAAAACTAGGGACCTTACAAGTACTTTTGAAAACCAGATGCAACTTTTAGAAAGCAACGGATGGAATATGTAAACTTCCAGTTTTCCTGCTATTTTGACATTTATGGAACAAATGTATACTACTAAATACTAAATATTTTGATGTTGTTGATACAAGATCACCAGAACCAAGAATACTACAATAAAAAATAAACAAAAAATACACGGGTTCGGGTATTATGTAGTTTGGGTCTAAAACGGGACCTTCGGATTTTGTGTGAAAATAGTCGAGTTGCGTTCCGAGTCTGGTAATTATTTTAAATTTGTCGGAAAAAATTCCTGAGCTCCACCCATAGTTTCGTTTTGTTGCAAAGTAAAGCAAACCTCCAACATAAATAACAATGGTAGAACAAAATGAACACGGTGAATTCAAGGTCTTTGTAAAGAATCTTCCATGGTCGGCTAGTGAAGACACTCTGTATGAGACGTTTGGCAAATTTGGAACTGTCACATTCGCTCGCTTGTGTACTGATGCCGATACTGGACGCTCAAGAGGGTTTGGGTTTGTTTCATTCGGAGCTCAAAGTGAATGCGATGAAGCAATCAAAACCCTTGACGGAACTCAATTGGACGGACGTGATATCGAAGTACGCACAGCTACTGCTAGAGCCCCTCGTGAAGACCGTGGCGGAGGAAGAGATGGAGGACGAGATGGAGGACGAGATGGAGGACGAGGAGACAGACGCGGCAATGATAGAAATGACAGAGGAGGAGGAGGAGGGGGAGGAGATCGAGTTTGCTTTTCGTTTCAAAAAGGAAACTGCAAGTTCGGAGATTCGTGTAAATTCAGTCACTCAGCTGAAGGAGGAGGAGGAGCTAGCAGAGGAGGAGACAACAGACGGGAGAGAGATTCTACTGATAAGAGAATTTGCTTTTCGTTTCAAAAGGGAAGCTGTAACTACGGTGACTCGTGCCGATTTTCCCATGATGGAGCTTCCAATGGAGGCGAGAAAAGATCTTCCATCCATGAAGAGTCTCCATCGGCAAAGAAAGCCAAGAAAGACGATTCTGACTCGGAATAGATTATTTTTTTGTATACAACTTAATAATTACCTTTTTTAGATTAAACCTTTTAAATCTTTTTCATAATTGATAGCTGACGTGTTCAAAAGGACTTTCTCGATGGACTCCCAGTCTTTGGAAAGCCAAGACAGATACTCGATACACCCATGGTACGGTGTTTCTTTACTAGAGATAACATAGGGTTCGTTGGTAGAACTTGATTCTGCATATCTAAGAGAAATAACATCCAATGCATTATGAAGCTGTACTACATTTCTAACTGCTGCCGTACGAGTAACCAACACAGGACAACCCATGATGAATACATCAAATTTCAATCCGAATGTCATGGCAAGCTCGTCAGCTAATCCTTGTTCAAGAAGTTCTTTGGTACACCATCCACCATGAGAATGAGCAACTAAATTAATAAGTTTCAAATCTGGATGATCTTCACAATGCTGAGCTATTTCTTTGTGAATTTGAAAAGAAACAGTTTTCGCTTGTTCGGTCATCTTCTCTTTGACAGTATCCATAGTGGCAACAATTACTTTCATAGTGTATCCAGTATCTAGATACCTATCCAGCATAACAGCCCCCATTCCTACCAACGCAGCTCCTAAAGCCCATTTCGATGATTTTTCGACCTTGGTTTTCAACTTATCAGCTTGCTCTTCGATATCTAGTGCCAATGTAGGATTATGAACATGCACCGCAGGACAATCGAACTGAGTCACCAGAAGTGCTTCAATAGCGGACCAATTTTCTTCATTCTTCGGGTTGAACAGACCATTCACGAACACAGTCAATGTGGGCGACATATTATGGGTTATATAAAAAATATCAGTGTGAATTGTGTACAAGAAACGATTCGATAAAATAAGCTGAATTATTTCTGATTCATTCCAAAATTTAAATTCGTATTTCAAAGTAATTCATTGAAACCAGTGTTATAGTGTTATTACAAAAGTAAAAAATCTTACAAAGCCAATCTATTCGAATTCGGTTTAGTTTTTGTAAGGTCGATGACGGCATCCGCCAGGAAGCAAAAATCTAAATCTGTGAGGCTGGTTCTGAAGAAGCAATGGTACATTATGAGTTCCGTATGTTTCCTTAATTCCATCATAAAGGTCTAGGAGATTGCTGAAAGAATAAACCTCCAAATCATATCCAAGGGGGTCAGTACCAGAGCAGGAATTTTCCAATACAACTTCAGGTGAGAGCAATCTTTCATGTCGCAATCTATCCCTATGAGAATAACCTTTCATTTTTTGAATAATTTCTTCAATGGAACCAAAGCACCAAGAGCAATGCCATCCAGCTTCAGAAAGAATGGGAGATTTCATGCTTCGATATCCATGATGTAAAACATCCCCAATGTCGTACATTCCGGAGGATATTCGATATGCAGCTGGTTTCGGGTTGTAGCTTCTTGAAAACATTGAAAAGCTGTACATGAAGTTAGAATACTCCAGTTGGATTCTATCAACTGGCCAACCGGTGCAATAACGAAGCAATTCCACAGTAGATCTTCTTGGAATCTCATCTAGATCCCCAAAAAAGATCACATCCGTTTTTTGAAAATCATAATGCGCTCGACGACGTATAAAGGTTCTCAATTTTGTTTCCATTGAAAACATAGGAAGAGAGTTTATATCTAACTTTTCGCATTCATTTTGCAACGCTTTTATATATACAATTTTATCTTGGTACTTGGAGTACCGAGACCTAAAGTCGTTGTAGGTTGTTTTCTTTACAGTTCCATCGAAAAAACAGGGCATTTCGAAAATGTAAAACAGGGTCACGACAGGATAAAGTTCCTCTAATCGAATCTCGAGCAAATCCCATTCATTACTAAGTGGGAAAACGTCATATACTTTAGAAGCAAAACCTTGGTCAGTCCAGTTATGTAGGGGGCAGGAAACACTGGAGGAACCGGACCACCCGAAATTCATCATAACATCACCATCAGGAAGATTTTCAATATCCCACAACGGTCTTGATATTGTGACAATATAACGATACGTCTCGTAGCCAAACTGAAAGAGTAGAAAAAGTATCAATGAAAAAAGCAAGGATTTCCTATATTTCAAAATAGATGTACACCGCGTAGCATTCAAACGAGAACAACAATTTGGGAATCTACGAGCAGATGGTGCAACAAGATCAATATCTCTTTTTGAATCAGCTTGCGTGGTCCATATTGTAAATAAGGATTGCAACATATCACGATCTGGACGGGGGACCGTACCGTCTCTTATGATTTCGCATTCATCGCTTGTTAGTAGGGAGATGCGTGCTTTGTATGAGTTTCTACCAGATGGCAGCGTCCAAGATGAGGATGTGGGTATGTATTAAAGTCCATTCTATTCTCATCTAATACGGTTTAGGTCAAAGTAATGCCCTTGTTGTATTGATGCTGTTGATGATGTCCCTAATTGTGGCTGGTCCACTTTGTTGCTTGTGGAGGTGCCCTGCGTGATTCATTTTATAAAATGTAAGTTATATTGTAAATTTGAGAATTATTTTTTAATCCAAGTCAAGTAAGTGCCTGAAATAAGGGTTCCAATAATGAATGTGGCTACCCATGTTACGAGAACCAGTATATCCAAGTGCATCCTTTCTGGTTGGAACATAAATGTTCGAATGACATAATCTTGAACTGTTTCAAACCCTTGTAATAGACGACAAGAAGGATCGTCTCCTTCTAAAACGGTGTTGTTTATTACTTGTTCGGTAGTATACGGACAACCACAAAACAAATTGGTCACGAGAGTATTTAACACAAATGTGTCGGAATTAACATAATGAAAAGTGAGCAATGGAGCTGGAATAAAATCTCTTGGTAGAAGAAACCCGGAGAATATATTCATTGCTCCCGTGAGAACGCCAATGCATACTTGTGCTACCGATGCAGTAGGCAGCGCAAAGCATAGGAATAGACCGACAAATGTAGTGCAGCTTAGAAATAAAGACCATACGAGTAGCTGCCACATATAGGAGGCTGAATCAAATCCAATAAGAAAATGTAGCGGAGTGAGAAACAGGAAAGCATTGAGGAATATATATGGGATTTCAGTCAGCACAATGGACAACGGAAATATCATTCGTGCATAATAAGAAGAAGCTGCTTCTCGATAAAACACTGCTCTCTCTCTATACGTAATGGGTACCAGTAATACCATAGAAACAATTCCTACCATATCCATTCCTAAGAATATAATGCCGATTTGTGACTTTACTTGGTCTGCTGTGTCCAGTCCTTGTTGAAAATACACAGCGCCTAGAAAGGCACCCATAATAAGTGCTAAAAGTAGGCGAATAAAAGTATATTCTGGAGACCGAAAATAGACTTTATTTGCTCTAATGTAGCACTCTTCCAACTGGGTCCAATTGGAAACTGGATACTTTTCCACAGCGAAGTCTGAGTCGTGATCCGATCCCGTTTGTATTGCAATTTCTGGAGTGAAAGCCAATTCACTTGCTTTGTAATAAGCAGATAGGTCAGTGAGCCCTTTATTGGAAGCAATTGCCCGCAGCATAAAGGATGCCGGATTTTCTCCTGTTTGAGATGGAGGTAGGCCTGGCACCTGGTGTAAGTAGTCGATGAGATACTTCGCATGTTCACCAATCTGCCCAAAGTAAATCAATTGGCCGCCCTTTTGAAGCAAAACAAGTTGGTTGAATTTGGAAAACAGCATTGATGATGGCTGATGTATGGTACAAACCACAGTTCGTTGTGTTTTCGCGATATTTTGAATTGAATCTACTACAAGTAAAGCTCCTTCTGCGTCTAATCCACTTGTAGGTTCATCCAGGAACAAAATGGAGGGGTTGCCACAAAGCTCTTGGGCCATGCTAACTCGTTTGCGGTTCTCATTGCTCAGTCCACTTTCACCACTTCCGACTCGATGACTGCCTATATCATGCAAGTTGAGTATGTCCATCTGCTTCAAGCACCATTCCTCCGGAGTCATACTAGTACCCGTCAATCTTAATCGAGCACTGAACAGGAGAGTCTCCCATACAGTCATTTGCGGGGAAAGTGTGTCATATTGCTCGACATATCCAATGATGTTCCTAAAAACAGAAGGAGCAAGTTCGAGGCCATTACAAAGTACTTTCCCTGTGACTTGATCTTCATTTTTTCTTTGAGCTATTACATCAAGTAACGTCGTTTTTCCAGCCCCAGAACTTCCCATCAAACATGTCAAGGTTCCCGGTTCGAATTGTACCGAAATATCCTGCAGTAATTCAATTTTTCCAACTTTATATCCGAGATGAGCTGTGGTTAGTGTGACTGGAATAAATTCAGATCGGCTGTCACCTGGTTGAACGGGTACCACCGTTTTCACTGATTGAGTATCTGCGCTATTTTCTGTGGTGCGTAGGATGGATTTTGTCGTGGTGATAGTGAGAGTAATATCTTTCTTGTTACCATCTTTTTTGATATCGTACACAACAGGCTTTGATGGATTTCTGTATCGTAGGCCCAAGTAGGTCACAAAGAATCCGAATACTAGATAATATCCGAGTAACACTAAAATACCTATCCAGATAAAAGACATATCCGCGGAGAACGAGTAGAGAAGTAAATTTTTGTATTCATCCTCATCAGAGTAATACTTGCTTTGGAATTCCACTTGAACCAAACTTCTCATGGCCCAAGAAACAGGACTTAGCCAGAATATCCAAATGAATGCGTCACTAATGAGATCAACAGTTATAATGAATCCTGAAAACAATAGTGAAAGCATCACAAAAACTGCGGAGACGCCTTGAGCAACACTGCTATTTGGAGCGATCGCAGCAAAACTGCTCATCCAAGCACGCAGACACAAGGACAAAAGGCACATGGTCACACACGTGATTATATATGCAACAAAATCACTCCCTGCTAAATTGGCCATGAAATAGACGATGGTGGACAATACGAACACTGCACCCAAGTTCATGGGCAATTGGGCGATCGAGAAAGCTACTGTGTAAGGGAAAACCCGATGCATCCTTAAATCCCTTTGCTTGTATAGTATATCCCTGGCTTGCATGATAACAGGAATCACCTGCCAACTCTGTCGAACAAGAATACTGGCTAAGAAAAACAAGAGTCCGTATACTAGTTGAATGTCTCGCACGTCAAAAAAGCTTATACCTAGTAGCAGACCTACAAAAATGGCCTCGAGTGCTAGACTCAAATTTAACGACCTGTTTCTATAATTCAATTTCCATTGTCGAGATACTAAGAGCTTGAATTCTTGAAATGGAGTCATTGTAAACTGCATGTTGCTAAGTTTGCACATCTTTCCGCTCTTGGGCTCGTCGTGATGATATTGACTGTAATAATGCTGTTCAAGAAACTGAGGATCAGGATGCTTGCAAACCTCTCGAAGTAAGAATTCTGCTATTTCTTCTTGAGCAATTATTGGGATAATTCCTATTGCAGCGAAATGCTCGAGTACCTTATTCATGGGGCCATTATACACCAAATAACCATCGTTTATGATCATTATTCTATCAAATTGTTCCATGACATCTTTCTGAGGCTGCAACATGGATACTATCGCAGTGCCTCCAAGGATGTCACACCACGTTTTAAGGCCTTGAACTACTTCCAATGTAGACTGACTATCTAAACCAGTGTTCATTTCATCCATCACCAAGAACCCTTGATCCCCAACCAAACACTCGCCGATCGAAACTCTCCTTCGCTGACCTCCAGACACTCCTCGAATGTCACTCGATCCGACAATTGTATCTGCAACATGAGAAATACCGAGAACCTTCATGATCAATTCTGAGCGTACTTTCTTCAGTCCTGAATCATCATGACCTAAATGACATGCTCTTGCAAAATCAAGCGTCTCACGAACTGTCAAAAGGGGATGATGCTCATCTTTCTGGGGCACAAATCCAATTGTACGACTGTATTTAGCGACTGTTTTGGCCTTTACACCATTGATTGTCACACTTCCTGGTTTGCTACTAGGCAGTTGTCCTGCAAGGACTCTCAGCAAGGTACTTTTCCCTGAACCCGGACCGCCAAGTAGTAAAGTACAGGTACCGGCAGTCAAAGTTCCCGACATCGGTTTCAATATAGATTTCAAAGTTTTGGTTTTCTTTTCGAAGCAACCAGTTAACCAAGTGCCAATGGTTGCTGGAGAAGTGCACGTTATTTTGCATTCAAAACTAAGATTGTTGAAGAATATTTCATTGTGAAACTGATACCCATATTGCTTCTTGAGCTTCCCATAGTAATTCGGAACACCACCTCGGAGTGCTGTGTCTGCTGTTGTAACATCAAGTAAACTGACATCTCCCTTTCCCTCCATCATATCAATTAAAGATTCGCTTGAAAAACAATTCTCGAACTTTCCAACCGATACAAAACCCAAGTACGGAGTGCTCCAAAATAAGGAGAATCCCATGCTGAACTCTAATGAGGGGGGCTGTCCTAATACAACGGCTCCTTTTTAATTGATGGGCACCAGGTATGTAGGTCGTAAGCCGCGAATTCGCAGTGCAACTACCAAAGAGTTGATACCCGCTACGAATCTTCATAATAAAATAGAGTCTTCTACGTTTCAAAATGACAGCAATCAACTGATCGAGCCTCCTAAAAAAAGATTGGCCCACGTGAGGAGATACATTGGACATGAAGTTGTACAACGTCGAGTTGCAAGAACGCCGAAAGAGAAATTGGCAAACAAAATTCGCGCGCAAAGATCGAAAGTCGAAATCCTCGATGAAGAGATTGAGAGAAAATTCCTGGCATCCGGATCGAAGAAAACTCGGGTTTTTTATGATTCCAAAGTAGACAGCGAACTTTCAAGTGTACTCACCCAGAAATTGTTTATGAACAATAATAATAAACAGCACTTGTTTCGGAAGCTGGAGGGTGATTTGCGCAAAGCCCTTATTGGCGTAAAAGATCCTCGTAAGAGAATAGGATTTGCTTCGGACGCATTTTGGAAGGTGATTGAGGCAGTTCCGCTTGTTCGTGATGTACTCTTCCAAATTAAATTGCGTATGGATATTGAGGTTGTTGAAAAATTTAGAGCATTAGATATAGTTGAACCAGTTAGTTGTGCTCTGATATCACAGACGAAACCAGCCTTTGTTGATGAAAAAATCCAGCAGACAGAAATGACACATGAAATAGTTGTTGTACGTAAGAAACCACCTGAAAGCCGGATGGCACGAATCATGAATGAACAAAGAGCCATTAATGTGAATCAATCGGTGATAGATTTATATCAGTATCAATGCCACTCGGATAGTACAGCACTAAAATATAGTGCGACTTGCATCTTGATATATCAAATAATTAAAACAATTCGACAACACAACAAAGTGATCGGAGAAACAGTACAAAAATTATGGGAGCAAATACTTGTTATAACTCGTCAAGTTTTTCAAATTCGAAAAACACATATGAGATCGATTGACTCCGTCAAAGAAAGTATTATCAAGGAGATTGAGGACATGAACAATTCTGTGAATAATATGAATGAAAAGGACCAAGCGGTAGAAGAAGATATTAGAAAATTAGAAGTGGATATCAGTTTCTTGATAGATAACCAGACCAAATGCAAGTCCAGTGGGAGTTCATTAATACTGAAAGTACAATTACTTGAAACAGAAGTCAACGGTAGTAAGCACCAACTTGATTTGCTTCATCGCAAGACTTTGGCTCTGAAAAATAAAAACTTAGCCAAGTCAATCTTGTTCTTGTCGAAATCAAATCGTTTAGATGCTCAATCCCGTCTTGATTTGGAAGACAAAATCCAACAACAAAGGATTATCCAGCTAGAAGCTGAGGAAGCATTCATGGTTTCAAAATTCAACAATGAAGAAAGTATTCGTTCTGGGGAAACAGTACAATTAGCGGTTTCAAAAATTGAAGAGAATCGAGCAAGGTCGTTATTCCACGAAAAGAAGGCCCAAGACAAAAGAGACCTTCAAGTAAAACTTGATTCAAAAACCAGAAAGGAAAGCGTGGTGACATTGAAAAACGCTACAGCGAGATTTCTAAGTTTAAAAACGAAACGATTAATTCAAACTCGTGATGCCAGTGTAATGACCAACGAACAAGAATGGTTCTGGCCCATATCCAAAACAGCTCCGCAAGCAAAACGATGGCATCTACAAAAAGAAACATGGATCCTGAAGAATAATAAAAACTTGACCAATCGCAACAAATATATCCCGATCTCGTTTACCAAGCATCTCCAACTTGTTCCAGCTTCGTATAAACCAAGAGCGAATAGCTCGACGTTGAAGCAGGTTCGCTATCAAATATTTCTCATTTATGCAGCAATTTCAAAATGTGCCTTCAGTTCATTAGATGGCATTCGTTTATTGTGCAGGGATTATTTCGCCAATATAAATGGATTACAAGGCGGAGAGTTGAGAATTTTGGACTTTTTAATGGAAATAGAAAATCTAAAAGCGTCGGATAATTGGATCTATGCGTTTGCAGAGTTCATGGGTATGAATCCAGTCGATGGAACAGATGAGGGTCTATTACAAGAGTGTCAATATGATGTGATGGATTTTAGTTTTATAAGTCGTGCATGTGATTCTGTGTCACCATATGGAAATGTAAATACCACTGTCACCACATGGGAGGAGATATTTCAAAAATTAAAAGTGGAGATTCCTGCGGAGTCTGGTCATACAGATCAAATTCTTTTGGGACTATTGGATCATTGGTTAAAGATTAAACCATCAACAGTTGAGCGTCTGGAAAGTTTATTCGTTGCTGGCAATTGTGCAGGCGATGGAATTATACCATTTCAACAATTTACCACCACTGTCAGAGCAACGGATCCGAATTTATCAAAGAGCGATGTTGTGGAAATGTATACAAGAGCACTTCGAGCAGGAAACAATTCGGAAACGGTGGAGAAACGAGATTTCGTGAGTTCTGCAATGTTTTATAACCTTATGTTGCCCGGATCTTGGAGCAGTGCAAATCTGGGGATAGCGGTGACGTGCAGAGATCAGAATGTTTCACTTGAAAAGTTATCTTACGAAGGATTAAAGAGATTATACGAAATACATCGGGACTCTATTCAAGTTACAGTAGATAAAAAAGAGAACTCGATGGATTCAGAACCAAATCCCCACCGACTTCGTCTTAATCATTTTCAAGAACTTTTTGAAAACTATCATTCGAATCCCAAAGCAGCATGGTTTTCATTTTGGTTGCTCATCTACCAATTGGACAGAACGGCAAGGAGCAAACAAACAACTCATACTCTTGGATCCGTCCAGTACCTTATGCGATGGAAATTGCGCATGAGAAAACTATTAGATGCACCAGTACTCGCAGCACGACGACAAAAATTGCATCCGGTGTTCTCCAAGTGTCGATGGCATAGGACTAAAGATATGCAGAGGTTGCTCGATGGAGATAGGAACAATGAACCTTTTGATGTCAGTGAAACCGATGATTGTCTCAATACCCTCTTGCATATAGCAGTGCAAAACAATCACGAGGACTACATACAATTGCTAGTGGATCGTGGAGTCGACATCAATGCTCAAAACCTCACAGGACAAACCTGCATGCATTTTGCAAAGTACTATAAACATAAACGGATCTTTTTCCTGCTTCGACGTGCTGGTGCTGACGATGCGATTACCAACAATGCAGGACTTAGTTGCCATGAATTGTTCGAGGGGGGTGAAGGCGGGTTGCAAGTACGTTCTAAGAATCATAAACGAATTAAATAAACTCATTTTTGAAAACCTTTTACTCATTTTTGAATGCCTTTGCCTTTTAAACCATCATTGAACCACCCAGAATCACAACCCGCAACAACGAAATCAAATCCGAGAGATTTCCACCCCAAAGCTGTTTCTGAATCTGGACTCCATATGCCAACTTTCTTCTTCCACAGTCGTGCATTGTGCAATATATTTAATACACATTTTGTTGATTCAGATTCAATAGCGGATGGCGATGGCATTGTATCAAAGCCCATGGCGAGTGAAAGATCATTGGGTCCCACAAACACTCCATCGAGGTGCTGAACTTTTAAAATATTGTCGATGTCTGTAAACGCACATTTTGTTTCAATCATTGCCAGTTTCACAACGTTCTGATTAGCATACGAAGCAAACGCGAAAGGTCCTGATTCACCGGAATATCCGAATTTGGTTCTATTTGGTCCGTAAGATCTATTACCGAGTGGAGGAAATAAACATTCTTTCACAAATCCTTCAGCTTCTTTTGCGGAATTTATCATGGGACATATTATTCCTTTTGCTCCAGAATCCAAAAGTTTGTGAATCGCAGGCGGATGGTTGCTATGTACTCTGGCCAGCACAACGGTCTTGCCTTTCGACCCGGCATCAATGGCACGAAATTGATCAAGTACGTTGTTATCCAGCATTCCATGTTGGTCGTCCACCACAAGACAATCAAATCCTCCAGAGGCTGCTGTGATTTCAGCTATCGCTGGAGATCCCAGCGATAGCCATCCAGTCCAAACTTGCTTCTGACCGAAAACATTGCTCCAGACGTTCATCTTAAGAGTCCTTTTCCACTTGAATTTTTTTTTTTTTTTTTTTTCA
>Ga0105055_10010308_pt1 | contig 11717 bp, 9 predicted proteins | sample BON03_FD_78090 | JGI IMG/M metagenome (GOLD analysis project Ga0105055, IMG submission 78090) | Freshwater microbial communities from Lake Bonney liftoff mats and glacier meltwater in Antarctica - BON-03 | ecosystem: Environmental > Aquatic > Freshwater > Ice > Glacier meltwater | place: Lake...
ATCACCAGCGCATCCGCTTCAATTAAAGACGCCTCCGAAAAACTAGCTCCAAACCGCTCCCACAAATACTGATGCAACGAGGGCACTTCAAGCGTCCCCACGGAGCAACGGACTGAATCCGTCGCGTAATCCACCTCGGTCAACCGCAGTCGTCCGGAATCCAAACGCTCCACCGCACGCACCTCGACATCGCCCCATCGCAAGAAAGTAGGCAACGCCAGCGGCAGCCACCAGATACTGGTCACCAATAAACCGCTCACACCAATCAAACCATAAACCAATAGCCGAACCAGTATGCGTATGCATCGAATTTTCCTCACAGAGACCCCAAGACTAAGCAGAGTGCATCATAGCTCAACTTGTTTCATCTTATTTTGAGATTCATCAAAATGACCGAAATGAAGGTTGCCTGCGCACTTCTCTCATGGCGTTCTTTAAGGCTTATGAATCCCAAACATCCTCTATCCTTGGCAATTGCCCTCCTGACACTGACTTTTACTAGCTCGACCGCTTCAGCTAACTTTGAAGAGGCCTCGGCCCACATAGACCTCGACGGCTCAATGGTCGGTTATATGGACTTCGAAGGCGATGGGCAGGAAATTGGCACTGCGCTCAACGAGATCTATCAGCAAGTGCTCACCAGCACGCCCGAAATGCCACCCTTCCCTGTCGATTTCAACCTACTGTTCGAAAACCTAGGATTTGGCTCACTCAAGGCGATTGCGATGAGTTCAAAAGACATCGAGCCGGGACTACACCGAAACCGCTCCGTTGCTCTGCTTAACAGCGAACTCCGCGGCGTATATGCTATTTACAAAACGGAAACACTCACCTTTACCGCAGCCGAAATGGCGCCTGCCGACGCCACTGGTGCCATGACCGCCGCTGTCAACCTCGGCGCAATCCGCGATACGAGCTCAGCAATCATGCAACAAATCATGGGGCCAATGGGCGAAGGCATGATTCAGCAACAGCTCGCCCAATTCATCCGCGGAACAGATGTGAGCTACGACGAAGCGATCAACACGCTCTCCGGCAAATGGGACGGTTTCTGGCACCAAAGCTACCGCGAAGACTTCCAGCAGGAATTCAAATTCTGGATCAGCATCGAAGGAGCAGGCAGCCTCTTGCCGCGCCTGCGTGAAATGGCCGAAGGCATGGGCGTGGCCTTTACCGAAGACGACACCATGCTCCAAGCAAACTTCAGCACACTACTCGGGGAGGACGCTCCCATCGGCCTCTATGTGGAAGTCCCCAAGCAAAGCGGCGAACTCATAATCTACTCACATACCGACTGGACACCTGCGAGCGAAGGAGACCGCCTCGCCCAAACCGATACCTACAAGAACATGGCCAAACGCCTGCCAAGCGAGGGCATTGCGTTCAGCTACAACGTGGGCGCAGATCTCAGCCCGATGTTAGCAGGACTGTCTTCCATTCCAGAAGTTGCTAAATACAGCGAAGTGGCCGAGTCGGCGATCAACCTTCTAATCGGAGACTTCTTAAAGCCAAGCATGGCGGTGACCTACATGGACGATGGCAACATGGTCTCTGATCAATACGCGGGCTTCTCAACGAAACAAGTAGTGATGGTACTCCCAACAATTGCGGCAAGCGGATTCGGAGCTGCGATGGCGATTCCTGCTTTCCAAAAAGTTCGGACAACCTCTCAAGAGAAAGCGGTCACAAATAATTTGCGACAAATCGCTTCGGCTGCCGATCAATATTTCTTAGAGAATGGAGTGACGGAAGTACAGATTGATCAACTCGTCGGGGAAGATGGGTATATTCGATTACTGAATCCTGTCGCCGGCGAAAGCTACGAGGGAATGGTCATTCGGCAGGGCGAAGACATCCGTGTCACGCTAGGGGATGGCTCAGTCATCAGCATGCCCTTCTAAATCGGCCGTAGGGGCTTCACTTGTGACGCCCGCGTCAGAGTGGGCTCCAGCAAACTGCGGGCGTCACCCGTGGCGCCCCGATTATGCGCCGACACAAGTATTGCTAAGATTGGAGACATTCGTAGCGGAACGGGGAACCCGTTTCGACCGGGTGGCGTGGTTTCAACCGCAAGTCGAAACCACTTCGCGTTTCCGCTACATTGCGCTTACTTTTTTTTTATAATTTCAGAGTCAGCCTAGGCTTGTGATCGGAATCACAGCCATCGATACTCCGCGCATGAGTTCCCCCTATCGAGGACGCATCGCACCGACACCAACTGGTTATTTACACCTCGGTCACGCGCGTACGTTTTGGATCGCGATGGAGCGGGCCAGTGAGGCGAACGGGCAACTAGTCTTTCGCGACGAAAATCTCGACCCGCAACGCTGCAAGCCGGAGTTCTCGCAAGGCGCGATTGAGGATTTGCGCTGGTTTGGCTGCGATTGGCACGAAGGCCCGGACGTGGGCGGTAGTTCGGGGCCCTACCGCCAGAGTGAACGCCACGCGATGTTTTTGGACGCTTGGGTACATCTTAAAAACGAGGGCTACATTTACCCTTGTGATAAATCGCGCAAAGATGTGGCACGCGCCGCGCAAGCGCCCCATGCGGAGGAAGAAGCGAGCGAAGCGATCTACCCGGAAAGCTGGCGCCCGCCCCTCGGCTATGGCAAGACGGCGGATAGCCCCGGTGAGACGAACTGGCGCTTCCGCGTGCCCGACGAGCGTAAGATCGAGTTTGACGATGGACGCCTCGGCCCTTGCGCGTTTCAGTGTCTGCGTGACTTCGGCGACTTTCTAGTCTGGCGCAAAGACGGCGTGCCCGCCTACGAGCTCGCGGTGGTGGTGGACGATGCCGCCATGCAGATCAGCGAAGTGGTGCGAGGCGAAGACCTGCTGATCTCGACGGCGAGGCAGATTCTGCTCTACCAAGCTCTCGGGCTAAAGCCGCCAGAGTTTTACCACACGCCCCTACTTTGCGATACGAGCGGACAAAGGCTCGCCAAACGTAACCGCTCGCTCACACTGCGTGAGTTAAGGGAAGCTGGCCACCAACCCGAAAGCCTTCGAAAATCGAAAGACTGGTGGTCAGGACTCGAAGATTTTCACTAATCAATACGATGCAACGGGGCGCACCTGGAGGTTTCTGAATGAACGCAAGTCACCCCATTCTCCGAAATGCATAGGATAGGCGTCCTTTTTTCGCTCGAGGCCGTGCAACTCCCTCATTTCCGCGCTGACCTCTTTCAAGAATGAGGCCGACCCGATCGCTGTCCCTGCCGTGAAATAGCGAACACGCAACCGCAAGACATCGGACAGAGGTAGCTTACCTTTGTTTTCAAGCACTCGACGAACGGTCTCCGGGTCGATGCGACCACGATCCTTTCCCTCGACGCCCTTACTGAAATAGCCCTTTCCGTAGAGGATCAGATTGTACGACGGCAGCACGCTCTTCCACCGCGCAGATAGACAAAATACACGCTCGTAACCAAGCCGAGCCTCACGATTACCGCCCATTGCCCGACCGTAGCTGCTATATCGGTATTCGGACGGATCGGCAACCAACTCCGCCCGCACTGGGTTTAGGTCAATGTAAGCCGCTACCGTCGAGAGGGCTTCCTGAGTTGACTCGACGATAACACTGTTAAACCGCTCCGCCCAAATCGTACCTTTGTTACCATGCCGGTGATTGTACCAGATTCCGAAACGTTGTTTCAATTCTCGGACAAAAGCGGAGAGGTCATGCATCCGCGCCAGCAAGCGTGCGCGCAATTGCTGCCCTTCCTCCCCATTCCGTTCCAGCAACCCTGCCAAGATATCCGGAAGCGGGGCCGAGGGAGGGCATTGCTTCGCATTGTAAAGAAGCCGGTAGCGTCGCAACAACTCAGCGTCCGAGACTTCGCGACCTTCCGGCACCGCGACCAAAAGATGGAAGTGATTGCCCATCACGCAGTAGGCCAACACTTCAACACCACAAAACCCTGCTTGCTTACGCAGCAATTTCAAAAACCGCCCCTTAGCTTCATCATCGAAGAGATACTGTCCGCAAGCCGTCCGGCTCGTAACGTGATACACCCCCTCTTGCCCATGCACCAAATGCCGCCCACGAAACCTCCCCTGCCTCAAATATGCCATCTCCATACCGAAAACCTAAAGAGCCCATCCCTAAAGGCCAGCCTTTTCTATTAAATACCCTGTGTAATTTATGTGAAGACTGAACTCCTCAATCAACATGCGGCTTCCGTGCGCTCGAAACCGCGAAGTTTCCTCAGAGTCCTAGAAACAGGACAATGCCGGCGAGGCATAGGCAGAGCGCTGCGCAGAAGGGGCGAATTTTATTCAACGACTTAATCGTGATCGGGTACGGTACGCGCTTGGCGAAATAGGCGGACAAGAAAGTAAACTGCCCCCACCACCACGTGACCCCGATCAGGGCGCCTAGCAGAACGTTGGGTACCATCTCCCACTGGGGCGGATGATTGATATAAACGCCAGTCGCTAGTAAGATCGCCATCGCGGCAGGCAGGCGCATCGGCATGGCCAGCGATTGATTGAGACAGGCATTGAACAAGTCCCATGGACGCGAAAGCTCCGGCGCATCGTCGATACGTTCGACTCGCCTAGATCGGAAAAACTTAAACGCCATATACAGAAGCACAAAGGCGGCAAATAAGTGCATACCAAATCGTATAAATGTGAGGTGCGCAGACATCATCATCAGCCCGGGCACCGCAACGAACAGCCAGAAAAAATGCGACAGCCAAAAAGCCAGCCCGACGGCAAGGACCTGAAGCTTCGTGCCCTGCACGCCGACTTTGGCCAACCAGACGGTGCCGGGGAAGAGCATCAGCGAAAAAATAAAGCCTGCGGTGATACCTTCGAGCATATGGATAGATTGCGCTCCTGATGCCTTCTACGATTTGCCGAGATCGTATTGATCGATGCGCTTGCGGAGTGTGGCGCGAGTCATGCCGAGGATCTCGGCGGCTTTGACTTGCTTACCTTCAGCCTCGGCGAGTGCTCGGGCGATGAGTGCGCGCTCACCGTGTTCGAGTATGTTTGTATCGTGAGTAGCGCGTAGCGCCTGGTAAACCGCATCGTAAGGATCGGCGGTGGGCAGACCGAGAAGGGGTGCTGCTGCGGGGTGTGACTCAGCGGGAACCTCTGCTTCAATCGCAGTAACTGGCTCAGAATCGGGCTCGGGTTTGGCAGCGGCGAGGGGCGTGGCACCGATCACCCGCACGACTTCTTGCGGTAGGTCTTTGATCAGAATCATCTCGCCTTGCGCGAGCACGGCGCTGCGGTAAATGATATTTTCGAGTTCGCGAACATTACCCGGCCAACGGTATTGGTTGAGCAGTGCGAGGGCTTCGGGCGAGATGGTCTTGATGCCGACCTTACTATCGCGAGCAAGGCGCTTGAGCACGAAATCGATAAGCTGTGGCACGTCCTCTTTACGCTCACGCAGGGGCGGCAACTGAATGCGGACAACGTTGATGCGGTAATAGAGGTCTTCGCGAAAGGTCTTTTCTTTGACCATCTCTTCGAGCGGTTTATTCGTCGCAGCGAGCATGCGGACGTTGACCTTGATCGTCTGGCTACTGCCCACGCGCTGGATCTCACCCTCCTGAAGGGCGCGGAGGATTTTGGTTTGCGTGGTCAGCGCCATGTCGCCGATCTCGTCGAGGAAGATGGTGCCGCCGTCGCAAAGCTCAAACTTGCCAATGCGTTGATTGGTCGCGCCAGTAAAGGAGCCTTTCTCGTGTCCGAAGAGTTCACTCTCAATCAGGTTTTCCGGAATTGCAGCACAGTTAACCGCGATATAGGGCTTCTTGGCGCGGAGGCTGTTTTGGAAGATAGCGCGGGCAATGAGCTCCTTACCAGTGCCGCTCTCGCCTGTGACCATGACAGTGACGTCGCTGGCGGCGACTTGACCGATCATCTTAAAAACCTCCTGCATGGCCGAAGAGCTACCGATGATACCGCCCTCTATGTCTTCCTTCGAGACGGCGGGGCCGGCTTCTTCCTTGCCCGCTTTGTCGAGATCCTTGGAGGCCGCGACAGCCGATTCCGTCAGCGAGAGGATCTTTTTCAGATCGAAGGGCTTCATGATATAATCAAAAGCGCCAAACTTCATCGCTTCGATCGTGGTCTGCGTGGTGCCATAAGCCGTCATCAGGATGATCATGGCGTTGGGGTTGATCCCACGTAAATGTTGCAGAGCTTCCATTCCGCTCATGCCGCCCATACGGTTGTCTAGCAGGATGACGTGGGGGCTGTGCTGCTCGGCCATAGTCAGGCCTTCCTCGCCGCTGGCTGCTTCGAGCACCTCGTATTGACGCCCGGAAAGGACGCGCTTCAGGGAATAGCGTAGATCATCATCATCGTCGATGATGAGAACTTTAGGCGTGATCGTTGCAGTGCTCATAGGTTTCTGAAAGTGGTATGATTAACAGGTCTCTAGTTGGGATAGCAAGTTACATGCTTAAAGCTGTACATTCACGGTTGCGTTGACATTACGGGCTTTTCGCGGGCTGCTTCGATCGACACTTCTTTACCCAGCTCACCCGAGCCGCAAAGAAGCACTTTAACAGCAGAAGATTTAAAGGGAGTTCCAATCGTCACATTCATAGGGAGGAATCAGACTCACAGATAGGCGGCGCGTCAAGGATGCGTCACTCCCCAAAACAGAGTTTTAAGGTGACCTAAGGCGAAATTACCGCACTCCGTGCTCAATCCACCGTCATCGCGTCGAGCCGCACTTTCAAAATGGCGGCGACCTCCTTCGGGTCTGAACTCAAGGCAGCTCCCTGGCCGACGGAATCGATGCGCACTTCAATTTTGCTAAAAGGATACGGAATAAGGAAACGATCCCAGCTTTTAAGACGCCATGCATTGGAATAATTAAACGACAGTAAAATGATCGGTGCGCTTGTCTTCATCGCAACCGTCACAGCACCCGCCTTCATATCGTAGATGGGGCCACGCGAGCCGTCAGGTGTGATGCCGATATCGAAGCCGTCTTTTTGCGCAGAAATCAAATCGCGCACGGCCTGTGTGCTGCGCTTATAGCGCGAGCCACGCACAGGGTGCATACCAAGTTGATTAAGAAATCCGGCCAACCAGGCACCATCTTTACTCGCACTGATCAATGTCGCGAGTCGGTGCTGACGGAAGTAGCGTAGATAAAAAATCGGCGCGGCGAAGAGTCGATTGTGCCAAAGGATGACCATCGAGGCCGCATGGTCCCCATCCATCACCGCTTGCACGTCGGCCCCCCAATGAAAACGCAAGGTCCGCCCCCACAGTCGCATGCACAGGGCCAACACCGCGAGCAATAGGCGCTGGTGCCAGTCGAGCTCGGCGGGAGTTTGATCGGTCGTGGTCATTGGTTGAAAGAACGATGCGGGCTGCCGCCTGAATGGCAATGACGATTGGCGAGGATGGATAAATCGTAGGGGCTGAGAACAATTTCACTCCCTGAGCCAACTCTCTTGATCTTACTGGTAATCTTAATCCGAATCTCTCATCCACCCTAGGATTAAGAATAGGATTAAGACCGTGTACCTACACTTGACCCGCAACCCGCAAACTCCATCTTAGGCGGCTTATGACAGCTCCAGCATCCAATGACGCACTCATGGAAGATATCGTCGGCCTTTGTAAACGCCGCGGTTTCATCTTCGCCTCCTCCGAAATTTACGGTGGCTATAATGGTTTCTACGACTACGGCCCTCTTGGTGTCGAACTGCGCAATAACATCAAGCAAGCTTGGTGGCGTGACATGGTTCACCGTCGCGACGACATCGAAGGCCTCGACTCGACCATCATCATGCACCCGAAGATCTGGAAGGCGTCCGGGCATATCGACAGCTTTTCCGATCCGCTGGTTGATTGCAAAGACTCGAAGCGCCGCTACCGCGCGGATCAACTCTTTTTCGCGCCTGTCATCATCGACGGCGAGACGCTCGGCTACGTCGCTTTCGTCGAAGGCACAGACATGCCGACCATCCTTAAGCGCGCCAAAAAGATTCGTGATTGGGCGGACAAGACCCAATCTAAAATCGACGAGGACGCTCTAGCCAACGACCGCAAAGAAGTGACGGAAGCCAGCGAAGAGCAACGCGCCCAAATGCTCGCCCCCGAAGCAGGCAAGGTCGGCAGCCTGACCGCACCCCGCGAATTTAAGCTAATGTTCGAGACCAAGGTGGGGCCACTCGCCGACGACTCAGCAGTCGCCTACCTCCGCCCCGAAACCGCGCAGGGCATCTTTGCCAATTATAAGAACATCGTCGATACGGGTCGCGTAAAGATCCCCTTCGGTATCGCGCAAATCGGTAAGGCCTTCCGTAACGAGATCACACCACGCAACTTCATCTTCCGCTCGCGTGAGTTCGAGCAAATGGAGATCGAGTACTTCATTGCACCCGATGCCGACTGGAAGGCGCTCCATCGCGAGTGGCTCGACACCTGCATCAACTGGCTCGTCTCCATTGGCCTGCCCCGCAAGTCTATCACTGAAGACGTTCACGCAACTGAGAAACTTGCGTTCTACTCGCAAGCGACGACTGACCTAATGTTCCAATTCCCCCACGGGGAGCAAGAACTCTGGGGGGTCGCTTGCCGCAGTGACTACGATCTCAAGCAGCACCAAAAACACTCTGGCAAATCGATGGAGATCTTTGACGAAGCCTCCAAGAGCAAGTTCGTGCCCCACGTCATCGAGCCCTCGCTCGGCGTCGACCGCACCCTACTCGCTGTACTCACCGCCGCTTACACTGAAGACGAAGTGCCCAATGGTAAGGGCAAAGTCGAGAAGCGCATCCTACTCAAGTTCAGCCCCCGTGTGGCCCCTTACAAGGCCGCCATATTCCCACTACTCAAGAACAAGCCCGAGCTAGTTGAGGTCGCCGAGAAACTTTACAAGAAACTGCAACGCCGCTGGAACGTCTTCTACGACGCCTCTGGGGCGATTGGCCGCCGCTACCGTCGCCAAGACGAGATCGGCACCCCGTTCGGCATCACCATCGACTTCGACACCATCGAAAAGGACGGCACCGTCACCCTACGCGATCGCGACACCTGCGAACAACGCCGCGTGACCGAAGCCGAACTGATCGAGTTTCTTGAAGAGCAGATCGACGGGTAAACAATGCAGCCAGCTCAATCGTCTTTTCAATAAAAGTAGAGCACTGAACAAACGCGGACGCACACACAACCGAAGTCACGACTCCACCGTGGCGTGTCCGCTAGCCGGACGCCCCATCAGAGCGGTTACACGGTCGAAGCCTGAAACAACTACTGGGCGCAAGACAAGCTCGCACACTACGTTTGGCTTAGTCCCGCATTTATGCGGTTTTAATACGCTGCCGCCTAAAGGCTGGACTCCAACCTTACGCCCGCAACTGCCGCCGTAAATCTAGCGTGTATCGAAATTCCGGCGCGAGCTTTGGCTTGAAGGCTTGCGGCTTTCGTCCGACTAAGTCTCCCGCTTCCTGCCAGCGTTCTTCGCGGCGCTGCTCGGCCTCATCGGCATCTTGCGGGCGGCCAGCGTAGATCGGCGCAAAGGGGTTCCAGTAGTGGTAACGCGCGGCGCGAAGCGTTTTGCCGGAACTCTTCGAGACCCACTCAAACTCCAGTGGCGACTGAATCGGCACGTGCGGATGCAAGGCGGGATAGGCGCTGGCGCACTTGTAACGCACACCACAAATCATTTTGCCATCGACCAATTCGAAGGGCACTTCTACGCCGTTCACCAGTAGCCAGGCGTCCTGCGCCAGTGCGGCGTCGGAGAGCGTGACTTGTAAACGGTCGCTCGAATTATCGACCACGCGCACCGTATTCTCCCCCTGGCTTTCTTCAGCCATAAGTGGGAACGACTCAAAGGCTTGCCGCACGTCAACATGCCCGCCAGCGACTTTTAACTGTCCCAAACTGGGACAACGAAATGCCAACACCGGCTGCAACCACTTGGCTTTGAAGGGGAAGCCATGCGCTTCGAGATCTTCGCAGATGGCTTGCACATCTTCCCATAAAAACGTGGGGAGGAAATAGCGGTCGTGTAGCAAGGGGCCGAAGCGGTTGAGCGGCTCAGTGAAGGGCGCTTTGAACAAGCGAGCTATGATCGTCCGTATGAATAAACCGATGAGCGACATGGTCTCGATCTTCGGGAAAGTCTCAAAGGAGCGCAGCTCGATGATGCCCCACTTGCCGTTAGGCGCGGAGGGATTACAGAATTTATCAAAGCAAATCTCGGTGCGGTGTGTGTTGCCTGAAGAGTCGGTCAACAGATTACGATAAAACTGATCAAGCAACTCCCCTTCGGGTGCCCCCTGCAAGCTTTGGACACCTTCGCAGGCGACTTCCAATTCGTAAAGCGAATGCAGTGGGCCTTCGTCCACGCGCGGGGCTTGACTGCCGGGGCCGACATATTGCCCGGTGAATAAATACGAGAGTGCGGGGTGATGCTGCCAGTAGCGGAGCACGGATACGATGCGACTGGGCTCCAGCAAAAAGGGATTTGCCTCCAGACTAGGCCCGCCAAATGCAAGGTGCGCGCCACCGCCCGTGCCGTGTATCGCGCCGTTGAGTTGCTGTTTAGTCAGTTTCAGGCCGACGGCACTGGCGGCATTAGCGGAGTGACCGAGCAAACTGTCGTATTCTGCCCATGTCGCCGCAGGAGGCAGATTCACTTCGAGCACACCGGGATCGGCCGCGAGACCAAACTTCAAAAGTTCGTCGCCCGCAGCCTTGGGCGCATAACCGCAAAAGACGATGTCGCCAAACTTACTGGCTCCGATTGTCTCTTTAAAAAATTCGATCAATGCTTGAAAGCCCACCCAGTCGAGCGGCGGCAGAAATATTTCCAAAGCACCGTGACGCACTTCGATCGTGAGCGCGGTGCGCATCGTGCCCTCTTTTAAATCGCCGAGCGGTAGTCGCAGGCCGACGGGGCTGTCGCCCATAAAAAGCTTAAGCGGTTTTTTCTCTGTCACTGGCCATTTCGCGGAAGTCCATGTGCCCTCTTCATATTCCAGCGGCAGTACCCAGCCACTCGGTCTGGACTTTTCCGGTTCGTAGGCGGGCATCACGAAACGACTCAACCCTAATTGCTCGGCAATGGTCTGCATCAAAAGCTCGGCAGCCTTCGGTTTGTTCTGCCCGTCCACATCATCGAGTAGAAAACGATCTGTCTGCGGCCAAAGCGGCTCGCCTGATTGACGGTGCAGCAGCATACAGTTCCAGCGAGGCAACGGTTCGCCGGGATACCACTTGCCAAAAACCTGCATGGACAAGGCACCGGGATAGACCTCACGAATCAACTCCGCGGTCATACGTCGCGCGTAGCCGAGTTTCTCCTCGCCCATCGCGGCGGTGTTCCACTCGGGAGCGTCGGGCTGCGCGGGAATAAAGGTCGGCTCGCCTCCCATAGTCAGGGCGATGCCTTCAGACTGGAGGGAGTCTTCGACTTGTTTGGCGAGAGTTTGAATGGTGGTGGTCATAGTAAATATTGTAGGGGCGTCACTTGTCAGAAATCTGTCGAACACTGATCATAGGAGTAAAAATCTGACAATTAAGAAGTAAGTCGAGGGCACAAGCCGTGGCGTGTCCGCTCGCCGGACGCCCCGCCAGCGTCTGCACGCCAGCGAAGCAGAACCAGCAAAACGCAGGCGCTCGCAAGCGAGCACGCCACATTGCCCGACGCTTCATCAAACCAGCTGTGGCGTGTCCGCTCGCCGGACGCCCCGTCAGCGTCTGCACGCCAGCGAAGCAGGACC
>Ga0105055_10010309_pt1 | contig 11717 bp, 10 predicted proteins | sample BON03_FD_78090 | JGI IMG/M metagenome (GOLD analysis project Ga0105055, IMG submission 78090) | Freshwater microbial communities from Lake Bonney liftoff mats and glacier meltwater in Antarctica - BON-03 | ecosystem: Environmental > Aquatic > Freshwater > Ice > Glacier meltwater | place: Lake...
CGCTGTTCAACGTGATTTCTGGCGTGTTCCCGCCCGACGAGGGCATTGTGCGCCTGAACGGCAACGATCTGGCGGGGCAACCCTCGCGCAAGCGGATCGGCCTGGGGATGGCGCGCAGCTTTCAGAACATCCGCCTGATGCCACACCTGTCGGTGGTGGAAAACGTCATGCTGGGTCAGCATGCCCGCCCCGGTCTGCTGTCGAAACTGAAACCCGTGGGCCTGATGCCCTCCTCGCGCGAAAAGCGCGAGGCGCTGGATATGCTTGACGCCTTCGGGCTGGAACCGCATCCCGGCCAGGTCGTGGGCAACCTGCCCTATGGCGTGCGCAAGAAGATCGAGGTGGTGCGCGCCCTGATGGCCGAGCCGCAATTGCTGTTGCTGGACGAACCCGCCGCCGGGCTGAATTCGTCCGAAACTGCGGCCCTGCGGGATTTCCTGATGCAGGTCAACGCGAGGGGCGTCACGCTGCTGGTGGTCGAGCATGACATGCCCTTCGTCAACAGCCTGTGCCAGCAGGTGACGGTGATGAATTTCGGGCGCCGCATCTATGACGGCTCCGCCGCCGGTGTGCGCGAAGACGCCGCCGTGCTCGAAGCCTATCTCGGCGGCCATCGCAGCAAGGAGGGGTCCACCAATGCTGCTTGAGATCGAAGCGCTTGATGTGCGTTACGCCACCAACCACGCGGTGAAATCCGTGAGCGTGCATGTGGACGAGGGTGAGATCGTGACGGTGCTGGGGGCCAACGGCGCGGGCAAGTCGTCATTGCTCAAGGCCATCGCGGGCGCCGTCAAACCCGCGTCGGGCACGATCCGCTTCGACGGGCGCGACATGACAGGGCGCGATGCGTCCGCCCGGGTGCGTGATGGTCTGGTGCTGGTGCCCGAGGGGCGGCAGATCTTTGTCAGCCTGACGGTCGCGGAAAACCTGCTGATGGGGGCATATACGCGGTCCGACAGCGGCGCTGTGGCGCGTGATACGCAGGCAATTTATGACCGGTTCCCCAATCTGGCCGCGCGGCGCGATGCGCCTGCCTCGGTACTGTCGGGCGGCGAACAGCAGATGCTGGCGGTGGGCCGCGCCCTGTTGTCCAAACCCAGGCTGATGATGCTGGACGAACCGTCGCTGGGCCTCTCGCCGATTCTGGTGGACCTGCTGTTCAACCTGATCCGCGAGCTGAACGGCGATGGCCTGTCGATCCTGCTGGTGGAACAGAACACCCAGATGGCGCTTGATATTTCCGCCCGCGGTTATGTGCTGGAGCTGGGCACTCTCGCGGCCCAGGGCAGCGCCGCAGACCTGCGGGCTGATCCTCGATTGACCGAGGCCTATCTGGGCGCGGCCGAAGATGCCGCATGACTCACGCAAGAAACACCAAAACACAACAAACACTATCAGGGAGATACTCATGTCACTGAACAAGACCCTTGCCGCCGTTTCGGCGGCAGCTTTGCTCTGGGCCGGCGTGGCCCAGGCCCAGGAAACTCTGAAACTCGGGCATATCACGGTGCGCTCGGGTCCGCTCAAAAGCCAGGGCGAACCGTCGATTGCCGCCGTCGACATCGCGGTTGCCGAGATCAATGCCGCTGGCGGCGTCAACGGCAAGATGATCGAGATCGTGCGCTTCGACAGCGCGTCCGACCCCAAGCAGGCCGCGCTTGGCGCGCGCAAGCTGGCGGCCGATGACAAGGTTCTGGCCATCCTCGGGCCATTCTCCAGCGGCGAGGCTGCGGTGGCCTTCAACGTGGCCGAACGCGAACAGATCGTGATGATGTCCAACGCCTCGTCCGCACCCGGGATGACCGACGGCAAGGAATGGGCCTGGCGCATCACCGAGGACGAGGGCAAGCAATTCACCCGCCTGCTGAAGACGCTGGTGGATTTGGACATACCCCGCGCCTCAGCCGAGATCGTCTATGTGTCAGACGAACGCATCGCCAACGTGGTCGGCACGGGGCTTTATCCGGCACTCCTCGAGCAATTCGGCATTCCCCACGGCGAGCCGGTGGCGATCACCTACAAAAGCTTTGACCTTGCGCCGCAGATCGCGCCGATAGTGCAGGCAAAGCCCGATCTGGTCGCCGTCGCGGGCCTGGCCGAGAGCGCCGCCAAGACGATCCGCGAGCTGAAGCGTCAGGGCTTCGAGGGCAAGATGATCGGCAGCCAGATCTTTTCCGATCCCAACATCATCGAGCTGTTCGGCGATCTTGCCGAGGGCACAACCTTCATGGCCGGGTTCCACAAGGACAGCTCGCCCGCCGCGACCGAATTCGACGCCAAGTTCATCGCCGCGAACGCGGCTGTGGGCATCCGCAAGCTGGGCGCGCACCACACCGATGCCCAAAGCTATGACGCCATCTTCCTGTTTGCGCAGGTGATGACGGAACAGGGCATTACCGGCGATCCCGACAAACTGGAGGCCGAGCGTCTGGCCATCCGCGAAGGGCTCAAGACGGTCGAGTTCAGCGGCGTTCTGGGCCAGAATCTCTGCTTTGCCGGCACCGATGCGGAATTGCCGGGCTATGTGATCGCCATTGAGGGCGGCGCCTGGACGTTGCTGGCGACGCATCCCGCCGATCCCTGCGTCAAAAGCTGACCCAACCGGGCGCGGCCCCCACATCGGGGCCGCGTCCCCTGCCCCGGCGCGAGGAAGACCATGACAGATCAACCTCCCCTGCTGGCCGCCGAGGCCTATCTTTCGGCGATGACCGATTTTGGAGTCGAGACGATCTATGCCGTCTCGGGCACGGATTTCCCCTCCATCGCCGAAGCCTATGGCCGCGCCGATCTGCGCGGGCACAAACTGCCCCAGGCGCTGGTCTGCCCCCATGAAAACCTGGCCGTCGCGATGGCCCATGGTCATGCGCTGGTGACAGGACGCCCGCAGGCGGCGATGGTGCATGTGTCGGTGGGCACGTCCAACATGGTGTGCGGCGCGATGAACGCGCTGCGCGACCAGGTGCCGGTGTTGCTGACCGCCGGGCGCACGCCGGTCAGCGAATCCCCCGATGTGCCCGGCAGCCGCTCGCGGTTCATCCACTGGGCGCAGGAAATGTTCGACCAGGCCAGTCAGCTGCGCGAAGGCGTCAAATGGGATTACGAACTTCGGCGCGGCGATCAGGCGGTCGATGCACTGTCGCGCGCCATCGAGGTGGCGATGGCCCCGCCGCCCGGCCCCGTTTACCTGTCGCTCCCGCGTGAGGTTCTGGCCGAAGAGATCGCGCCGGGCGGGCGCAGGCGCCGCCCCACACCGGCCAGTGCCCCCGCCGCGGATGCCAATGCCATCGACCGGCTGGCCGATGCGTTGCGCGGTGCCGATCTGCCGCTGGTCATCACGACGAACCTGGGCCGCGATCCGGCGGCGGTGGCCGAACTGGAACACCTCGCCCGCGACTGGGCGATCCCGGTCATCACCTTCAACCCGCGCAGCATGTGCTTTCCGGCAGATCACCCCATGCATCTGGGCTATGAACCGGCAGAGCTTCTGGGCGCCGCCGATGTCATCGTGACAATCGCCTGCGACGTGCCCTGGGTGCCAAAGACCGGCGCGCCGAACCCCGATGCGCGGCACTGGCAGATCGGTCTCGATCCGCTGTTCGTGGCCTATCCGATGCGCAGCTTTCCGTCCGAGGGCGCCATCACGGCCAGCCCGGTGTCTGCCCTCGCCGCCTTGCGCGCAGCGATGGGCAGCGGCACGCAGGGCGGCTCTCGCCTGTCTGACCGTGCACACCGTCTTGTGGGTACCCGCACAAAACGCGTGGCCGCTCTGGACGCGGCGGGTGCCGGGCCGGACCTGACCGCCGCAAGTGCCAGCCGCGCACTGGCCCGCCATCTTCCGGCAGATGCGGTCATCATCAACGAATACTCCTTCCAGATGGCGCAGGCGCGCCTGACCCGCCCCGACAGCTTTCATGGCCTCAGCGCTGCGGGTGGTCTGGGCTGGGGGTTCGGGGCGGCGCTTGGCATCAAGAACGCCGGCACGCCTGGCCCGGTCGTGGTGATGCTGGGCGATGGCGCCTACCTGTTCAACAACCCCTCGGCCTGCCATTGGGCGGCGGCGGCACACGGCCTGCCCGTGCTGGCCGTGATCTTCAACAACAAGCGGTGGGGCGCGGTGCGCAGTTCGACCCTTGCCATGTACCCCCAGGGCGCGTCTGCGGCCTCGGATGGCATGTTCCTTGCCGATCTATCCCCCTCGGTCGATCACGCGGCGCTGGCGCGGGCCCATGGCGCAGCGGCCTGGGATGTGCGGACGCTTGGTGACATCCCGGCGGCCCTGGATGGCGCGCTGTCTGCAATGGCTGCGGGTCAACATGCACTGATCGCGCTGGATCTGCCCAGCTAGAGCGTGTTGCAGCAAAGGTTCAGGGGCGCACCCGGGCGACAACATCACCTCGGTGTGCCCGCACATGCACCGCGATCAGCAGCGCGCCCAGAACCGCGCCACCGCCCGACACCAATGTCATGAATATCCCGCCATGGGGCAAGATCGCGGCAAAGCCCAACACAGCCGACAACAGCCTTTCGGGCAGGGTCAGGGGGCGCCGCCCAAACCCGACGAACGCCGCCGTGACCAAAGGCACCGCGATCAGCGTGCTGACGCCGGCAACGACGATCGAGACCGCACTGCCCTGCATCAAAAGGGCCGGCTGGTAGACAAAGACAAACGGCAGGATGAAGGCGATCCAGCCAAAGCGCACCGCCTCGACCGCCGTTTTCATCGCCGACGCCCCGGCAATGGACGCCGCAGCAAACGCGGCCAGCGCCACCGGCGGCGAGATCATCGACAACAGCCCGAAATAAAGCACGAAGAAATGCGCCTCGATCCCGCCGATGCCCAACTGCATCAGCGGCGGTGCCGCCAACGTGGCCAACAGCAGGTAGACCCCCGTCGTGGGCAAACCCATTCCCAGGATGATCGACACCAGTGCCGTCAGCACCAGCAACAGGAACAGCGAACTGCGGCCCAATTCGATCAGCACGAAGGACAGCCCGAACGACAGGCCGGAACTGGACAGCAATCCGATGATCATTCCCGCCACAGCACAGATCATCAGGATCTGCACCGAAGCCTCTCCGGTTTCGATCAGCGCGCGCAAGACGTCGCGCCACCCGATCCGCCCGCGCCGACCCAGATCGAGAAACCCGATGACGATCAGCGACACACAGGCCCAGACCACCGCCTTGCCCGCAGGCATCGACAGCACGAACAATGCGATCAGCAACACCGCCATGGGCACCAGAACCACCATCGCATGGGGCAGAATCTCGCCCCAGGGACGTGCCACGCTATCGTCGCCCGCACCCAGATCGTCACGCTCGGACAACAGCGAAATCTGCAGATAGACCGCATAGAAATACAGCGCCGCCGGGATCAGCGCGGCCAGGATGATGTCCTGATAGGGCATCTGCAAAAACTCGGCCATCAGAAAGGCCGCCGCGCCCATGACAGGCGGCATGATCTGCCCGCCAGTCGAGGCCACGGCCTCGATCGCGCCGGCCTTTTCGGGGCGAAAGCCCGCGCGCTTCATCGCCGGAATGGTGATCACGCCGGTGGACATCACGTTGGACACCGCCGAGCCCGAGATCGAGCCCATGAACCCGCTGGCCAGCACCGCCATCTTGGCCGTGGCGCCGGGGCGTTCGCCGGCCAGCGTCCGGGCGGCATCGGTCAGCACCTCGGCCCCGCCCGTCACCACGAGAAAGCGCCCGAACAGGATGAACAGCACCACCACAAAGGCCGCGACCTGCAAGGGCGCACCTAGGGTGGCCGTGCTGTCGGTGCCGATGAAGCGCAGGATTTCCGCAGGCGGCAGCGGCCGCCCCTCCAGCCGACCGGGCACATGATCGGAAAAAAGCGCATAAAGCACAAGGATCGCCAGAATGACGATCAAAGACCAGCCTGCCGCACGGCGCAGCGCCTCGATCCCGACGATGGCAACGCCGATGCCCAGAAAAAGCGCTTCGGTCGGGTGAAAGAACGCGCCTTCGGACAGGATGGGAAAGCGGATGTAGATGTGCAGCCCGACCCAGACCGCCATCGCCACCAGCACCAGGTCCGGCACCCGCCAGGGCAATGTCGCCCGCGCAACCAGCGATTTCAGAAAGACCGATGTGGCGGCAAGGCCAAAAAGCAGCCCCGCCACCTGTTCGGGAAAAAGCAGCAACCCCAGTTGTATCGGCAGATCCAGCGCCCAGAGGATCGGCAACAGTGCAACCGCCAGACACAAGGCGGATTGCCAGTGTCGTGCCGTGCCCATGTTCAAATCCCCCCGGCGCTGATGCTCAGTTCGTCACGCTGCTGTAAAAGGCCGCCGCAGCCGGGTGATATTCCAGCGGCATCTCCTTGCCCATGAGCGTGGGATCGAACTCGACCCACAGCGGGCTGGTGGCGATCAGCGCATCGGGGTTTTCGTACATCGCCTTGACCACAGCCGTCACCAGTTCGTCGGCCACGTCCTTGTGGGTGAACAGCAGGTAGTCATAGGCAAAGACCCGCGTCGCCTCGTCCAGACCCGGCAATTCCTCGTTGGCGGCAATGTCGCGCAGATAACTGCCCGGCAGGATCTCGGCCACCGCCGCCTGACTCTCGGGCGAAAAGGCGAGGAACTGGATATCTCCCAGCGAGGCTTCCAGATCATAGGTGGGCTGCGACCCGATGGTGGCGATCGAGATATCGGTCTGCCCCTGCTTGATCGCTTCATACATGCGCGGGAAATTGGCAACCGGTACTTCGTTGATGTCGGCATAGCTCAGGCCACCCGCATTCAGCGCGGCGCGGATGATGAAATCGCCCAGCGACCCATCAGGAAAGCGCGGCACGTTGCGACCGGCCAGCTGTTCATAGCTTTCGATCCCCAGGCTTTCGGGTACGACGATACCCGCCTGAAACGGAAACAGGTTGGCAACGACCCGCAAGTTGGGATTGGGCTCGGACGACATGCCCGTTCCCTCCACCGCATACCAGGTCTGCGGATAATTCCCGACCCCGAGCTCCAGCCGCCCGGCATTGACCAGCGGAATGTACTGCGAGGTATTGGCCGACACTTGCGGGCGCACCTGCACCTCGCCGACGCTGGAGACGACGCTGGCAATGGCGTTGGCGATCTGGGCGGTCGCACCGCCCTGGGTGGTTCCCAGCGCCACGGTCTGCGCCGTGGCGGGCAGGGCCAGCGCCAGACCGGCGACCAGACCCAATGCAGCTGATTTCAACAAAGTCATCATTCTTGCTCCTTGTCGGCTTTCGCGCGCCGGAAGATTCCCGCCGCTTGCATTCTCGTTCAAAAGCTATCCTATAGAGAAAACTTGTCCGGACAAGAGGGATGCCGTGGAAAGCGATCGCAAGAGACTGGCTTTGCTGGGGGGTGCCGGGGGCATCGGGCGCGTTGTGGCGGCGCGCGCGCAGCGGGAAGGCTGGGAGGTCACGGTGCTGGACCTGCCCCAATCGCTGGAACGGCACCCGCCGCAGGACGGCCTCCGCGCCCTGCCCATCGACCTGCGGCACGAGGACCAGGTGGCGCAGGCCTTCGCGGCCCTTGGCCCGGTCGAGGGGTTCGTGAATCTTGCGGGTTTCATGACCGGAATGAAGCCGCTGACCGACACCAATGTCCACGACTTCGACGAACTGATGACCGGCAATTTCCGGGGCGCCTATCTGGCGGCGATGGCGGCCCTGCCCTGCCTGCGCGCGGCGGGCGGCGGCGCGATGGTCAACATAGTCTCGGGTCTCGCGGCGGTCGCACGTCCGGGCTATGGCCTCTATGGTGCCAACAAGGCGGCGATGGTGCATCTGACCAAGACGCTGGCGGTCGAGGCGGCGCCTGACATCCGCATCAATGCCGTCGCCCCCGCCGCAGTCGACACCGCCTTTCTGCGCGGCGGCACCGGCCGCTCGGACGAGAACGAGGACAGCCATCTTGACGTTGCGGCCTATACCCGCGTCACGCCGCTGGCCCGTCTGGCCCAGGCCGAGGATGTGGCAGGCCCGATCCTGTTCCTGCTGGGGCCCGACAGCGCCTTCATGACCGGACAGGTGCTGTGGGTGAACGGCGGAGGTTACATGCCATGACCACTGATGCCTCGCTCAGGAGCCGGGTCAGCCTGATCACCGGCGGGGCGCGCGGTCTTGGCCGGGAAATGGCGCTAGCGCTGGCCGCTGCGGGGGGGCGTGTCTGCATCACCGGTGCGTCGGAAACGCCAGAACTGGAACAGACCCGCACCGATCTTGTGGCGCTGGTGGGGGCCGACAACGTGCTGGCGCTGGCCGCCGATGTGTCCGACCCCGTGGCCGGGCCGGGCGTCATCGATATTGTGATAGGCAGGTTCGGTCGGCTGGACGTGCTGGTGAACAACGCCGGTCGGGGGATGCGACTGATCTCCGAGACGTTCAACACCCAGCCGACAAGGTTCTGGGAGGCAAATGCCGACGCCTGGCGACGCATCGTCGACATCAACGTCAACGGCCCGTTCCTGATGGCACAGGCCGCCGTTCCCGCCATGCTGGCGCAGGGCTTTGGCAAGATCATCAACATCTCGACCTCGGATCAGACCATGGTGCGGCGCGGCTATGCGCCCTATGGCCCGAGCAAGGCGTTTCTTGAGGCGGCCAGCCGGGTCTGGGCACAGGATCTCGCAGGCACCGGGGTGGATGTGAACGTGCTGTTGCCCGGCGGGGCCGCCGACACCGACCTGTTGCCGCCCTCGGCCAACAGACGGGGCGCCGATGGCAACCTGCTGCGCCCGGACGTGATGAATCAAGCACTTCTGTGGCTGGCCTCGGACGCATCGAACGGCCAGACCGGCGGGCGCTATATCGGGCGGCTCTGGGACGGGCCGGATGCCGCGCGCGACGCGACCACCGACAAACCCCGGATCATGTGAGACGCCGATGACCCATCTTGCCCTCGGCGATCTCGAAATCTGCGGTCTTGTCGATCTGGACAGGTTCGATCTGCCGTTGTCCATGCTGCTGCCAGACGCCGATCTGGCAATGTTGCAGCCGTTTCCCTGGCTGTTTCCGGATGCCTTGTCGGACGGGATGCTGCACCTCAAGATACGCTCATGGCTGTTGCGGCTGGACGGTCGGGTGATCCTGATCGACACCTGCGTCGGCGATCACAAGGCACGGCCAAACCGCCCCGACTGGCACCGGCGTGACGGGTCTGTCCTGCTGCATGCTCTGGCCGCACAGGGGCTGCGACCAGAGGATGTGGACATCGTCATGTGCACCCACCTGCACGCCGATCACGTCGGCTGGAACACCAAACTCGACAATGGCCGCTGGGTGCCGACGTTTCCCAATGCCCGTTATGTCTGTGGCCGGGCCGAATATCGCCACTGGGAGGGCGACCATGCCAAAGGCGGCGACAACCACGGGTCTTTTGCCGACAGCGTCCTGCCGGTGATGGATGCGGGGCGGATGGATCTGGTGGACGAAGGCTGGGATCTGGCCAGGGGGCTGACCCTGCAAACCGCAGCGGGGCATTCTCCGGGGCACATGTGCATCCATGCCGATCACGGCGATGGCGCGGTTTTTGCGGGCGACGCCATCCATTCGCCGGTGCAACTGGCCCGCCCCGACTGGTCCAGCGCCTTTTGCAGCAACCCCGCCCAGGCCCGCGCCACGCGCCGCGCCCTGCTGGAACAGATCGCCGACACCGGGCGCTGGCTTGTCCCCGCGCATTTCGCCGACCCTGGATGGCTGCGCATCACCGCATCGGGCGACGGCTTTGCGCCTGTTTGCGAAACCACCAATCCACAGCGGCGGAGTGCGCCATGACGGACGAACTTGACCAGAACTACGCCCGCGCAGGCTATCACAAGAAACAGACCTGGGGCGCGCGCCCCGCGCTGATCCTGATCGACTTTGCCAATGCCTATTTCGACAGGGACACCCCGCTTTTTGGCGGCGAGGGGTGCCAGACCGCGCTTGACAATGCCGCCCGTCTGGTGCCCGCCGCCCGCGCCGCAGGCATCCCCGTGATCTATACCGAGGTCAGGTTTCAGCCGGGTGGGCGCGACGGCGGCGCATTCTATGCCAAGGTGCCCGCCCTGTCGTGCTTCGACGCCGGGACAGAGACACAGAAACTGGCCCCGCCACTGACCGTTGAAAAGGATGACATCGTCATCACCAAGCAATATCCAAGCGGCTTTTTCGGCACGTCGCTGGCGGCAACGCTGCAATGGCTCAAGGTCGATACACTGCTGCTGACGGGCGTCACCACCTCGGGCTGCGTGCGCGCCACCTGTATCGACAGCATCAGCAACGGCTTTGTCACGCTGGTGGTCGAAGACGCGGTGGGCGATCGCGCCGATGCCCCGCATCGCGCCAACCTCTATGACATGAGCGCAAAATACGCCGACCTGCTCAGCACGGAAGAAGCCATCGCCTATTTCGACCGGCTGCACAACACCTAGCCACGCGACCGGCCGCGAAGGTGCCGATCGGATCGAGGCCGGGGGCTGCTGCGACCCTCTTGTCGATTCGCGCAAACCCCCGTCCCCGGGCGTTCCGGGCTGCAACAGGTTGGTGGGAACTGGTTTGCTCTTGTGCCCATCGGATGTCGCACTTCTTCACCATATGGTCTGGCTTGGGCTCAAGATTGAAGTGCGCCACTGACAGCGCGAAGGGCATAGGATGCCGCCATCACGCTGGACCTGACAGGCCCAAAACGGATCGGCTGTCCGGCGAACAACCCGATTTTCCTGCGATCGCCGCAAGCGCCGCAGCTTCGCTCTGATATTCATCGCCGTGTTCCATAACCAGCCGTACCGCTCGCTCGCGGAACTCGGGGGAATACGTCTTCGAGGTCTTCTTCTGTTTGTGTTCCATAACGGGTAATTCTCCGAGAGTCTTGCCCTCCGATAAAGCCGGGGGAAAATGGCGCCACGACCCGCCGGGCAGCGGCACCGTCCGGTTCGACGCCAACCTGGCAATCCTGGGCGAAATCGGTTTTCACCGAACACTCTGCTCCGACGCAACCCGGCGCCGATGGTTCCCGGACGAATGTCGGAACCAAGGCGGCGCGGGTTCACCGAACACTCTGCTCCGAGGAAGGTTGACATGCCCAGACGATCCAACCCGCTGTTCGCCCTTGCCGCCACCGCCCTGATGGCCGTGCCTTCGGGGGCGGCTGCGCAATCCCTCGACATCCTGCTGAACTGTTCGGGTTGCCACACCCTCGGCCCGCAGACCGGCAATCCCGACCTGCCCCCGCGCTTTCCGGTACTGAACGGCCAGCCCGCCCGCTATATCGAACAACAGCTCGAAGCATTCCGCACCGGCGAACGTCGGCACCGCCAGATGATGTTGAGCGCGCAGGCGCTGGGGGTCGGCGGCGCGCCCGCCATGGCGCGGATGTATGCCTATTCCTACAGGCCGCCGCTGGTCTTCACCGGCGATCCCGAGCGCATGGCTAGAGCCGGCGGCGCGCACGAGAATCGCCCCTGGGAGCGTGGCCTGCCCTCCTGCGCCAGTTGCCACGCCCTGGACGACGGGCCGGGGATCGACACCTCGGCCCGGCTCGCGCCGCGCCTGCACGGCCAGCCCTTGGGATACATCGCGAAAGAGTTGCGGGCCTATGCCGACGGCACCCGCACCACCGGTCCCATGGGGCGCATGCAGGCCTATGCCGGGCTTCTGACGGCGGCCGAGATCGAGGCCCTGTCGGCCTATTACGCCGCCTTCGACGAGGAGACACCGCAGTGACCGTTCCAAC
>Ga0105055_10010310_pt1:0-2500 | contig 11716 bp, 14 predicted proteins | sample BON03_FD_78090 | JGI IMG/M metagenome (GOLD analysis project Ga0105055, IMG submission 78090) | Freshwater microbial communities from Lake Bonney liftoff mats and glacier meltwater in Antarctica - BON-03 | ecosystem: Environmental > Aquatic > Freshwater > Ice > Glacier meltwater | place...
CCCTCCTCCACCCCCCCCCTCACACGCACAAACGCAAGAGTTGAAGTGCACGCGAGGGCAGCTGGAGCAGTTGCAACACGCTGTAACATGCTACAATGAACTGCAGCGTACACTAACACACACAGCAACACGCAAATGCAGGAGTTGAAGCGGATGCGAGAGCAAATGGAGTAGTTGCAGGGCGAGCAAAGAGCTGCTGCAACATACCGCGCCACACAGCAGTGCGCACTGCAACGCGCACAGCAACGCACAGTGACACGCACCAACACACTGCAACACACAAACACAGGAGTCGAAGCGGATGCGAGAGCCAATTGAGCAGTTTCAGAGCGAGCTAGAGCAGCTGCAACATAATGCGCCACACAGCAGTGCGTACTGCAACGCACATTGACACACATCAACGCACACTGCAACACACAATATACATATATATGTATATATATATATTTATATATACATATACATATATATATATATATATATATGCAGGAGTTGAAGCGGATGCGAGAGCAAGTCGAGCAGTTGCAGAGCGAGCGAGAGCAGCTGCTCAAGGCTGCCAACAACAAAGGCAAACTCTCAGGTGGGTCAAAAGAGAAATGCATAGCCCTCTTTGAATGGAATATACGAAGAGGAATGAATATGAAATATATGTATATTCCAGGAATATTCCAAGAGGAATGCACATGGAATATATGTATATTCCAGGAATATACGAAAAAGAATGCATCGGTCTCTTTGAATGGAATATACGAAGAGGAATGCATAGGCCTCTTTGAATGGAGTATACAAAGAGGATTGCATACGGAATATACACATATTCCAGGAATATACGGACAGGAATGCCTAGGCCTCTTTGAATGGAATATACGGAATATTGCCTTTGCTGTTGACATTGGCGTTTCTGCCAAAGTCAAGAGCAAAGGCAAACTGTCGGGTGTTTGCGGGTCCAACGAGGACTGTACTGGACTCTTTTGGGAGAATATAGGGTGGATGTGCCTCGATTCATAGCAAAGGAAACAGCTGTTTGCTGCAATTTTTAGGGCGCTTTCAATGTAGGGTTCTTTAGCAAAGGAAACAGCTGTTTGCTGCAATGTTTGGAATTGTTTAGGGCGCTTTCAACAGAAGATTTTTTAGCAAAGGAAACGTCTCTTTGATGCAATATGTTGGGCTCTTTCGACGGAATATAGGGCTCTTTCGATGGAATGTATGGATCTGTAGCAAAGGATTCTTTGGGTGGAATACAGAATTTTTTTTGTCTGTGCTTGTTTTGGTGGAGCTCATTTGCAACGTGCAAGATGCAGCTGACTTGGGCATGTGTAAGATATGTATATATATATATATATATGCATACATATACACACACATGTATAGATATATTTTTGCAACATGGAAGATGCAGCTGGCTCGGGCATGAGTGAGACATGTATATGTATATATATTTATATACATATATGCATATACGCATACATGTATAGATATGTTTTTGCAATCTGGAAGATGTAGCTGACTTGGGCATGTATGAGACATGTATATGTATATATATGTATATACATACATGCATATACACACACATGTATATGTATATATATGTATATACATACATGCATATACACACACATGTATAGATATGTTTTTGCACCGTGGAAAATGCAGCTGACTCGGGCATAATTGAGACATGTATATGTATATATATTTATATACATACATACATATACACATGCATATATATATATATATATATATATATATAAATTATAATTGCAATATGGAAGAAGCAGCTGGCCGCGATAAAGAGTACGTGAGTCATGTCACGTATATGCGGAGGTCGTATATATATACACATGATCATATAGAATTATACTTAATTATCTAAAAATATCCATGATCAAACAGATATTTACATGATCATATAGATATACACATTGTCATGCAGATGTATCCCTGACCATATAGATATATACATGATCATGTAGATACAGGGTGGCGAAGACCCATAGGATTCCTTAAGTTGCAGGTCATTTTCTGCAAAAGAGCCCCTAATTACAGGGCTCTTTTGCGGGAAATGACATATAAAGATAAGGCATCCTGTGAGTCTTCGCTACCCTGCGTATAGATATACGCAGGACCATATAGATATATACATGATCATATAGAAATGTACTTGTTCATGTAGATATATCCATGATTATATAGATATGTACATGACCGTATAGTTACATACATGATCATATAGATCGCATGAGTTGCAGTGTGTTGCAGTGTGTTCTCGCATGAGTTGCAGTGTGTTGCAGTGTGTTGCAGTCACGACTCTGCCATACGCGTGACGATTTATACATGGTCATATAGATCGCATGAGTTATGTCACGCGTATGGCGCAGTGGTGAGCGCATGAGCTGCCCCACTAGAACGGCTCGTTTGCAATGACGACGATGCAGCTGGCCGAGATGAAAAGTTCGTGAGTCGTGTCACACATATGAGGAAATTATGTATGTATTTAGAT
>Ga0105055_10010310_pt1:5000-11716 | contig 11716 bp, 14 predicted proteins | sample BON03_FD_78090 | JGI IMG/M metagenome (GOLD analysis project Ga0105055, IMG submission 78090) | Freshwater microbial communities from Lake Bonney liftoff mats and glacier meltwater in Antarctica - BON-03 | ecosystem: Environmental > Aquatic > Freshwater > Ice > Glacier meltwater...
TGTGGGGTAGAGGGAGAGGGAGTGTGAGATTTAGGTGTGTGTGTGTGTGTGTGTGCGTGCGAGAGATAGAGCGAGCACCAGATGCAGGTGTGTGGGGGTGAGTGAGATGGAGAGAGTGCCAGATGTCAGATGCAAGTGTTTGTGTGTGAGAGGGAGAGGGAGGGAGAGGGAGAGAGATGGACACAATATTTGTTTTTGCGGGATTGGGCGCTTCGCGGAAAAGGCTCAGTAAATACATATGTATTTACATATATATATACATGTATACATGTATACATGTATACATGTATACATATATATATACATACACATATATTTATATACCATTATATGTCTATCCAAGAATGGCACATGTATACATATATGTATATATACGACAAGATGCAAGGTTGTAGGGGGATGTGCATAATTATATATATATATACATATATATATATATTGTACCTCCTGTTTCGTAAACGCCTTGTGTGATATTTGAGTACCCAGTGTACTCGTCTTGATGTGCGTTTGCACGCACACGCAAAAGCAAGAAGAGAAAGAGACAGAGAAAGAAAGAGAGTTCGGTCAAGAGGAAAATGGCACATACGCTATATATATATCCATATATGCCAATGTATGTGTCTATATTTTGCAGGCCCAGCTTCACAAGCAGCACGGGGTGCTATGGGGTGGCTTTGGTTAGTAGGATCGATAAATTATAGGTTTTTTTTGCAAAAGAGCCCTATAAAAGAGACCATATTCTGCAAAAGAGACTTACAATTTAATCGATCCTACTGACTGTAGCCACACCATATATATACATGCATGCATGCATACATGAAATGCCCACACATATCGATGTAGACGTACATATGTATAAATATGTACATGTATATATATTTGTCTATTTAGACTTTTTTGATTTCAGCACCAGCTTGACAAGCAGATGGTGGGTTTCAAAAGGAGTATGGCAGATATTTATACTAATATACAAATATCTTCATACATGTCTCATATGTATATATCTACCAATATACGTATCTATGTATGACAAGCCCAGGTCGACAAGCAGCAGGTGGTTCTCCAAAGGAATATGGCAGATATATATATACTCACGTGTACATATCTATATACATATCTTGTATGGATATGTCTATTTACATGTATGTACTAATATGAATTTATCTACCAATACATGTATCGATGTATCACAGGCCCAGCTCGACAAGCAGCAAGTGGTCCTCAAAAGAAAAATGGACGAGTCCAATAGCGACAAAATACGCCTCAAAACCCTGCTGCAAAAGAAAGAAAATGTTGCTGGCGTCAAGGCAGCCACAGCCGCAAAGGTATGTATGTGTGTATGTATGTATATACATTTATATATTATATATGTATATACATACACACGTGTGTAGGTTTACATATGTATTTGTATCATATATATATATACATATATACACATATATGTACACACACCTGTATAGGTATATATATGCCCTTGATTATGTACATATTCAACTCATTTTTACATATACATAAACGCATGCAGGTGGCAATATAAGCATGTGTCAGCGCTATATATAATATGTATATATGTAGAAATACACGTGTATAGGTATATATGTGTATATGTACAATATACATGCATATACATATACATATATACACACATATATACATGTATATATTTGTATATATATCCGTGTATAGGTATATATTTGCATATGTATAATATGTATATATATATACATATATTCATAATATATATATAAATTCATTTATACAAAAAACACACACAGGTGGCAGCAGCAGCAGGGGGCGGTGCTATGGGCGGGGAGGGCAAGGACGAGGAGATCGGCGATGGGCTCGAGCAATGGATGCATAAGGAGTTACGGTTTTGCGTGGAAGTGCGGCGCGTGCGCAACCTGCTGAGCGAGCAGATGGCGCAGCGCGCGAACATCAACAAGGTGAGTTGTGGTGTATATGAATAAGTCACGGCATGTATCAATGAGTTTCATGGCTCGGCGCGCAATGCGAGCAGATGGCGCAGCGCACGAATATTATGTATGGTCGCGGCACGTATATATGGTCGCGGCACGTATCAATGGGTTTCATGGCTCATTGCGCAAATATCAACAATGGCGAGTCATGACACATTGGATTGAGTCACGGCACATTTGAATGAGTCACAGCACATGCAGTAAAGGAGTCTCTTGGCTCGTCGCTCAAATATCCATTTACGACACGTGTCATGTGGTTGGCTGGGAGGTATCAACATGTCGCTCGAATGAGATATCAGCATGTCGCTCGTATCAATCAGTCACAGCACGTGTGAATGAGTCATGCCACGTCACACGGCTCTTGTGAATGAGTCGTGCCGCGTCATGGCACATTTGAATGGGTCATGTCACGTGACATTGGCGCCGTGGTGTGCGTGTGTGTGTGTGTGTGTGTGTGTGTGTGTGTGTTCGCAGGAAATGTCGCTCGTCACGACGCAGCTCGAGGCGGCTCGCATCAAAGAAGCAGAGGAAGAGTCGAAAAATGCCGCGGGCGGCGGTGGTGGTACAGGAGGAGGTGCGCTCAAGGAGAAGCTTGCTGCGCTGCAAAATCAGTGGAAGGCACGGCAGGGCATTAAGTCATTGACTGCCAAAGAGGAGCGCGTTGAGTTTGAAATGCGGCAGCAGACTTTAGAGCGAAATGTCTCCACCTGCTCCGCCGCTATTGGCCAGCTTCAGCGCGAACTCCTTGAGGTGGAGGGCAACAACGACCGCGAGCGCAACGTGGCGCTCAATTGCCCACACGTGCGCTCCATCCAAGACGCCAAAAAAGCGGTTCGTTTCCTGTTTTCTGCCGCTGTCAAGTCCGAAATCCGCGCCTCGGATGTCGCTGGCGACAGCTGCCAAGGAGAGGAGCGCGCGGCCGAGTTGCAGGCACAGGTGGAGGCTCTTCAGCGGCAGCTCAGGGAGACGCAGAGTAAATACCAGACAGAGGTGCTCAAGCACGAGCAGGCGGCTCAGGAAAAGACGCTGCACTTGCTCAGCGCTATGACGTCGGGCGCGATTGACGATAATGCCTGCGATTCTTCGACGACGGCTTCGAGCGGCGCTCCAGGTGCTGCGGCAGGTGGTACGAACGCAGGAAGAGCAGGAGCAGGAGCAGGAGCAGAAGCAGAAGCCTTCAAATCGTCGATGATGCAGCGGTTGAAGATTCAGCAGGCCGAGATCGATCGGTTGGCTGCCGTGGCAGAAGAGCGCAACGAACTAATGCGCATGCAGGAGGTAGCGCGCGTGGCGCTGGAGGAGAAGGACAAGGAACTCGAAGAGGTGCGCCGCACGTCGGGCGGGCTCAAAAAAGCGGCGCCCAAAAAGAAGGCAGAGCCCAAGGTTCAAGCTCTTTCTGAGACCGAAAGCTCTGAGGAAGATTTAGAGGAGGACGATTCGGCCTCGGATGACGAGTGGATGCCATCCGCTCCTCGCAATCGCGAGGGAGCACATAGCTTTGCCGTCGCAGCGCCCAAGATTCTTGTACCAGTGGCAGCTGCGAGTGCGCCCAAGGGTCGTGGTGCAGGAGGCGCCAAAGGCAAGGCCGTCCCTAAGCAGGACAACGGAGATGAGGATGAGTGGGAGGCGGTGGAGGAGATGCTTCCGTCGCTCGCTGATTTGCAGGCGATGAAAGTGCCGGATCTCAAGATCTTGTGCGGCCGCCACGGCCTGAAAAAGATGGGCAAAAAAGATGATCTCGTCTCTCGACTGCACGAAAAAGCGTTGGCGAGCGGAGCTAGTGCTGAGGGGGCGGGGGGGGGGGGGGCGGCGCCGAGGGCGCTTGAGCAAGGGGGCGGTCAAATTTGGTAAAAAGTCAAACTTGGGCGCGCTGGCGCTGTAATGATGGCTGCCCATGACAGCAGCGAGGATGACAATGGCTCCTCTGTGGCTGCGAAAGCGCGTGTGCTCCGTCAACAGGATCAAGATGACGTAGAGTTAGTTGAGGTGGTAGAGCTCTTGGGTCGCTCGCCCCCCCCCGCCCAGACAGCGCAGCACGTTATTGACAATGACGTGATTGAAATTGACGATTTCAAGCCCGGGCGCCGGCGCAGTGGCTCGCATCGCACTGCGGACACGAGCATGGTGGCGTCGGGTGACATGGGCTCGGCGTTGGGTGACATGGGCGTGGCAGTGGAACAAGATCTCGAGATCGAGACATTTGACTTTGTCGACACGTCGCGTCTCAAAAAGCGCGAGTCACAGGAAGAAGAGGGCGACTTGCGTGCTGGGGAGGTGGATGCTGTTGCACATGAGGCTGAGGAGTGGAAGGATGGCTCTGATTTTGAAATGCTGTTGGAAAATGATACTCCCCAGCTGACGGCTCGTGAAAACGACTTTGCGGCGGCTATCGAAAAAATGCAATGCTACATTGATTTGACTGCTCGCAAGGGCTCGGCTGCTAGCAACACTTTAGATTGTGTCGACGTCAGCCAGCAGAGCAAACCTGCAGCACAGATAGAATTGAAACCCGCTCTATCGCATCCCGCAAAGAGCAAACCACCTTCTGCTGCTGCTCCTGCTCCTACTATCTGTTCTGGCGTGGCGGCAGTCGCAGTGGCTACAGCGTCTGCTGCCAATAAAACTTCAGCCTCGGTGGTAAAGACAAGCGGCAATACTGGTGCAGGTGCTTCCCATAGACCCTCAGCACTCACTGCAGGCACGAGGCCGGGGGCCGTGGGAGCAGCTCTCGCGGTAGGAGCGGGTAGGGTCAAGGTGTTCGGCGAGGGCAAATTTGGAAATAGTAATGGCGATGGTAACAGCAACGTCAAAGGCAAGGAGCCTAGTGCCCTGCCCTCTACACATGCCGGCGGGACCAGCTCTGCGAGCGGGGCAAACGTGGCAGAGAAGCGCAAGTTGCAGCCCATGTCTGCTGCGTCGGTGAATTCCAGATTGTTGCAGGTTCTGTGTGTGTGCGTGTGTGCTGATGTTGCATAGAAGCGCAAGTCGCAGCCGATTTCTACTGCATCTGTGAAATCCAGGTTTCTTTTCGTGTGTTTCGCAGGACGAATTTCGGGGGGAAGTTGAATGTGATTTTTGGTATTTTCATCACTCACATTGTTGATATTATTATTGTATTATCATTGTATTGTATCAAGCTATCGTCACTCACGCAAACCCATTTGTGTATTTTCATCACTCACATGATGGATATTATTATTCGAAAATGATTTTTGTATTTTCAGCATACATCACTCACATGATTGATATCATGATTGCGTGAGTGACGACAGCGCGCTGTAATATTATAATATCAATGACGTGAGTGATGAAGGATGAAAATACAAGAATCGTTTTCGAATAGTAATATCAATCGTGTGAGTGATGAAAATACATAAATCATCATGCATGGGTGACGATAGCATGATACAATGTAATAGTATTATAAGAATATGACAATATAATGATAATATCAATGATGTGAGCGACGAAAATATGTACATGATATTTATATTTTGCGTGAGTAGCGTGCTCTACGAACATCGCCTGATATGCCAAAAGACGCGTATATATATGACAAGAACCCTGCAAAAGATGCTGATAGACACGGAAAAATGCTTATGTATATGAAAAGCGACATACCACAGAACATCACCTGACTCGTGCACACACGCATGCGCTCTCGCGCTCGCTTTCATTTTCGCACTCTCTCCCTCTCTCCCCCTCCCTACCACTTTCTCGCTCTCGCGCACGCGCTCTCTTTCACGCTCTCTCTCTCTTTCACGCTCTCTCTCTCTGTCTCTCTCTCGCGCACGCGTTCTCTTTCACGCTCTCCCTCTCTGCCTCTCTCTCGCGCACGTGCTCTCTTTCACGCTCTCTCTCTCGCATGTCCAGCCTCTAAAGTCGTTGACAGCAGCCAAAAAAGAGGCGCTCAAGCCAAACCTCGTCGCTGTCATCGGGTAGAAGTGTGTTGCCGTGTGTTGCAGTGTGGTTGCAGTGTGTTGCACAGTGTTACGCCAAACCTCGTCGCCGTCATCAGTTAGAAATGTGTTGCAGTGTGTTGCGTTTGGTTTCTTTGTGAAGCCAAGCCTTGTCAACGTCATCGGGTAGAAATGTGTTGCAGTGTGTCGCATTGTGTTGCAGTGTGTCAAGCCAAACCTCGCCGCCATCAACGGGTAGACATTCTCACAGTGAGCTTGCTACTAAATTGAGTATATGAAATGACATCAGAGCTGACTTTTGAGAGTTTTTGGCACACGCACGCACACACACACACACACACACACACACACACACACACACACACAATAGCAAGAAAGACGGGGGAGGGGGGGGGAATGTAGCAGCTCGCGACAAGATTGCTCCGTCAGCCACAGTACGCCAGCCGCTGACGACCTCTGACAAAGCTGTTCCCTCTGTTCGTCCGCCCTTGAGCACTAGGTAGGTATACACTACAACAAACTACAGCACAAAGCAGCACACACAATGCAACACACTACGACACACTGCAACATTACGCAACACGCTACGACTCACTGCAACACACGTCTGCTCCCTCTGTTGGTCCGCCCTTGAGCACTATGGGGTGGCTACCCTACGGTAAGTAGGCTCGATAAAATTACAGGTCTCTTTTACAAAATATTATCTCTTTTATAGGGCTCTTTTGCAAAAGAGACCAATAATTTAATCGATCCTACTAACCAAAGCCACCCCATAGGTAGGCGCACACTTCAACAAACTGTAACACATTACGACGCA
>Ga0105055_10010318_pt1 | contig 11710 bp, 8 predicted proteins | sample BON03_FD_78090 | JGI IMG/M metagenome (GOLD analysis project Ga0105055, IMG submission 78090) | Freshwater microbial communities from Lake Bonney liftoff mats and glacier meltwater in Antarctica - BON-03 | ecosystem: Environmental > Aquatic > Freshwater > Ice > Glacier meltwater | place: Lake...
TGATTATCGATGCTCCCAAAGTCCGACAGGCTGCTAATGGTAAGGTCTATGCCATATTTTGTTCGATGAGGAAACGTGAACCATGCAGATTTTTGATTTTGACCTGTTCGTCATAGGTGGCGGCAGCGGCGGTGTGCGGGCTGGCCGCATGGCAGCCCAGCGTGGCGCGCGCGTGGCGCTGGCCGAGGTTGCCGACATGGGCGGCACCTGCGTCAACGTCGGCTGCATTCCAAAAAAGCTTTACAGCTACGCAGCGCATTACGCCGAGGCGTTTGAAGAGTCGCATGGCTTTGGCTGGGTCGGCGAGGCACCAAAGTTTGACTGGGCGGTTTTGAAGACCAGGCGTGCGGCTGAAATCTCGCGGCTCAATGGCATCTACAACCAACTGCTTGACAGCGCGGGTGTCAAAATTATCAAGGGCTGGGCGCAGCTGCTGGATGCGCATACGGTCGAAGTGGATGGCCAGACATTCACTGCCAAAAATATCCTAATTTCTACTGGCGGCACGGCGACTGTGCCAGCGCTTGAGGGACGCGAACACGTCGTGACATCCGACAGCATGTTTGACCTGAACCCTTTTCCAAAACGCCTGCTGGTAGTCGGTGGCGGCTATATCGCCTGCGAATTTGCATCCATCTTCAATGGCCTGGGCGCGCAGGTGACGCAACTGCACCGTGGTGAAAAAGTGTTGACGGGGTTTGATGAAGACATTCGCAGCTTTATTGCCGCAGAGATGGGCAAGGCCGGTGTCAATCTACAACTGAAGTCCGAGGTTGAGTCAATTGTCAAAACGGCTGACGGTCTGCTGGTAAAAATCAAGGCGGGCACAGCAAGCGCAGCGAGTTTTACAGTAGACGTCGTGCTGTATGCAACTGGCCGCGTGCCCAATACCACCGGCCTCGGCCTGGATGCCGTAGGCGTGGCGCTGGATGCCAAAGGTGCGATCAAGGTGAATACCCATTACCAGACCTCAACGCCATCCATCTACGCATTGGGCGACGTGACGGCTCGCGTGCAGCTTACGCCCGTGGCCACCGGCGAAGCCATGGTGCTGGTCGATCATCTGTTCGGTCCGGTTGCCGGAAAAAAACCGCGCAGCATGGGCTACGACTTCATCCCCACCGCCGTGTTTACCCACCCCAACATCGGCACGGTGGGTTATTCGGAAAACGATGCGCGCAAAAAATTCGGCAACATCACGGTGTATCGGAGCGACTTCAAGTCGCTCAAGCACACCCTCAGCGACAGCACCGAGCGCACGCTGATGAAGCTGCTGGTCGATGACGCCAGCGACCGCGTGGTCGGCCTGCACATGGTGGGCGCTGATGCGGGCGAGATCGTGCAGGGCTTTGCCGTGGCCATGAAAGCTGGCGCAACCAAGGCTATCTTCGACAGCACGATTGGCATACACCCAACAGCGGCGGAAGAATTTGTCACCATGCGGGAACCCATTAAAAACTAACACTCCATGCTCTACCTCCCCAGCTTCATCGCCCCCACCCGCTACCTGGATGCCACTGCCGCACTGGCCCAGGTACGGATGATTTACGACCAGCAAATCGTCCACCTGCGCCTGGCCATGCAGCGCTATGTTGCGGGCGATGCTATTGAAGGTCATGTTCGGGCTTGCTACCCCTTTGTGCGCATCCACACCGACACGGTGGCGCGGGCGATGCTCGACCCACTGGCGACATCACAATTGAGCTACGGTTTTGTGGCTGGCCCTGGCCGCTTTGAAACCACGCTGACCAGACCCGACCTGTATGGCGAGTATTACCTTGAGCAGTTCCGCCTGCTGCTGCAAAACCACAATGTCGAGCTGGAGGTGGGCACCAGCTCCCAGCCGATCCCGGTGCATTTCTCGTTTGCCGAGCATGACCACATAGAAGGCAACCTCAGCGCGGCGCGCCGTACACTGATGCGCGACGTGTTTGACCTGCCCGACCTGGCCGCGATGGACGACGGTATTGCCAACGGCACGTTTGAGGCGGGACCCGGTGAGCCGCAACCGCTGTCGCTGTTTACCGCTGCCCGGGTTGACTATTCGCTGCAGCGCCTGCGCCATTACACCGGCACCTCGCCCGACTGGTTCCAGAACTTTGTGCTGTTTACCAACTACCAGTTTTACATCGACGAGTTTGTGCGCCTAGGCCATGCAGCCATGCTTGATACGAACAGCGAATACATGGCGTTTATTGAACCCGGCAACGTGGTCACCCGCCGCGTTGGTCTTGATGCTATTGCCGGCGATGAACTGGGCACACCGCCACCGCGCTTGCCGCAGATGCCTGCCTACCACTTGATGCGTGCTGACCGAAGTGGCATCACCATGGTCAACATCGGTGTCGGGCCAGCCAACGCCAAAAACATCACCGACCACATCGCCGTGCTGCGGCCGTATGCCTGGATCATGCTCGGCCACTGCGCCGGCCTGCGCAACAGCCAGCAACTGGGCGACTATGTGCTGGCCCACGGCTATGTGCGTGAAGACCATGTGCTGGATGAAGAACTGCCGCTGTGGGTACCGATACCAGCGCTGGCCGAAATTCAAAAAGCGCTGGAGCAGGCGGTTGAAGATGTTACCCACTTCAAGGGTTCAGAGCTCAAACGCATCATGCGCACCGGTACCGTGGCATCGACTGACAACCGAAACTGGGAGCTGCTGCCCGGCAACCAGCCGCAGCGCCGCTTCAGCCAGAGCCGAGCAGTGGCCCTCGACATGGAAAGCGCCACGATTGCAGCCAATGGCTTTAGGTTTCGTGTGCCCTACGGCACGCTGCTGTGCGTCAGCGACAAGCCGCTGCACGGCGAGATCAAGCTGCCCGGCATGGCCAACCACTTTTACCGCGAACGAGTTGACCAGCACCTGCGCATCGGCATCCGCGCCATAGAGCTGCTACGCGAGGAAGGCCTCAAGCAGCTCCACAGCCGCAAGCTGCGTAGTTTTGCCGAGGTGGCTTTTCAGTAAATCAGGCAGCGCATGACGCAAAACCTCTTCAGCATCAAAGGGCTGACCAAGCGTTACAGCACGACTACAGTCGTTGACAACCTGTCGTTTGACATTGCACCCGGCGAGTGTCTTGGTGTGATTGGACCCAACGGTGCGGGTAAAACCACCACCATTCGCATGTGCCTGGGTTTGGTAGCGCCTGATGCAGGCAGTGTGTCGTTTCACCAGCCAAGGCAAAGTACATTGCACATGCCGCACGATGCGCTGGCGATCAAAGACAAGCTGGGCATCGTCAGTCAGTTTGACAGTCTGGACCCGGACTTTTCATGTGCAGAAAACCTGCTGGTGTTTGGCCGCTACTTTGGTTTGAAAGACGCGGTGATCAAAGAGCGCATCCCCAAGCTGCTGGAGTTTGCTGCGTTGACCAGCAAGGCCGATGCAAAACTCAGTGAACTCTCAGGCGGCATGAAGCGGCGCCTGTCGCTGGCGCGTGCGTTGGTCAATGACCCGCAATTGCTGCTGCTAGATGAACCCACCACCGGGCTAGACCCGCAGGCACGACATTTGATGTGGGAGCGCCTGCAACGCTTGGTGCAGCAAGGCAAATCGATTTTGCTGACCACACACTTCATGGACGAAGCCGAGCGCCTGTGTAATCGCCTGTTAGTGCTCGACCACGGTAAAAAAATGACCGAAGGCACTCCACGCCAGTTGATTGCCGACAACCTGGAACCCGACGTGGTCGAGGTCTATGGCGCAGGTGCGCTGGCACTGGTTGATTCACCCCTGAAGGCACTGGCCGCGCGGGTTGAAGTCAGTGGTGAGACGGTATTTTTCTACACCCAAAACTCCAAGCGCTTGCTGGAGGCGCTGACAAATTACCCGCTACTGCGTACCCTGCACCGCCCGGCTAACTTAGAAGACTTGTTTCTAAAACTCACAGGCCGGCAGATCAGGGATGACGCATGATGGGCACTTCTAGAAATTCAGGTTTTCGGGATGAAGTGCAAGGCGCCCGGAGCACAGGAACCGGAACGTACTTCAGGTACGTGAGGATTTCGAGCACCGCGCAACACCGCAATTCGCCCGAAAAATGAATTTATAGAAGTGCCATGATGACTTCCATTTGGGCAGCACCCCATATCAGCCTGCGTTGGGTGCCAGTGTTTCGCCGTAACTTTCTGGTCTGGCGCAAGCTCGCCATCCCCAGCCTGGTGGGTAATATTGCCGAACCACTCATCACACTGGTGGCTTTTGGCTACGGGCTGGGCATGTTGATTGGCAGCGTCAATTTAAACGGCACAGCCGTACCCTACCTTTTATTTTTGGCCAGCGGCTCGGTGTGCGCCAGTGCCATGCAGGCCGCATCGTTTGAGGCCTTGTACTCAGCCTTTTCACGCATGCATGTGCAGCGCACTTGGGACGGCATCATGAACGCCCCGGTTCGGCTTGACGACGTGGTGTTTGCTGAAATGCTGTGGGCGGCTTTCAAAGCGCTGTTTACCAGTGTGGTGATATTGGCCGTGATGCTGGCATTAAATATCAGCCACAGCCCCATGCTGCTACTGGCTTTGCCGCTGCTGGCGCTAGTGGGCATCACCTTTTCATGCATCGCCCTGATCTTCAATGCACTGGCCAAGGGTTACGATTTTTTCACCTACTACTTCACGCTGTTTTTAACGCCGACGATGTTTTTGAGCGGCGTGTTCTTTCCGCGTGACCAGTTGCCGAGCGTGCTGCGAGTGATCTCTGACTGGCTGCCTTTGACAGCAGCGGTTGAGCTGATCCGCCCACTGTTTTTAGGCCAATGGCCTGAGCAGGGTTTGCAGCACTTTGCAGTGCTGGTGATTTATGCGGTGACGGGATTTTGGATTGCGCTGGCTTTAACACGCAAGCGTTTTAGCAACTGATCTGATAACTCCCAAAACGCGGCGTCAGCTCCTGCAGGCCTAACTCAGACAAAACCTCTTTCAGGCGTACTTGCGCCGCATGGGTCTTGCTGGCGTTCGGGTTAGCTGGGCGGCTGGCTAAAATCAACTCGTTCTTCATCGAGTGCTCCCAACCCACCAACTCCGTGACGCTAACGTTGTAGCCATTAGCCTCCAGTTGCAAGCAGCGCAACACGTTGGTGATCTGGCTGCCAAACTCTCGCGTATGCAGCGGGTGCCGCCACAATTCGGCCAGCGGTGTTTTAGCGAGATTAAGCGCGCGGCTCTTTTTAAGAACGCCCGCCACCTCGGCCTGGCAGCACGGCACCAGCACCATGTGCTTTGCGTTTTTGGCAAGACCAAAGTCAATCGCGTCGTCGGTTGCCGTGTCGCAAGCATGTAGCGCCGTCACGATGTCTATCGCTTCCGGCAGGTCCGGTGAAGTGGTCGCCTGCTGCACCGAAAGATTTAAAAACGACATGCGCTGAAAACCGAGGCGCTGGGCCAGCGCGCGGGATTTTTCAACCAGTTCTGCGCGGGTCTCAATGCCGTAAATATGGCCGCTGGTTTTTTCACCCTTGTGCGCCACATTAAAAAACAAGTCGTACAGAATAAAACCCAAATACGATTTTCCGGCGCCATGGTCAGCCAGTGTGGCCCCAGGGTTTTCCGCAGTCGCAACATTGAGCAAGGGTTCAATGAACTGGTACAGGTGATAAACCTGCTTGAGCTTGCGCCGCGTGTCCTGATTAAGCTTGCCCTCCCGCGTGAGGATGTGCAGCTCCTTCAGCAGCTCAATCGACTGGCCGGGGCGCAGCTCTTCAATGACCTGGGTGGGCTTGCTATTTTGGAGTTTGATATTTTTTGACATTCCTCACAAGTTTAGGAGTTTTTGGGGTCAGAGCCCAAATTCGCCGAGCCTACGGCTCGCCCGGAGGGCGCACGGTGCGATGCACCGCAGCGAAATTGGTGTCTGACCCCAATAACTCCACGACAATCAGCCATGCCTAAGCAACCGCCCCAAACCGTAAGTCCACAAAAAATCCACGCCTACGAGCACCTCACACCCGACGTGGTGCTCGACGCGCTGGCCAGCGTGGGTCTGCTCGGTGATGGCCGGTTGATGGCGCTGTCGAGTTACGAAAACCGCGTCTACCAGGTGCATCTGGAAGCCCCTACAGGTGAAGGTGATGAGAAAAGCGAGCTAAAGGGTGAGCTTGTTGTGGTCAAGTTTTATCGGCCCGACCGCTGGACCGACGTGCAGATTCTGGAAGAACATTCTTTCGCGGCAGAGTTGATGGCTGCAGAAATTCCCGTCGTCGGGGCACTGGTGCTTGCCGGCAAAACGCTTAACCACTTCAAGGGTTTCAGCTTCAGCGTATCGCCCAGCCGTGGTGGCCGCAGGCCGGAGCTCGACGACCTGGACGTGCTGGCGTGGATAGGCCGCTTTCTGGCCCGCATACACAGCGTGGGCAACGCAAAAAAATTCACCCACAGGCCGGCACTTGATCTGCAAACTTTTGGCTATGCATCGCGCGATGTTTTGCTGACGGGCGCTTATTTGCCGCTCGATATGGAGTCGCGCTGGCGCAAGGCCTTTGAAGAAGCCATGCTGACGGCACAGGCCGTGTTTGAAAGCGTAGGCGAGGTTCAAACCCTGCGCCTGCATGGCGACTGTCACCCCGGCAATATTTTGTGGACACCCGAAGGCTTGGCCGGCGCAGGCCCGCATTTTGTAGATCTCGACGACGCACGCAGCGGCCCTGCGGTACAGGACTTGTGGATGCTGCTCTCAGGCGACCGTCTGCAATGCAATCGCCAACTGGGCGCGCTGGTCGATGGCTACGAAGAGTTCCGCGAATTTTCTAGAGCCGAACTGGCGCTGATAGAGCCACTGCGCACCCTGCGGCTGGTGCATTACAGCGCCTGGCTGGCCCAGCGCTGGCACGACCCGATCTTCCCGATCAACTTCCCGTGGTTCGGCTCCAGTGATTACTGGAAGGGCCAGGTCGACATGCTGGAACAGCAGAACGAAGCGATGCAAGAGGCACCGCTCAGCGTTTGATTTTTCGCGGCTCGCATGGATGGCAGCCAGCAATCCAAGCAGATAAAAGGCCCATAAAACGCAGCCTACCACGATCCGAAACGCTACACCCGGATAATCCCTAGCCTATATGGCACTTATTACCCTACTTGACGCTCAACTCGCTTTTGGGCACGTCGCCCTGCTGAACCACGCAGATTTTTCCCTCGAGATTAACCAGCGCATAGGCCTGATTGGCCGCAACGGCACCGGCAAATCGTCGCTGCTAAAAATTTTGGCGGGCATTGAAAAGCCTGACGACGGCACGCTGCAATTGCAGCAAAACCTGCGCATCGCCTACGTGCCACAAGAGCCAAGCCTGGACCCGCACGCCACCGTCTTCATAGCCGCCAGTGCAGGCTTGGCACGCACAAGACATGTGGTCGAGATGTACCTCGCCGCAGACGAGAACACCGACCTCGATGCCCTGCAATCCGAAATCGAAGCGCTCGACGGCTGGAACTGGGAGCAGCGCGTTGAAGAAACCCTGCACCGCCTGCACCTTGATAAAGATGCCATCGTCGGCTCGCTCTCGGGCGGCACCAAAAAGCGCGTGGCACTGGCGCAGGCGCTGGTCACCAAACCCGATGTGTTGCTGCTCGATGAGCCGACCAACCATCTTGACCTCGACTCGATTGCCTGGCTTGAAGACCTGCTGGTCAACTTCAATGGCTCCATCATCACCATCACCCACGACCGCGCGTTTTTAGACCGGGTTGCCACCATGATCGTCGAGCTGGACCGCGGCAAGCTGCTCAGTTACCCCGGCAATTTTGCACAATACCTGGTGCAAAAAGAAGAGCAGATGGCGCAAGAGGCTGTGATCTTTGCCAAGGCCGACAAGCTGCTGGCGCAGGAAGAGGTGTGGATCCGCAAAGGCGTTGAAGCACGCCGTACCCGCAGCGTGGCCCGCATTGGCCGACTTGAGGTGCTGCGCGACAACCGCTCGGCCCGGCGTGATGCGGTAGGCCGTGTCAACCTCGACCTATCGAGTGGCGAGAAAAGCGGCAAGATCGTCGCCGAGCTGACCAATGTGTCAAAAAGCTTTGGCCACCCTGGTTTTGAGAAAATCATCGTCAGCAAATTCAGCGGCACACTGCTGCGCGGCGACAAGGTTGGCCTGCTCGGACCGAACGGTTCAGGCAAGACCACGCTACTCAAACTCATCCTCGGCGAGCTGCAACCCGACATCACCACACCGCCCGGAAAAATCCGCCAGGGTGCCAACCTGCAGGTCGCCTACTTCGACCAGATGCGTGACAGCCTGGATCTCGATGCCACACTCGAAGACTTCATCAGCCCCGGCAGCGAGTGGGTTGAAATCAACGGCCAGAAAAAGCACGTCAAGAGCTATTTGACCGACTTTTTGTTCTCGCCGGCGCGTGCCAACTCGCCGGTGCGCACGCTGTCGGGCGGCGAGCGCAACCGCCTGCTGCTGGCACGCCTGTTCGCCCGCCCCGCCAACGTACTGGTTCTCGACGAGCCGACCAACGACCTCGACATCGACACACTCGAGTTGCTCGAAGACCTGCTGCAAAACTACGAAGGTACCGTTTTTTTAGTCAGCCACGACAGGCGCTTTCTCGACAACGTCGTCACCAGCACGATTGCCTATGAAGGCACGCCCGAAAAACCCGGCTTCTGGCGCGAATACGAAGGCGGCGTGACCGACTGGATCACCCAGTCCAAACGCGCAGCACAAATCACGGGCAGTGCCAAAACGCCTACGCCCGCCACGCTCAAAGCCAGCGTTAAAAATACAGCCAATACCAGCAAAGCTGGCGATGCATCGGCCGTCAAAAAGAAACTCAGCTACAAAGACCAGCGTGAGCTAGACGGCCTGCCCGCACTCATCCAGCAACTTGAGTCACAGCAAAAAGCGATTGAGCAGGAGCTGTTTGACGGCACCCTCTACAGCACGAACGCCAAGCGTGCAGCCGAGCTGACGGCGCGCAACAGCAAGATTGATGAGGAGTTGATGGCAGCTTTGCAGCGATGGGAGGTTTTGGGTGCCTGAATGGCAAATCAGGCGCGCATCACAGCTGATTTTATGGAGCCACAAAAAAAAATCAAACTCAAATGGCCAACGGATCAACATCAATAGCCCAGCGAATCAGGCTTTTGAACTCGCCTTGCTTGCGCGTGTCAAACAGGGCCGGTTGCCAGGCGAGTAAAAATCGCTGTAGCGCCGCGCGCGAAGAGCTTTCAACCAGCATCTGCGCGCGCTCGATATTCGCCACCCGCTGAAGCGTCATGGGTACCGCCGGATAGAGCGCCACATGCGGATGCGTGGCAAGAAAACCTGCATCTAGAGCCGCCGCACTTAAAAAACGCTGCGCTACTTCTTGTGTACGCGCCTCGGCGCGTACCAACGCTGAAAATCCGAAAGGCGATAGACCGGAGGCTTGACGCTCGGCCAGTTGCTGCGCCGCGAAGAAGGGGTAGTCATGCCTTTTAAGCGCCGCAAAAAGCGGGTGTGTCGGATGAAAGGTCTGCACCCACATTTCGCTGGCACCTGCGTGCTTGGCGTCGCGGCCAGCGCGGCCAGCGGCCTGCATCAACAAACTGAACAGGCGCTCGGGCGCACGAAAGTCGCTGGAGAAAAGTGCGCCGTCGGGGTTGATGGCCGCGACCAGCGTGATGTGCCTGAAGTCATGGCCCTTGGCGATCATTTGCGTGCCGACCAGCACGTCTACCTCACCCGCGTGTACGCTGGCCAGTTGCGACTGAAGCGCACCTTTGAGACGCGTGCTGTCAGCATCAATTCTGCTGATGCGCACGGCGCTGCCATCGGGTCTTTTTGTCTCGGCCAGCAGTTCTGCAAGGTGCTCTTCCAGCCGCTCGGTACCGCGCCCTACAGGCGCAATGTCGATGTTGCCGCAGCTCGGGCAGGCTCGCGGCACACGCTCGGTAAAACCGCAGTGGTGGCAGCGCAGCGTTCGGTCGATTTTGTGGAACACGCGGTAGGCGCTGCAATGTGGGCATTCGCTTTTCCAGTCGCAATCGTGGCAGGCCAGCACCGGCGCATAGCCGCGGCGGTTCAAAAAAATCAGCGCCTGTTCACCTCTGGCGATACGCTCGGTAATAGCGGCAATCAGCGGCGGGGCGATCACACAGTGCTTGGGCTGGTGGTTCATGTCCACGCCCCTGACGGTGGGTAGGCCACGGTCGGCTTCTGCACCAATCCGGTCTGTCATCGTCAAACGCTGATACTTGCCAGTAATAGTCGCCTGCCAGCTCTCCAACGAGGGCGTGGCCGAACCTAGCAGCACCCGGCAAACGCCACCTGTGCCCGCATCTTCAGTTTCAATCTTGGCGCGGTACACCGCCAGGTCGCGCGCCGAATAGCGCGCGCCCTCCTGCTGTTTGTAGCTCGGGTCGTGCTCTTCATCAACGACGATCAGCCGCAGCCTGGGCATGGATGCCAGCACCGCCATGCGCGTACCCAGCACCAGCCTGGCGTGGCCGGTATGCGCCGCCAGCCAGCTTTTCAGCCGCTGTGCGGGCGTGAGACCGCTGTGCATGGCGACCACGCGCTCTAACCCTAAGTGCCGGAAGCGCTCCTCAAAACGCGCCTGCAATTGCGGCGTGAGATTGATCTCGGGCACCATGACCAGAACCTGCGCATCCGGGTCTTGCGCCAGCACCTGGGCGGCAGCGCGCAGGTAAACCTCGGTTTTGCCGCTGCCAGTGGCTCCAAAGAGCAAGGCTGGCCGGGTGTCACGCGCAAACTCAGCCAGCGTCTGCGTTTGCTGCGCACTAAGCGCAGCTTGACTCTGCGTGCTTTGTGCATGACTCGAATCCGGCACCGAACGTTTGAGCCGCCGCGCCAGTTGCAGCGCCGTCATATCCCGCAACTGAGGTGGCAACGCAGCCAGCGCGACTTCGCCAAGCGAGCGCTGGTAGTAGTTGGCCGTAAAAGCAATCAAGCGCCGCCAGGTTGCAGACAAGGCTGGCAAACCTTCAAGCAGGCCGACAATGCTGCGGGTCTGCATTTCCAACAGTTGCCCACTGCCCGGCAACAGCTCCCAGACCACACCCAGCACTTCGCGCCTGCCCAGAGGAACCCGCACCAAGCTACCCGGGCTTATATTGCTGACGTTGCTCTCTAGGCTAAGCGCCGACTCACTTGTCTCATATTGATAGGTCAGCGGGCCGGCGATGGCACTGTGCGCCGGAGTGGCGACGACCGCATTGAGCCAGCATCTCATGGGCTGCGCCTACTTGCAACGTAAGCACTTGTTAACGACTCTCCAAAAGTACTTGCAAAAAATGCTCTAAGTGCTTGATTTAATGGCACATTGGAGATTCCCAGATTTTCTGTGGATAACTTTGTTGATAGCTTTTCCGCGATCACTCGCAGGCCTTGTAGATCAAGGGTTTCCTTAAAATTTCCGTAAAAAAAGCAGTTCAAAGAAGCTATATAAATCAACAACTTAGCAGCGCTATTGCTTTGATAGCGAAGGATGTGCGAGGCACACTTTCTTGTCGCACCGCAGCACAGATTTTGTGCATAAGTCATGCCCCGCAAGCTGGATTTTGTGCTAGCCATGGTTAAAAATAACATTTATCAAGTGTTCTTGCAGTCGGACAAAAGAGGCATCACCTGCTATTTCATGCCACAGCGCCGCGCATACGTCGAGAGTGAGCGTGTACTGCACTGACCAGCACTTCAACACTTTCAGGCGGCGTGTGCTGGCTGATACCGTGACCCAGATTGAAAATATGCGTTGGCCCAGAGGTTTTTAA
>Ga0105055_10010320_pt1 | contig 11709 bp, 16 predicted proteins | sample BON03_FD_78090 | JGI IMG/M metagenome (GOLD analysis project Ga0105055, IMG submission 78090) | Freshwater microbial communities from Lake Bonney liftoff mats and glacier meltwater in Antarctica - BON-03 | ecosystem: Environmental > Aquatic > Freshwater > Ice > Glacier meltwater | place: Lake...
TGTAGACCGTATAGGTGTACACAGTACATTTGTCTATATATATGCTGTGCTGCGGGTTTTGATGATCTGGGCTAACTGCTTTTTTCTTTTAACATGTCTTTTCCTTTTAGAAAAGTAGAAGATGTGACGACAATCAGCAAATCACAGTCTCTCACTTCGGTGAGCATTAAAGACTGCACCTTGAGAGTTCCAAACAAAACTACTACATTATTTCTCTACGAGCAATAATAAAAGCAATCTTCACTTCACTATCATTGTTATGATAATTTATCATTCCAAAAAAAGAAATGTAATACTTCGCAGATACGGTTGACTTGTCTCCAAGCATACATTTGCATTGCCTCAGAGTTTATTATGAATCGTTGAATTGACTCCAGGTATGAGCAGATTGCTATTTGCTGCACTTGACTGATTGGCAATTTCAACAGACAGAGTCCTTGGAACGCCATCTATGTTGAAGCAAATAATGAAAGAATCATGATTACATACTCTTAAAGGAAGGACAACGGATACAGACACGAACGATGGGGAATAAACCTATCGATACAGCACACATGCGTTACAGCCTTGGGATGGCCCTATGGCTCTCTTACAAACCCCTAGAGACATTTCAGGCGATGGGCGAATTCGGAGCGGCCATCATGTTTCTAAAACAACGTGACCCCACGCACCACAGCCTGACCACCTTCAAGAAGGCACTCGACCTGGCCCAGGACAGCTTGAAGCTCCTCAAGGAGCCGGGAATGCGCACAGCATGGCCTTTTTGGCGCCCTCCCACATCCAGATTGGAAGACAGGAGAGAAACGACAGACCTTTTCAGAGAACTCTGTGCCCTGTCAGGACTGGAAAGAGAGGCCAAAATTATCGCCCGCGTAATGCAACAAGGACTACGACGCCACGGCCTGCATGAATTCCGAGTGGCACTAGCTCCATATCAGAACCTATTGATCTCGACACATTCACAGAATTGGAATGCGACGAACTCGAGAGAATGAAAGAGCGAGCACACATGGAAGGAACCCACACGAACGAAACACAACACCCACCACAACCAACCCAGACCACAGAGTCTCAGTCATCCCCCTCCTCGGCGGGGGATGACACACAATGAAGCCCACAAGCGGACCCCCTGCTCCGATAGGAGCGGGGGGTCCAGAACCTCTCCTGGTGTCAAGGGGGAGGAAGGTGGGGGGGAGGGAGGGGGGGGACAGGAATGTGGACAGTCCAGATGAAACTTTAAGGTGCTCCCACACGAGCCGGGAGCTACACATGCTGGGTCAGACTGAGAAACCCCCCCCTCCCAAAAGGGCCAGACGTCCAACCCGGGGAGTACAGGAAGGAGACAACACTTGTGAAGTCACGCAGGAAAGTAACATGATCTGCCCTACCACCTGCGGATGCAGAAACTCCCTCCAAGACACAATGAGGAAGCCCCGTTTAGTCTCACACATACTCAGAGCACAAAGAAAAATACTGGAGAACGAGCTAATTGCAAGTTTTGGACACACGGCAGTAATCACGAACAAGGACGAAAGCATAGACCCCAAAAGAGCACAACAAGCCAGGAACTCCGACGTCTACCGAACCAGTATCCAATACACAGTACTAGGCAAAATCCACGGAAAAGACTCGGAGGTCTACCCTGTCCCTCCCCAGGATGTGGCCTTACTCTTAAAGGACCAGCTCGACAAGAACCTTTGGAAGAACCTTTAAATATACATTGTGGTGGAAGGGCTGGGACAATTCGCCAACCACACGTGCTGCGATACACACTGGAACACGAATCTCGAAGTCGTGGCCATAGAACGTAAAGAGGATACACATACAGCACCAATGGCACTTCTGCGTGCTAGATGCGACATCGAAAAGGGCACTGAGATCTTGACCAGATACTGGCATCAAGACAAGGATGCGTGGCAAAACATCTTCGACTGCCAATGCTGTGCATGCACCGCACATAGGGTGGAAGATACACCTACATCAACAGAGTGTGCCCAAGATACCACCACGATCACAACCGAATTCCCGGTGCAGGCATCTGACATCATTCCCTGGGATAATACGGATACACAAATGACAACAGTACCACACCACAGCCGTAACGAAGAGCTCATAAAAACGACGAAAATGACTACCCAGACTCTGAGATGGATAACATGGACTGGAATGACCTCGAAAACTCCCCATCCAAAGGAGTCATGATCGAGACCGAGCCGAAAGAACAGACAACACAGCTCGAGGAATCTCTTGAACCACCACGGACCTCCACACAACAGATACAGAGGAAAATAACCAAAATAAATAAACAGCTTGGCAGGCACCAAACCACGATATGAGCCTTCAGGAGAGACAGAACAACGCTACCATCATATCACCCGGGGATGAGGAGTAAATCATCATAATACACGACGAAGCAGACCTAGAGCAAGAGATGGAAGGTATCGCCCCGAAACCCTCCCTACCCCCCATTCCCTCAACTCTCACTGCACAGGACCCGCCAGGGTGGAAAAACGCGACCACAGCATCTCCCAACCCCAAAACAGCTGGGAAACGGGCCTCATCTCTAACCCACTTTCAGGACTCTGCGAAGGCCTAATAGCAGCGTACGACGCCCAACCTCCACAATTCTCCGGGCCGGGGTCTACGAAACACGGGCAATACTTTTTTCCTAAATGCCACCATTTAATGTCTTCTGGCCATTGACGAAATACGCAAAATTCGGATCTCAACAAAAAAGCCCATGACGACACAAAATAAACATTAAATGTGCATAATGGAACTACCAAAAACAGCACCAGCCTACACGACCCTCCCCCTCATACAACACATTCCCCGCCTAATCCACTATGAGAAGGGGGAACCGGCGGATGCCCACTAATTTCTGATTGCCGTAATTAATGACATCAGTGAATCTACGTCGCATCTGTTCCAACGCCAGATGTCCTCGACGGTTAAGTGCTCCCTGTGCGAATGACTCACAAAAAAGTACAGACAACACACAAGACATCTCCCTCCAGATCACCAAAGATATGAACCTGTCAGTGGATACAGCCTGCACGACTTCTTTGAGCCAGAAATGCTTGAGGGGGGAAACGCCTACTGGTGCGACACTTGCAAAAAGACATGTCGAGCGACAAAACCCCTCTCCATCACACGAACCCCCACTATTTTAATGATACATCTAAAGCAACTGATACTGGGGGAAAAAATGCAAACCCACACGACCTTTGGCACTACTCTTGATCTCGGCCCATACATGACTCTGCGGCCACCACAACCCCAATGCACACAATTGATTCGCATAATATCACACCACGGAACAAAGGATAATGGACACTATACAGCAATTACGAAGAGGGGAGAAAACTGGACCCTCTTCAACAATTCCGACGCTACACATATCCCAACTCAGCAAGTACTCCTAACACAGGCGTACATCCTGGTGTATAGGAACCCAGCCTCGGATTCCAGAGCCGAAATGAAAGAGACAGAACCGAGGGACCGACCCCTTCAACAAGGCACCAAATTACAGGCCCAAGAGGACCTAAATCCCAGGCCGGCAAAGAGGCGAAACAGAGAATCCCCCATTCTTAAAGCAGGCTCCTCAACACAAGACCCCCGAGGAAGACCCCTCCCTCGACAGGAGAGAAGGGAACAAGGGACCAACCCTGTGTCGAGAGAGGGAAGTCTCAAAGAGAACAAATTGGAGCCAGACACACAGCTTAATCCGCACACTGATACACTACCAGTCCCAGAACCCCACGATAGGACCTTGCGGAGACAGCCGACGCAAGGGACTGGGAAGAAGAACTAAACTACCAACATGGATGAGGACACATAAATCCCACAGGAGCCGGAAGAACAGCCAGGACTACCCACAGGAATGCTTCCGACCTTTCTTAACACCATCCCTATCTACCTCCAACTCAGCCAAAGACGAATCGAGGATGTAACTGGCCTCCTGAATGAACTATCCGGCACACCAATCACCATAGAGATGACCAGTAAATGGCGTGATATTGAACCCCTGGACCGGGAAATCCCCCACGTAGTGCCGACCGAGGACCTGATCAAATGCTTAACAGAGGATCAAGAGGATGGCCCGGCCATGTTAATACCCATGATAAAACTACATATAGCTCGCCTCAAGAAGGCACATCTCCTTCGCTCAGCAACCTCATCTATATTTCAACTTAATTTGAATGGGAAGGGGGCACCGACCTGACAGACGTAGGCAAATTCCTTCAATCATGGACCCCGGAACTCATAGAGATAAACCTATGCCACGAGGAATGATACAAGCACTGCTGGGAACAACACCCACCAATCTTGACTGGTCCCCAGCAGACCTATCCGAATGTATCTTCCGAAATGCGGAAGCCACGGACAAAGAGGAGGACCTTTTACAGAAACTTAGCAACCTGGGCAACTTAGGGGACTCTAAGCACAATGCACCCACCGAAGAGATACTGGAAACGAGGACCAGACACATACACATATTCCCCTGAATGAGAACCCTCCACGAGATTAGAAGAGACTGGCTATTGGAATAGGAACTGTGGCTGGCTATCCCTGAGGGCGGAAAGACGAGACAATGCCTCACCAACGCCCCAAGGCAATCCTGGAAACTTATGGTAGAATTCTTCACGGCCCTGAACACAAATAACAGATTCTGGATACGGAATCTATAAAGGAGAGACATGATGCTGTTGACATCTATGGCGGAAAACATATTCGGCTTCGCAGGCACATATGCTAGACAGAAACAAGCCAGCCTGGCCCCAATTCAGACTGGGTGGAAAAGATGGGTGGAAATACATTCCACAAAAGACACCAAGACCCCGCGAACAGGCTGGATGTTTAACCTCCTGATATCCGGCTCCATCGCAACGAACCAGGTCGAAAAAGCAATACCCTGGAATATAGGGCCACATGGATACAAGGGGAGAAAGGAGGAAGTGCACCAGATATTTGAACAGGAACCCCCCATCATCTGCCTCCAAGATGTATGAATACCAAAACGCAGGAAAAACTTAGTAAAAAGAGAACCCCAACGCATCTTTCCCCACTATTTGATATATATAACCACAGTTCAGAGCCCAGGGAAAGACAGTAGAGACCTGCCTTGCGTATTTTCAGTCCTAATGGCCTTGCACTCGGCCTTTTTTCCCAAAGTCATGCAAGTACGTTGCCATCATTCCAGACAAATGCGTCAAAAGATACGAAGGGAATTAGACGGTCGACTCTCCATCCTTGATGGATAGAAACCAACAGGCGTCACCTTCAAGTTCATGAACAACTACCAATTTACCGCCTCCAACCCCATGGGGCAAACTGAAATGTGGAATACGACGGAAAATTGGATAATCAAGCAGGAAAAAGACTGTATAATTTTGCAGGGGGACCTCAATAGTGCACACCCGGGATGCAGATGGGACTATGCACAACCTCTCAATGATAAGATAATAAGAACGGCTGATAACAAAATGGAACACTTCCTTAGCAGCACGGGGGGACACTCCCACACACAGCAGGAAAATACATGGAAAGGCAAGGGATGCCGAGCAGCACTGGATCATGTGTTCACATGGAATTACCACCTTCCACCCCACGTCGCGAAACCGAAACCCAAATCTCATAAGAAATTCCACCACAATCAAATCTGCACGCAACTCCCCCACATGGATTTCCCCGAACAGGAAAACCCAGCACGGACGACACCAGCAGACATTTCCTAGCGAATCGACACTGTCTTCTTTAAATGACACACGGATGATTGGAAGGCACGGGTCAAGAAACAGATCTTAGGAGAACTAACAGAGAACCCGACAGGCCAAGCTTTAGCTGATTTGATACAACAAGAACAAGGAATCCTGGCCAGAGAGATTAAACGGCTAAAGGACAAGGCATGGAAGGCACGCAGACGAGCGGGAGAGAGGAAGGAGCACAGGAATAACACCCAAAACGACTTGCGACAAAGGATCTACCTGCTTAAAGCAGCGCTCACGGAGGCAGCGCCGTCACACCATGAAGACAAGATTAAAGGAGCTACACGAAGAGCCATGCAGGGACTGGGAATCCTCCACATCAGAGACACCATACGGAAACTGGTTTGGCAACACACTAAATTGACGAGTCTTCTAACAGAGGAAATACGGAAAGCCGAAAAACTCATGGACAAGGAAAACCTGACACAAAATAGGAGAGTCGGATGACAGGGGAGACATTGGAAGGAAAAATGGGATCTTCAAAAACGGCATAAAGGGGATCAAAACAATCACCGGGAAATACAACACCAGTAAAGCACTGACTGAAGTCAAAATCAGCTGTCCTTGCGGACTCAATGGACATGGCAAAAAGACATTACCTCACCGGAAGTACAAAAAGAGCGGGAGAGTAGGACAACAACTTGGTTCATTTGAAATGCACAGCCAAGCTTCAATCCTACTCTTCAGAGATCTCCCAGCAGAGGGTGGAGATTCGATTGGAGACACTAACTGAAACGACTCTCCTCATGCAAGCGACCCAACCTCACCCACAGGACCTCGGTACACGCTCTCTCATCTATGACACTGGACCCTGGAAAGGGGAAAACTTGCTAGTAGGCATCGAAACCTTCTTTCAAAAGAATGCCTATCACCCTTATGCCACCTGTGGCAATACTAAGTGTGGAAAAACGGGCCCTATACCATTGTCCTGCGCTATGACAATGGTATAGGGCCCGTTTTTCCACTGCGCTAGTCCCATACCAGGGCGACTTCCTCTAACTATAAGCATAGAACACTTCTGCGAGGGCGAAGCATGCTTCCGTATGGACCCGACACATTTTCGAAGCACGAGACACCTGACAAAAGATAAAAATTAGATAAAGCAGGGATATTCGACTCCCGAACAATAGCGAAAGGTGAGACAATCCAGGAACCACTTAACACGTTTAGAGAGTTTTCACAGTTCATACAAAAAATGCCCTCGCACAAGGCCCCGGGTTTTACCGGGATACCGGCAGACTTGTTCAAACAAGCCCTGGTCCCATTCCAAGGGCGCATCCACCTCCTAGTAAATGAGATACTGGAAGGTACGTTTGATTTCGAGCACACCACGTAGTACAAAGAGCCCACTGGGTACAACAGCAGGCAATGAAAGAGAGTGGCACTCTAATCTGGATCGACCTTGACTTCAAGAACGCCTTCAAGTCAGCAGGACACTCCTGCCTCTGGGCAATCCTCAGAAGACTGAGAGTCCCGGATGTAGACTTCCTCGAGGCTCTATATAGCAATTCGTGGATGAAAATACAAGTAGGATCAGAATGCACAGCCACCATACAGCTCGATACAGACACAGTACAGGGATCCGTACTGTTCCCCCTCCTCTTTGACCTGTTTCTTAACGCCCTCCTACAATTGCCAGATGCGACAGGCATGACGCACGGCATCAGGGAAACACCCCATGGAATCATGCGGCCTTTGCAGACGACCTGTCCATATACGTATGTGACTGTCAGGGACGCCAACAAATTGCTGGACGTAGTTCACGAGTTCGAGGACTGGAGTGGGCTCCGCATCTCAACCCTGCAGTCGCTAGCCACAGGAGCAATGTACGGCACTGGATCGGCAAGGTGATCAGAGAGGGCAAAACCAGACACAGCCAAGAGGAATAGAGAAGCAGGACCAGACATCTTGAATCCCCAAATCCAGGCCCTAGGGGCCACGGATGAAGCATGCGACGAAGAAAACACCACACAACTAAGCAAAAAAGGACAAGAAGACTGGCAGATGAATCTCGCAACGATGAGCAGTCAATTCCCATCTGCAACAAAAAAAAAGGGAATTGCCACTTCCCGGCACACCTCACCCCCACCCCACCTTGCCTGGAATGCCAACATACGTGGAAGCCAGCAGGAATCAAATACAAAGGAACAGACCTGAAGGTCATCCATGGTCGGGCGCCAATCCGACTCTTGGGCATACGGTACAACATGTGGCTTGACAGCACCGCACAGAGACGATATGTCATGGAAGGAATAACAGAAATGGCTTGTTTCTTGCAAAAAAACAGAAACCTTTCAATCGAAAATAGCCTGAGATTAGTCGAATGTACTGTAGAATTCAAACAAGTTACGGCAGCCTTTGTGAGATGTAACAAAAAGAAGCCTGACACATGTCAACAAACACTGGCACGTCCACGGCACTTTTCACGTTTCCCCGAGACTAAGGAGGCCTCCAGATAAAAATGCCAAGGGCCATCATATGTCCAGCCGTGTGAGGACACCTAACCCGGTGCTGTCAATTTGATGACGGCACAAGACAGCTGGCAGAAACCACATACAAAGATGCCTTAAAAAACACGGATGCCTGGACATGGAGGATCTCCAATATCTAGCAGAATTCTTAACATGAGATCAAGCGAGTCAGAACTCCTTCGCGTTTGCATGCCATCTCACGAGCACAATAGGTATAAAAGTAAGTTGGGACCCATTCCACCCGGATTGAATCGCATCAGTCACAAATTTAAAATTGGCACAGGCGATGATTACGACCCAACACCTGGTCCACATACACCACAAGGACGAGTGCAGAAGGGCACAGACGATGGAAGTGTCGGCAGAGGGGAAAACAGTACCCATGCGATTCGAAGAAGGCGACTCGTTTGTAATGAAAACGGAAGGTCAAGATACAACCACAGGCCACCCAACCCTTCGAGAAGCCATCTAACGAACCTCCCCTACCCTGGTACGGATATCGCAACTTATGAAGCCGGACCGTATATATGGCACAGAGGACCAGGAGAAAGGCAGGAGGAAGACAGGATGGGCTCAAGCGGTGTACCCCCTTCGGGCCCGGCTACAGGAGTTAACAGAGACCAACCCCCCCTCCGGGAGGAAGGGGTGCCCCACCGAAGATGAGTTGACGGATCTCAGAAATGGGGAGCAAGCCTTCATGGCCATCAAAGTCATGATCAGACCGAAGCTAATCGAAGCAGGATACACAACTTTAGATTCAATCCCCCGCATCTACAGAGCCAGCGGGGTAAGATTTTACTGCCCCCCTATAAAAGGGGTAGACAGCAAGACATAAGAAGTCGTAATAAAATGGATCCAAAAACTACACAAATTCCCAGCGCACCTACATGCACTTGATATAAAAGAAGCACAAGCACAGTGAGACCCAGGGGTAGAACGATTAGGAGGTTTGAGAACTTCACAATTAGCGGACAAATACATTGTAAAACGTAACAAGATACGCAACCAATGTGCCCTCCTGAAGAACCAAGGTGAAGAGGGCGTACAACACTATCTCGACAAATTACAAGAGCTGATGAGGGCATGCGACAAACTTCTACGCACATGGATGACACACGGCTCCCCTCAAGGTGACCGTAAAGTGAAAGAAACCATGTGCCATGTAATCTCCAAGATGGAGTACGAACTAGAACACTGGAGAGATAATACGAGCACGGGGGAGACCCTGATCTCCCTAACCCAAATAGAGACTTCCTTGGACGAGATCAGAGACACGGACACAGCCATACTTTGAAAAGAAGAAGATGCTGCCACAGAATTCCCTTCCCTACTGAAATTACTCACGAAAAAAACTAGAATTTTCGGAAACAATGCTCATATCCGGGAGTGGTGGTATGAGGTGACGCCAGAAAGAATCCCCCCCCTACCAAAAAGCGAGAAGAAATACAGAGAGGAAATAATTGATCGAATTGAAGAAGGCTAGCAAGACAAGGAATGGGCAATTAGCATATCACGAATAGTCAAGAGAACTGAAAGAGAAGAAACGTAAGACACAGAGGGGAACTAGGAACAGGAACACCAACAGTGAGCAACTTGAATTTGAGTGCCAACTCAAAGCCCCCAGGCGCAGCCGCATCCAGGAACTTCTCAACCTCGGAACATCCTCCTCGCACAACCTCTTTCAATCGCTGATAATCAACCAGGATCTGCTACGACTACGGGAAGACATGTGGCCAAACCACAGGACCCTAAGGAAAGGGTGGTGGTGCCGAGCATACTCCACGGCTATTGACAGACAATGTCCTACATGCAACAGACTATGGACCACAGAAGAATTCCCCCCCTCCCTGCCACAATGTTACTCCTGCTCTCAAATTGGCACGAAAAAGAAACCTTCGCAATTTAAACTCCAGGAAAATGAGGCGGGCCTGATCTTTCGGGCGGCGCTCCCTAAGGACCTGGACTGGGACACCAGGGCAGAGGATGTAGCACTTTCAATGGATGCCATCAAAAGGTGTCTTTCAAACATGCTTGTGGCATTAGATACAGACACTCCCCAAGCAAAGGGAGGAATGGCACCCCCTCTCGCCTGCTCAGAACGAGAATAAATGACGGCCCAAGAACCCCCATGGCTCTGGTTCACACTCCCAGAACTGGGTTTCCCAATGATCATGGACGAATATCGAAGGGCAATACACCCAGAGGTAGAGGAATACATGCGAAGATATGTCATGGATGAACAGGACTCAGACTTGGAACAAGTGGATGATGAGGACTGCTGGGGCATGAACTATACAGGTCCCACGATGGACATCAAGGACAAATCGAGTCCATCCTCCACTGGGGAGTTCTCCCAGAGGAACAACAGGTTGAGCAGAAACAACAGAAACCAGAGAGAGAAAGGGTCTCTGTCCCACGCGCATCTAGAGACCCCGGAACCTTCATACATAGGAACCTGGCGAACGAGGACATCTTAGGAAAACACTAATCCTCCTATCAGACTATCCTCTTCCCAGAAATGGATAGGGGAGGGAGAATCCCCCTCCATGTGGGGCAACCCGGATGCGGACATCACGAGAGACATTGTACAACTTCTACACGAACGCATCGAACAAGGACTACTTACCGTTTTCATCAAAATAAAAGCCCATCAAGGAGATCCCCTAAACGAACTAGCAGATTGATGGGCAGACGGCGGGAGACAGAGTGAGAATATCAGATGGTCCCTCCCCACAAATAGACCTATATTTTCCTGGACTGAGAATGGGACATCACACCGAAGCCCCAGAAACCCAACGGCCAAAAAAAGAATCGACCTCCAGGTAGCACGGAAACAACCTAAGTCCCACACCGGATCAACGGCAAATTTCTTGACTAGGGAGGACACCTCAAGAGACCTGCTAGGCAAATTTCACAAGGACAAAAGTGTATGGATAAGAGCTAGACGAAGGGTCCTCCAATGCATCTCATACCAATTCCCTTGCGACCCCCAACTTAACTTCGGAAGTGGGGTATACTTAAAGAGGTCAAATGCAGACTATGCGGAAAATATTACAAGGAAGAGAAAAAAGATCCTCCAGACTCAGTCGAAAGTGTGGGACACATACAATGTTATTGCCCAGCTCTACAACTCCCACCAATGGCCATCCACCACGGCATATAGAGGGAACTAATGTTCTCGATACGTAAATCCTCCACCGAACAAAACGATACAATGAAACCCCGATGGCATTTCCCCTCAGCCTTAAGCCTAGAAGCACACGCGGAGTGGGGGCTCACGCGGAGTGGGGGCTCTATAAGATCCTGGAATACATGGGACTACACGAGATCCTCCCCACAGGAGAGGGAAAGAACAGAACCAAACTACGAAAAGACATCGAAGAATATCACCTTGCCTACGGCATCAACTTCGAAAAAACAGACATAGACACTTTCATCTCCCGCAGACTAGAGGGCCTAGCCTTCGACAA
>Ga0105055_10010331_pt1 | contig 11698 bp, 9 predicted proteins | sample BON03_FD_78090 | JGI IMG/M metagenome (GOLD analysis project Ga0105055, IMG submission 78090) | Freshwater microbial communities from Lake Bonney liftoff mats and glacier meltwater in Antarctica - BON-03 | ecosystem: Environmental > Aquatic > Freshwater > Ice > Glacier meltwater | place: Lake...
CAACGCCAGAACGGCACCCATGAGCCACGCCCACGAGATGCCGCTGGAGTACGCCACGGCGATGACGATGATGGCGCCGATGTCGTCGATGACCGCCACGCCCAGTAGGAACGCCCAGATGGACTGCGGCACGCGGTTCTTCAGGACGGTCAGCACGGCCAGGGCGAATGCCACGTCTGTGGCCATGGGAATGCCCCACCCATTGGCGGCCGGGGTGCCCATGGTGAACGCCAGATAGATGAGTGCGGGCAGCGCCATGCCCCCAATGGCCGCGGCAAGGGGAAGGGCCGCTGCCCGGCGATCAGACAACTCGCCCACCGCCAGTTCTCGCTTGATCTCAAGCCCGATGAGCAGGAAGAAGATGGTCATCAGACCGTTGTTCACCACGCTCATCAGCGAGTAACCGCCGATGGTCATATGCCAGAACGAGCCGTAGGCGTCGGGGGCGACATTGGCCCACACGAGGGCCACCACGGTGGCGGCAAGCAAGGCCACCCCGCCCACCGCCAGCCAACGCATCAACGACAGGATGGGCCGCATCACCACGGGCGGAAGCCTACTGGTGCCACATAAGGAGGAGATGCACGGGTGGTGATACACCTACGTGACGATGATGCGCGGATTTCATGTGATTGCCCTTGCCGTGCTCGTGCTCGTGATCGTCGCGTGTGCTGGGGTGGCCAATGCTCAGGCGCCAACAGTACTCAACGGTACGGTGGACCACGTGGTAGATGGCGACACCGTGCGCATCATCTCCCGCGGCTTCCAGACGACCATCCGGCTCATCGGCATTGACACGCCAGAGACCAAGCGGCCCGGGTACCCGGTGCAGTGCGGCGGCCCGCAGGCATCGGCCGAGACCACGCGCCTATTGCCGGTGGGTCGTGCGGTACAGGTGGTGTCGGACCCGTCGCAGGACACGCGTGACAAGTACGGCCGGTTTCTGGGCTACGTCTACACACGCGGTGGGTCGGGGGCACGTGGGTCGGTGAACTACCGCCTGGTGGCGACAGGATTCGCGAAGGCCTACATCTACGGCGGTATTCCGTTTCGGTACTCAGCCTCGTTCCTGAGGGCAGAGGCTGCCGCTCAACGGATTTCGCGCGGTGTGTGGGGTGCGCCGTGTCGAGGCGACACCGCCAAGCCGGCGTACGCCACCGGCCCCACGCCCCGGGCGCGCCCGGGCTGCAACCCCAACTACGCGGGCGCGTGCATCTCCAACCGCCCGCCCGACGTGGACTGCTCCGACATCACCGCACGGCGCTTCCGCGTGGTGGGGGTGGATGAACACCGCCTTGATGCCGATGGCGACGGCATCGCCTGCGAGGGGCGCCGGTAGGTCAGTCGGAGCGGCCGTGCCCGTTGCGGTGCCACCGCGCGTCGGCGGGTCGGCCCCCAGCCAGGTTCCACGCCGAGTTGACGAGGCCCACGTGCGAGAACGCCTGGGGGAAGTTGCCGAGCATGCACTGGGTATCGGTGTCCCACTGCTCCGACATCAGGCCCACGTCGTTCCGCAACGACAGCAGCCGCTCAAACAGCGCGGTGGCCTCATCGGTGCGCCCCGCCATGGCCAGATTGTCCACCAGCCAGAAGGTGCACAAGAGGAATGCCCCCTCGCCGGCGGGCAGGCCATCCACGCTCGCATTATCGTTGGTCTCGTAGCGCATCACCAGGCCATCGCGTGTGAGGCCGTGCTCAATTGCCGCGACCGTGCCCACTACGCGCGGGTCATCGTGCGGCAGAAATCCCACCAGTGGGATCATCAGCAGGCTCGCATCCAGCCGGGGAACGTCGTACGCCTGCACGAATGTGCCGAGGTCGGTGTGGAACCCATGTCGGCACACGTCCTCGTGCACCTCCGCACGCTGGGCGTGCCAGCGATCTACCGGCCCGTCGAGCCCCGCATCCTCCACGGCGCGGATGGCACGGTCGAAGGCCACCCAGGCCATCACCTTCGAGTGCGTGAAGTGTCTGCGGGGCCCGCGTACCTCCCAAATGCCTTCATCGGGCTCACGCCAGCGGGCCTCCAGTGACTCCATCAATGCCAGTTGGAGCGCCCAGGTGTCGGGGTCGGGCTCCACGCCAATACGGCGCGCCACGTGCAGCGAGTCCATCACCTCGCCGTACACGTCTAGCTGGAACTGGTTGCTGGCGGCATTGCCCACGCGCACGGGCTTGGCACCTCCATGCCCCGGTAGCCACGGCACCTCCCACTCATCCAGACGTCGCTCACCGGCAGCCCCATACATGATCTGCATGTCCTTGGGGTCGCCAGCCACCGCGCGCAGTAGCCAGTCGCGCCAAGCCACGGCCTCGCGGGTGTAGCCACCCAGCATCATCGCGTAGAGCGTGAAGGTGGCATCGCGCAGCCAGCCGTACCGGTAGTCCCAGTTGCGCACGCCACCCATCTGCTCGGGCAGCGATGTGGTGGCGGCAGCCAGCATGGCCCCGGTGGGTGCGTACGAGAGCGCCTTGAGCGTGATGAGCGATCGCATCACGGGCCCGCGCCAGGGGCCGTCGAAGGGACATCGCGAACTCCAGGTCTCCCACCACTCGAGGGCACTGGCCAGCGCCTGCTCGGGGTCCGGCCCTGCCGGTGCGGGCGCGTGCGATGCGTGATGATTGAGTGTGAAGCCCACACGCTCACCGGGGCGCGCAGTGAACTCAATCAGCACGTCGCCCTCCTGACGGGCGATGGGTACGGGCGACACGATGCGCATGGCGTCTGGCCCCGATACCAAGTCGGCGCCCTGGGGCATGTGCCGCACCCATGGGCGCGTGCGTCCGTACCCGAACCGGGCGGACAGCAGCGATTGCATGGGCACCTCGCCCTCGAGGCCCTCCACGATGCGCACCAGACACGGGCCGCTGGGCTCGGGCGACATCAGGTCGATCAGCCGAACACAACCCTCCACGCAGGTCATGTCGGTCTCCAGTACGAGGGTCTCGCCGATGTACCTGCGAGTAGTGGCGGTGACGCCCGATACGGGCGCCATTCGCCATTCGCCGTTGTCGGCGGTGCCGAGCAATGAGCAGAACACGGCGGGGCCGTCGAACCGCGGAATGCACATCCAGTCAATGGTGCCGTCGCACGTGACCAGTGCGCAGGTGCGTTTGTCGCCGATGAGTGCGTGGTCTTCGATGGCGCGGGCGGGGGTGGTCACGGGTTAACTATCCCAGATACCCCGGCGCGTTCTGTCGCAGGAGGTCCCACATCTGTGGGCCATACGGCACCATGGGGGAATGGACGTGAACTTCGCAGAGGGACCCGACGACCTCATCACATGGCTGGCGTCCGATCCCGGGTTCATGCGCAGGGCCTCGCACGCGCTGGTGGCCGATGGGCAGACGTGGCTGGTGGATCCCGTGGATCACCCCGCAGTGCGCGCACGGTTGGCCGACCTGCCACCGGTGGCCGGGGTCCTGCAGCTGCTCGATCGCCACAGCCGTGACTGCGCTGCCATGGCCGCCTGGCTCGCAGTGCCGCTGCACATGATGCCCAGCGTGCCGATAGTGGGCGCCCCGTTTGATGTGGTGGTGGTGCGAGCGGGCCGTGTAGGTATCGAATCGGCCCTGTGGTGGCCCCAGCGGAAATGCCTCGTGGTTGCCGAGATGCTGGGGACGGCCTCGTACTTCTGCGCCCCGGGTCAGCGGGTGGGTGTGCACCCGTTCGCGCGCATCTCGCCGCCCTGGATGTTGCGCGGGTACCCGGCGGCACACCTGCTGATGGGCCACGGCACCCCAGTGCACGATTCTGCTGCCGGTGCGATGGCCGATGCCGCCATTACACACGCACGTGGCTCGTCGCCCCGCTGGGCCCTGTCATTGCTCACGGGCGCCGTGCGGCGTCGGGACCGCGACGCGCCTAACCTCCTGCGCTGATGGACGGGAACCCGGCGCCACCGCCCCCCGCCCCCACGGGGCTCGTTGGCGGCATTACCACGCGCCTGCGGGCATTGCCGTGGTGGGGATGGCTGGGTGTTCCCCTTATGGCGTGGTTCGTCACACGCGCATTCATCACGGTGCTCGCCGTGGTCATGGGCACGGTGCTTGGCCGCCCTGAGTTTGCACTCGATTCGTCGGTGCCCGAGACGTTCGCGCTGCTTGGCAGTTGGGACTCCACCTGGTACCTCGACATCGCACATAGCGGCTACGCATTCGACGTGGGCCAGGTGGGCCAGGTATTCACCAACGTCGCGTTCTTCCCACTCCTGCCCATGATCATGTGGACCGCCACCGCGCTGGGACTCAACCCGTTCTGGGTGGCGCTGGTGGTGGGCAACGGCATGTTCCTGGTTGCCCTGATCAGTCTGCACGCCATCACCAAGGCGCGGTTTGGCCCGATCATGGCCACGCGGGCCACGTGGGTGCTCGCACTCGCGCCGCCCAGCATCGCCGCGTCAATGGCCTACAGCGAGGGCATCGCGCTTGGCCTCGCGATCGGGGCCGCGTGGCTGGCCTGGCGACAACGGTTCGTCTGGGCAGGGGTGGTGGCTGCCTTTGGCGTGCTCATTCGCCCCACGGGGGTGCTCATCGTGCTGCCCGTGCTGATGCTCGCGTGGGCCGCCGGATCCAACGGCCGCGGCAAGCGCCTCATTATGAGCGCGATCCCGACGGCGGTCATCGGCCTGTCATATCTGTCGGTCATGCAGGTGCGGCAGGGTGGGTGGGACCTCCCCCTTAAGGCGCAGGCGGCATGGGGGCGGGGCCAGTTGGGCGTAGGGCTGCTGTCACTGCTGCCAGAGAAGCTGGGCACGGCGGTGGGCGGGCTACTCGGTGGCGACCTTTTGGGCAGCCGCGACCTGCTGGGCAAGGAGACGATCTCCCAACTCTCGGGCCTGACGGCCGGCGACTGGTCGTCCGTGGTGCGAGATCTGCTCTTCGGTGTGCTCTACGTGGTGCTGCTGGCCGCGCTGTGGCGCATGGAGGGCGGGCTCAAGTCGCCCTGGGTGCTCTACTCGTTTCTCATGCTGGTGGTGCCTCTTGCCAGTGGATCGGTCACGTCGCTGGGCCGTATCGGGCTGTTGGCATGGCCACTCGCCTGGCCCATGGCCGAGTGGCTGGGCCGCGGTGGTCCCGGCCGCCGACGATGGGTCACGGCGGCGGCGGTGCTCACCATCATATTGTTGGTGGCCCAAACGGCCAGTCAGTCGCCCTAGGCGTGCTGTAGCCAGATACCTGCCTGACTTTTGATCTCGCCTGGCCTCCCGGCACGGCGTGAGGTGTCAGGCGCCCAGCCACCTGAGGGCCTCCGGATGTCCCACGCGAGTGATCCACCAGACCGCACGCCGCCCTCGTGGCAGAGTCGCGTGCGAGGTGGTGATGAAGGTCGAGTCAGGGCGCTTCGCAACGAAGAGGGTCTGCCCCCAGTTCGGTTGACTGGTGGCAGACCCCGGCGTGTGTGGGTCCTACACCTCACCGGCGAGGGCCTCCACGATGTGGTCGATGCACGCGGTCAGTGCCCGGCAGTCATCCGGGGTGATGGCCGGGAAGGTGGCGATACGCATCTGGTTGCGTCCGAGCTTGCGGTAGGCATCGGTGTCCACCACGCCGTTGGCACGCAGGATCTTCGATACCTGCATGGCATCGATGTCGTCGGCCAGGTCGATGGTGGTGACCACGGTGCTGCGCTTGGCCGGGTCGGCGACGAAGGGTGAGGCCCACTCACGTGCCTCGGCCCAGTCGTACAGCACGCCCGACGACTCCGCGGTCCGGGCCTGCGCCCACGCCAAGCCGCCCTGCGCGTTGAGCCAATCAATCTGCTCGGCCAAGAGGAAGATGGTGGCGAGCGCGGGGGTGTTGTAGGTCTGGTCCTTGCGCGAGTTGTCACGCGCGATGGTCAGGTCGAGCGACGCCGGGCACCAGCGGTCGCTCAACTCGTCAATGCGCGCGAGCGCACGCGGCGAGCACGCGGCCAGCCAGAGCCCGCCGTCGCTGGCGAATGCCTTCTGCGGAGACAGGTAGTAGACGTCGAACTGCGCGGCGTCTACCTCCATGCCGCCGGCGGCGGATGTGGCATCCACCAGTACCAAGGCGTCGTCATCCGCACCTGTCGGGCGGACCACCGGCATGGCCACGCCGGTGGAGGTTTCGTTGTGCGTGAGGCAATACGCGTCCACGCCGGGCGCAGCGGTCATCTCGGGGTGAGTGCCGGTGTCCGACTGCACCACGTCAACCTCCGCCACGTGCGGGGCATCCTGCAGGGCCTGTGCGAACTTCGACGAGAACTCACCAAACACGGCGTGGCGGCTGTGGCCGCGCACGAGGCGGAAACCCGCAACATCCCAGAATGCCGTGGCGCCGCCGTTGCCCAGCAGCACCTCGTAGCCGTCGGGAAGGCGCAACAGGTCACCGAGGCCGGTGCGTACACGGGCCACCACGTCCTTTACGGTCGCCTGGCGGTGGGACGTGCCCATATATGAGGTGCCCGTCTCGGCGAGGGCGCGGAGTGCCTCGACGGGGACCTTTGAGGGTCCGCTGCCGAAGCGGCCATCAGCCGGGAGCAGGTTGAGCGGGATGCGGATGTCGGCGTGTGTCGTCATGGCGCGCACCATACCGATCGAGCCGGGAGGTTCCGGCGCATCCCATATGGCAGGGGCGCGGCCGTGACAGGGAGAATATTGGGGAGTCAATCAAGACAGTTGGAGGCGAGAATGCGCCAGGGTGTTGCGGTTGGGCTGATCGGTGGTGCGATCGTCCTGGCTGGGCTCGGGCCCGCGAGCGCACTGGCACAGGCCCCCGCAGAGGACATCACCTTCACCGCTGCCGGTGTCGAGCGCCATGCCGTCATCCAGCAGCCGGACTCCGCGAAGCCGGTTCCCGTCGTGTTGGTGTTTCCGCGTGAGGGCATGAGTGCAGGCGACGCCGTCACGCGCTTTGGGCCCGCCGTGCTGCAGGCCAAGGCCGCCATCGTCGCCCTCGACGCACTGCCCTGCTTCGGCCTGGGCGGCGCCACCTGCTGGGCACCCATGGAGGCCAGTGGTCGCCAGCCGATTGATATCACCGCCGTCACCGAGCTTTTGAACGATCTCGACCGACGAACCGACCTCGACACCACGCGCATCATCGCGCTTGGTGAGTCGAGCGGTGGTGCCTTCTCGGTGACCCTCACGCGATCGTTGCCATCCCGCATTGACGGGGCTCTCGCAATCTCCGCATTCGACCCCACGCGCACGGTCACCACGAACGCCGAGGGCCAAGTGGCATTTCCGCTCGCCCTTACCGGTACCAGCACGATCAAGCGTCAGAAGTCGATGAACGCGATCACCATCGTCCGGGCATCGAACGACACATCCATTCCGCCGCAACTTTCAAAGGATCTGTACACGCGATTGGCCACACGCGGCTGGAAGCAGAAGGCCACCCTCGTGACCATCGGCGGCGTCGGCACCGGCGACCCGCAACTGGCGTCGCCGGCGCGTATCACCAAGCGCATTAACGCGCTGCTCCGGTCCGCACTGCACCTCGACACGCCGATCGGTGTGCAGAAGCGCCTGCGCGAACTGGGATACCTCCCCGCGCGCAGTCTCAGCAGCGAATACGCCCTGCAACAAGCCCTCATGGCATTTCAGGGGTGGGAGGGGCTCACCCGTGATGGCGTTGCCGGTGCCAGTACCCAGGCAGCACTCGCGACCGCGTCGCGGCCCACGCCAGCGGGTCGAGGTGGCGAGAAGCGGGTCGAGGTGGACATCGGCAAACAGGTGATGCTGCTTGTGAGCGCAGGCAAGGTCGTTCGCACCGTGCACGTGTCCACCGGTTCCGCCGGCAACACGCCCCGTGGTCGCTACTCCGTGTTCCGCAAAGAACTCATGAGTTGGAGCATCCCGTTCAAGTCGTGGATGCCCTTCGCCGCATACTTCACCGGTGGTTTTGCCTTCCACGAATATCCGGACGTGCCCGGCTACCCGGCATCAAAGGGTTGTGTGCGCATCGGATCACCGTTCGCTCCGGGCGTATATGAGTTCGCGACGTACGGCACCCCGGTGTACGTGTACTAACCGTCGGCGGCACGTGTTGGCTTGAGGGCACGACCGCAATGCCAAGGGCGACAAATGATCCTGAGCGCGACCACCGGCATGACGAGTCGGCGATGGTGAGCCCCCCCAGTGGTGTTCGCACGGGGAACCGAGTGGGCCTTGTGCGGGCCCAAAAAAACTCGGGGGGTGGGGCCGAAGCCCCACCCCCCGAGGGTGCTTCCGTATCTGAGTTGGATCAGACGCCCGGAGGCTTCGGGAAGCGCTGACGCATGGTGTACTGGTACGGGGTTGCGAACAGCAGGTCCCCGATGTCCTCGTCCGTACGCTCAATCGTCTGGGTCCAGATCGTGTCTGCACCCGGGATGATGAGGTCGAAGTTGAACGACATGAGGCCGAGGAGCTCCTTGACCGGAAGCATGGCACCCATGTTGTCGAACGGGGTGGCCTGCAGGGCCCAGGAACGGATCGCGCCCGCCGAAGCGGTACGGATCGACTCCGGCTTCAGCTGGAAGCGGTGCTGACCCTCGGTCTCGGGACGGCCCATGGCGACGGCGGTGCCTGCTGTGACCTTACTGTCAAGGTACGTCAGGTCCCACTTCGTCGTCTTAAGTGACGGGTCCGTGATGAGACGGAGGTTCATGCGGCCGTAGTCCGGGTCGCCGTAGAACGCCGGCTTCGCCGGCAGCTCTGCGTCGTCGTAACGGCCCGTAGCGGTGTGAAGCAGGTAACCGCGACGCTCCATCGTGAAGTTGAAGTAGTCGTTACCGAAGCCACCGTAGCCATCGTCGTCCTTGCCACCGTGCTCAAGCGTGACGATGTAGGCGATCTTCTTCGGGAAACCGAAGGGCTCACGGCCGGCGAACACGGCAGCATCCTGCGTCAGGTACATGTAGGGGTAGTACCCCGCCTTAAACGTCTTACCGGCGCCGTCCTTGTGGGAAGCGGAAACGGTGACGCCGAACTCGCCATACGGGCCAAGACCGGTGTGAAGGTGGTCCACGTACCAGAACTCGATGATGTCGTCCTCGAGGTCAAGGCACTTCGGAAGGATGTGCTTCAGGTCCTTCTCAGCCGCACGGTAAAAGAACGCGCTCCAACGCGAGTTCGTGTACGTAAGCGGCACGATGTCGTAGTCGACGAGTGGGTCGGCGATACCCTGACTGATGATGTCGCGCTTGTCACGGTCGAGCGCCAGCGGCGGCGCGTCGCCCGAGTCAATCCACGGGGTCGATGTAACGTCAACAACCTGTCCCATTCTGTGTTCTCCTCTCTCAGCGGTTGACTACGCGCCGAGGCCGATGGGCTTCGGGAAGCGGTGACGCATGCCGTACCGGTATGGCTTGGCAGCGCCCGCCCACGTGGCGTCGCGGGTGTAGGTCTCGGTCCAGAGGGTCTGGCCGGCCGGGATGATGAGGTCGAACGAGAAGGTCATGAGACCGATCATTTCGGCCACTGGCATCTCGGCGCCGAGGTTGTCGAACGGAGTTGCCTGCTGGAACCACTCGATGTTCTCGGGCGAAGCGGTGCGGATTGACTCCGGCTTCACCTGGAAACGGTGGGTACCCTCGGTGTCGGGGCGGCCCATGAATCCTGCAAGGTCCTTGCTCACCAACGACTCGAGGTAAATCAGCGCCCACTCGGACTTCGACAGGTCCGGAGCGGTGACAACCTTCATGTTCATACGGCCGTAATCGGTGTTGCCATAGAAAGCAGGCTTGGCCGAGAGCTCGGCGTCGTCGTACTTACCAATGGCGCTGTGGATCACGTAACCGTTACGGATCATCAGGAATGAGAAGTGGTTGAACTTCCAGTCCTTACCGTCGTACACGCCGTAACCGTCGTCAGGCGAGCCACCGTGCTCGAGGGTCCGAATGAAGGCCATCTTCTTCGGGAAACCCAGCACGCGACCCGCGTCAACTGCGGAGTCCTGCGTCAGGTACATGTACGGGTAGTAACCCCCGTAGTACGTCTTGCCGTCGCCGGCCTTGCAGGAAGCGGCGACCGTGAGGCCCCACTCGCCATACGGGCCAAGCATCGTGTTGCGGTGGTCGACGTACCAGTGCTCGACGATGTCATCCTCGAGGTCAAGGCAGTCGGGAAGCACGCGACGAAGACGCTTCTCGTCAGCGCGGTAGAAGAATGCCGACCAACGGGAGTTGGTGTAGGTCAGCGGCAGCACGTCGATGTCCCAAACAGGGTCAACGAGGCTGTAAATGAAGGCCGTCTTCTCGTCACGATCAACGGGAGAGGGCGGGATCTCGCCGGTCTCAAAACCGGGGATGTAGGTAACAGCGAACTGCTCAGCCATGAATGGCGTCCCCCTTGAAATGGTCAATGGGTTTCTGCAGCACCCGATGGTCACAACCGCATCCGGCGAACCGGATATGAGGGAGTTCCCATCGGAGAATGCACGCAGCATATGTCACGTACCTTGGCGCTGTCAACGCCGCGCAGCACGTGTCGGGGTGCGATCAGAGTTGCCAACTCTTGTGTATCCGTAAGGGTTCTTGTGCATCCAACCGCGCTCGTGCGGATAATTACAAACTCTCATGCCCTTTCGACGTTTGGTGATTGACTGCCGAGATGAGCGAAGGAGGCGTGCGTCCGATGTCGAACCGCGATCAAATCGCCGAGACTCCCGCAGAGACGACGCCGGGAGGCCGTCCGCAACTGTCGCCCTCGTATCTCGCGGTGCTGGCGATGCTCTTTTGGGGCATCGCCTACGTGCCCTCGGCCTGGCTGGTGGAAGACTGGCCCCCGCTCATGGCGGCTGCGGCCCGCGTGGGCGTGGGCGGCGCCATCATCATCGTGGCCCTCGTGGTGCTGCGGCAGCCGCTCGGCACCGGAACGGGCCTGTGGGTCGTGGTGGTTCTGGCCCTTACGCAGTCCGTGGCCTTCTATGGGGCCACGTTCATCGGCATCCAACACGAGGGCGCCGGCATCGCGGCCGTTCTGGCCAACACCGATCCGCTCTTTGTCGCGGTGTTTGCCGCCATGTTCCTCGGAGAGCATCTGAACCGCCGCCAGTGGGGTGGGCTGACTGTGGGGCTGGCGGGCGCGGTTCTGGTGGTTTGGAAGGGGCCGTGGTGGCCACCGACCGTCTCATGGGTGTCCCTTCTGGTGGTGGGCGGGGCGCTGCTGTGGGCGGTGGGCACCGTGGCCGTGGCCGGAAAGATCCGTAAGGACGCCCGCCCCGTAGCCATCGCGGGCTGGCAGATGTTGCTGGGTGGGGTCATCCTTGCCGCGCTCGGTCTCATCTTCGAGGTGCCGCCGTCCGCACTGGGCGTGCGCGAATGGGGCCTGGTGCTGATGGTGGCCGTCGTGGGATCGGCCATTCCATTCGCGCTGTTCTACGTGGCACTGGGCCGGGGTGATGCGGGCCGGGTGTCGGCCTGGTTCTTCTTGGTTCCCGTCGTCGGCGTGTTCACGGCGTGGCCGCTTCTGGGCGAGACGCCGGGCGTGCGCCTGTGGATCGGGCTGGCGTTGGTGTGCGGGGGGCTGTGGATGGTGCTCGCACCCACCCGAAGCTGAGGGTCGTCGCTGGTAGCCTCGGCCTTCGTGATGCCGCCCACCGCCCCTGCCACGTGATCGTCGCGCTCGCCGGAGGCACCGGAGGGTCGAAGATGGTGCACGGTCTCGCCATAGTCAATGGGCAGGCCGACCTGGTGGGCATCATCAACACCGGCGACGACGGTGAATTCTACGGGCTGTTGGTATGCCCG
>Ga0105055_10010335_pt1 | contig 11694 bp, 10 predicted proteins | sample BON03_FD_78090 | JGI IMG/M metagenome (GOLD analysis project Ga0105055, IMG submission 78090) | Freshwater microbial communities from Lake Bonney liftoff mats and glacier meltwater in Antarctica - BON-03 | ecosystem: Environmental > Aquatic > Freshwater > Ice > Glacier meltwater | place: Lake...
AAGATCATTGCAGCACGTGACCTGATCAAATGCCATCCTCTCGCACCAGAGCTAGCAACGGAATTGTTCACAAGCAAAGGTATTGGAGTCTTCTTCTTCTCAGCGGCACTCATTGAGTGGTCTGAAAGTCAATTGAACGACGTGAAACAATTGTGCGTCCAAGCCTACAAGAACGCCTGACACTTGCCACGGTCAACAGCAAGTGCTCTCTTGATTTTCCCGTAAACACATGCAGGTGAGGAAAGCACACTACCCATGGCAGTACTGACGCAGGAGTTGTTGCTGCACGCCGAGAGATGCATGCGACATGAGGATGTGTCTAAAATAATCATGCTGGCAGGGTTAAAACGCACCTTAGACGAGTGGTTTTGCAACTCTTTTGCTGAACTAATTGAGGAAATGGAACTGTGGAAGTGGGATGACGCAACCAGAGACTTTTGGTCGAGACTAGCAAAAATACTGCAGCAGCGTAACATCTCAGTCACGTGGGCAGAGCAGTTGGACAGCAGACTAGCATCAGTGCATACCACTGGAAAAATGAGCTGGGCTACATCAACTAGATCCATTAGGGAATGCAAATTGAGGATTGAAAAACTTGAAATCGGAGGGTCTCGCCTAGATACAGATTCAGAGGTATGGGGTCTCGATCAAACAGCATGGGAGCTGATGTGGGCGGGAGAAGCAGCCATGTGAAAGAGCATTTCCACTCTGAGGCAAGCTGGATACGAAAGTATTTCCGACTTGCCTAGAATTCAGCAGAGTTACAGAGAGAAAGCATTAGTGTAATCAGGATATGTGCAACGTCGAACGGCCAGCAAAGAGTTCAGGTGTTGATCCCGATAGTGTCAGGACTGTCACAAAAACAGCGACAGCTTATGCAACAGTACTTTGAACTAGTGGATTGACAAGGACTTAAACTGCCAGCAGCCGAGAGGAGACAACGAGATAGTTTGAAAATTTTTGAACGCTCAGTCGAAGTGTGGAAAGACTGGATACGTCTTAAGAAAGAACTCGCAACACTTGGTGAAGAGCTGCCTAGAGTGGAATTGTTACCAGCCGAGCGCAAGAAATTGAGTCTGGAGTCCCACACTCAGGACACGTTATTTCAGCCAATGGAGAAGGTTTTGAATCAAACCACGTTTCTGGGCACTGTTAGGCACAGCAATTAGCGAGCATACAACGCAACAAAACGCAGAGGTTAAGAGTATCATCAACAAAGACCGTCAAGTGGTGCCTAAGTGGATGCCACTTGGCGCGCGCTTAGTGGTAAACACACAAAATTTGGGGGGGCGTCTTGTAGAATCAGTGAAGAATGCACGATGGTCGATGAGCCCGCAAGAGGCGGGAGATGGACTCGAAAGCATAGTTGAGTTTCAGGTCTAGATCACAGGACACAACCAGCGAGAGTATGAGGACAAATGGCAAGGATGGCAAAATTGGACTGATGAAAATCTTGCGACAAAACTGACGAAGGATGACCAGCAGCCAATCTTGTTACTATCTGCCAGGTGGGGGGGGGGCTGACACATTGCCAGAGTTTGAAAATGGAGGATGATGCCGGGCAAAGGCCACACACGCGAGGGAGGTATAGGCAGTGTAAATGTAGCTTAGTTAGGAATCCTAAATTTAGAAGCAGCAGGTGTGAGAAGACTCGGGTGTGAGAAGCAATTGAACTTCGGACCAAAGGTAAAAGACTGGACGGCACAGTTTTCACCAATGCCGATCCACGATATTTAGGGAAACTGGATGATCCGCAAGGAGGTGACACGACAATGCTGATGCAGCAAATAAGAGAAGTCATGACGGTCAATCAAGAGATGGAAGACGAATCAAGTAGGATCTGGCTAACGTCGGAGCAGATGGGGTTTCCCTTGCGGTCGGAATTTGCGAATGAGGATCACGGTGAAGCCAGAAGTTCGAAACAATGCAATGAACAGCGCACTGATCAAACTGCATTTGTTTTTGGCGCCTATCATCACAGATCATTCGAATCCAAAAAGGGAACTCCATGATGAGAAGCTCGAAGATGCACTTGAAATGCTAAATTTGGAATGGAGTAATGACGATGACACCAAGACGCATTGCAACCGGTTGAAAACCAGTCCACTTCACCAAGGAAATAGATTCAACAAAAATGATCCAGCACGGGTAAAACGGCGGATGCAATGGGAAGTGCCTTCCAAACCGCTGTCCGCTGATGACCCTCTGCTTCTGCCAGAACGAGAAGTGCATAAAATCGGCATAAATTGATTTTAAGATCGAGAGATACCGGATGGAGGGTATGTCAGAATCCTAGCAGAGTCGCTACTCTAGGAAGAACGCCTTGGTAAAACAAGAATAAGAACTTCAGAGGGCATCACCACATGCATGGAGCCGCACAGAGGGTGGACTACTGCGAGCAGCACTTGGAATTTTGAACGAAAGCGAGGGTTGGACCAAGAACAAGTGCTGATCACGGTCATCCAACAGGAAACTAAGCGCATGGAGGAAAAGGAAGAAGCTGGGTATAGATTACCCACGTGGTCAATACTACGACACTGCAAAAGATCAACAAAGCCAACAAACTTGAAGGCGAGGCTGTAATGTCAGCCCCTCCCTTCTTTCAGTCGGCGGGACGAGGAGACCTAAAGTTCTGGGGAGATGATGAAGGACCTACCGTTGTAGTATGGGAAAGTTTATCGGAATCAGAGCAGGAGCAGTGGTCGAAAAAGATGGGCAGGTCGAAGGATTGGGTGGTTTGGTGCATGTCGAGGAAAAAGACGAAAAGCATCACCCGTTTGAAGTCGATGGAAAAGAAATCTTCTGAAAACCGCAGCAAGCAAACCAAAGCCAAAGCAGGAGAGAAGATGGATAAGAAAGGAGGCAAAGGACAGTCAGTGCGCTGGAAAGCGTGGTGGCGACAGATCAACATCAAATGCGCAGTGAGCGAAGAAGATGCTTCGTGTTAGGTTCACCAAGACTGCCATATGGCAGACGAGCAAAAAGCAGCATTGAAGAAAGCGGCCGGAGTATCTGGAAGAAAAGACGAATGTCAAGTGCGATTGAAAGGGAGAGAACGCGATGATTGGATGGGCACAGAGATAGGCATACTCAAAGGCTATTGGTTTGAGGGCCAGGTAACAGCAGGGGACGGTTCAGACAAAAAAGACAAAATGGGAGCAGGATATGATAACTTGAGAAGAAAAAAGGAAAAAGCAGCAGTGCAAAGTGGGACGTGAGGAAGAAGGCTCCAGCTCAAATCGGCCTGAATTGGCAGCGTTTTTACTGGCGCTTCCTGACACGCTGATAGAGGAGACGTTGCTGTATTTGTGTTACAACTAGTCATTGTTGAAGGCAGTCAATAGGTGGATTGGTGAAGGTGGAAAGGCAACGTTGCCAGTTACGTTGGTGGGGGCACCTGGCACGGATATTCTGGACTCGGAAGCAGCCATCGAGATACTATGAAAGAGGATTGCAGCATGGACAGCAACCTTCTTGGTCAAAGTGAAAGTGCATCGAGGAGAATCAGCGAATGAGGGAGCCGACATTCTGGCGAATAAGGCTATTTCAGATCCGAACGTAGGCGAAGAGTGGTGTTAACGGACGAATTGAGCAGTCTTCGCGTGGAAAAAACTGTGCCGCGAGGCAGGGAAAGTAACTGATCAAGATTGGCATTTGACATTCAATAATAGCGTGAGAAATGCAATACGGAGAGGGGCAGCAGAGAATGAGGTGTAAAAACATGAAGAGAGGCTTACAGGTGCTTGGAGATCAATGAGCACACCCAGGCGACGGTATGAAAAATGGTGTACAGGTGATTACATAGAGGACTGCACACACAAGCAACGATATGAGGCATCGTATCAAAGCATGGTGAAGGTCTTGTAGCAGAACACTTGGATTGATGACAGAAAATTCTTGAAATCATGTGTGCGAGCTAGGGTAGAGCAGGGCAATATCAATCACCCTGCATATGGCACGTGGACAGCAGACTTCATGTTACGGCAAAATCAAAGCAGAGCGTTCTGAGGGAAGTATTTGAACGACCCGCGCGTCCCTTGGAAACATAAAAGGCGAGAAATGATGGCAATTGCAGGGATCATTCCAGTAGCAAAATGGCTTGCAAAAATCAAACAGCGATCAGATGTAAGCTGTACATTATGCACAAGGGCACGACAACAACGCGGTTCGAGCACTGGAAATTTACCAGAAGAGACGTATGGGCACATCAACAGTGCTTTCTGCGATGGAATGGCGGAATTGCGACAACCGTCACAGCTGCCCACCACTTCATCTGGAGACATCTGTATGCCAGCATGCAAGCTTCACAAACACCAGCGAGTAAGCTCAGGTTTGTCACACCTGATAAAGAAAGCAGTATGAACACGTTGTGGCAGGAGGAAGAGTCTCAGCAGATATGCAGCAGAAAATTGCCAACGGAAAAGGCAGCAGACATTGAAAAAACGATCGCTGTGAGAGAACACGAAAGGGAACGCTATGAATTTGAGCCGACAATGTTTTATAAAAATCGTTTTTGGAGTTGGCAGCCAGATAGCATAGTGATTAACAAGAATCATCAAACACTATACATCCTAGAGTTCAAACGGTCATCTGACAGATATGAGGATTTTCTGATGGTAAAGGAATATGAGGCGAACGAGCAACACAAAAGCATCATCGAGGCGCTCAAAGCAGCCGGAATGGACGTTTGAACAGATTAATTTTGTGGCAGGGAGGCGTGGTGCAGTAGTGGAAGATGATTTCTATAACAAGCTCGAAAGGCTCAATGTACAAGCAGGGAAAAGGGACAAGATTCTGGCGGTGCACGTGCAACGCATATGCGAAGCGCATGACACAGTAATGCGATCCTACTATCAGCAAATACATACAATCAGCAAAAAGGAAAAAAACGCATATACGAAGCGTCCCATGCGACATCTGGGGCTGACGCGATGACGTCGATGGAGAACATTGGAAAACAAGTGTATGTGTGAACAACTCACAATCTTTCTGTCATCAGCTGCTGAAGAAAGGTGAAGATGGAGCAAAGCTTGAGTAAGATGAGAAAACCAACGGCGTTACAAAGAAAAGGCACAGCACAAGTATTAGGATGGTTGAATATTTCTGATACTGCCCAGAAACTATACTAAGGTAAAAGTAATAGTGGAATCACCGTGCTAATAACGACCAAATTGCAAACAGGGACTTGAAGGTGAAATTCATTTCTATCAGAAAAGCAAAGGCAGAAGAGGGAAAAGTAAAAACACACACACAGGTTCAAAGATCAGATTTCCGTGATTCAGCAAAAATGAAAAGATTGAGACAAATTGGAGCAGAGATGGTCTAAGACTCAAAAATGACAATTTGAGGAGGGGTTGCAAGCTACAAGATGCAGGTGCAGTGCAAGGGCGGAGTGAGAGCCGACAACGTGTCGTCGCTCATCGTCGCGGCGGGAGAGAGGCGCGGCTTGCTCGGGGTGGGATTCGAGAACATGATGCGTTCTTGGGTCACGAAATGAGGGGGCCAGCAGGGACTGGGCGTGGTGGCCCAACTTGGGGGGCGGTGGGGCCAAGGCGCAAGGAAGGGGAATGGGGTGAGGGGCCATCGCTTGCCATCACCGCCATGTTTTGTTTAGAATTTGCTTATGTATTTCGGCTTTCTGTCTCGAAAAGGAAGGTTCCTAGCGAACATCCGTTCTGTGTACTCATATACATGAATTCTTATATATTTCAAATTTATTTCATCTGATTGATTTTCTTGTAAAACACATATGTAATATTTGATTTTATATGCTTTACGTTATCATTGGCTTACACACATGGAATTGCCAAATACGCACGCACATACATACGAAGATACACGCACACACACACACACACAAAAAAGTAGAGAAAGCAGGGGAGAAAAAACAGGAAACGAAAAAAAAAGGAAGGGAAGAAAGAAAGAAAAGAAAAGAAAAAAGGACAAAAAGAAGGGGGAAAAAAGGAGGGAAAAGAGAGAAAAGGGGGGGCAAGAAAAAGAAAAGAAAGACAGAGGGAGGGGGATGGGTTTTAGGGGGTCAGAGGAACGTGGGTACTGAGGAGGATAAGACCTCATACTAATAACGCTAGATCGATATGAATGTTTTCAGTTTTTCAACACCTGCAAACGGATAAATAACGCAAACAACACCACTCACTATGTGAAGATAGGTAAGAAAAAACGAGAGAGTTCCAAACGCAATTACTACATTATATCTTCAAGAGGCATAATAAAAGCAATCATTATCATAACTAGAGACGGGAATGAAGTCCAATCTAGAGCCCAAAAAAATCCAAGAACAAAACAAGAAGGAGAAAACCGACTGAGTCAAGGGCCCAGGTCCCCCCATGGCGAACCACGTTCTAGACTTGATTTTTAAGCCCTGACCCCGTATCATAGGCGTACTTGTGGGTGTTGGGCCGAAATTCAAGTGATAACGTGCAGGCAGGGGAGGGACAACGATGGGAAGTGCGTCAACGAAATCAAACGTTTCCACTTCGCCGTTGTCTATGAACCGCGGTGGGAAGTTCACGAGGGAGAAGGCGGTCGATATTGTGGTCTACATTCTTGTGAAATATCGGCACCGCCTCCGTATCTGGGCTAGGATCACGACAAGAATGGATTTGGTTAGAAACGTGGCAGGATTAGGGTGAGTACATTAAGCGACCGTAGAATGGGTGAGCGGTATGGTGCGAGGGTAGGGAAAGCGGAAATCAGCCGAGGTTCTAAGAGCGAGAGAGTGCGGGAGTCGAGATAACGAGAGTCGGCAGAGAGTTCGGAAAACAGTGTAAGGATCGTGGCACCAGTGGAAGAATTTTGGGGTGCTTGACTATGAGAACCTCTCGAAATTCAATCTACATGCGGTAGTCTCGTCTTGTGTTGCCATCATTCCTTGCGTTGCACTCCTCATTGCCTTGTCACCTCTTCTTGCGTTGGCATCTCATCTTGCTGGTGGTGGGGCTTGTTTCATGGACCTGCTGCTCGCGCAGGCTCCTGCGGAAAAGCTTCCACGCTTCCACTCTTTCACTTGTGCCCGTTGCCATCGTCTGCCGGTCCTTGTGCACGTCGTCAGCTCCGTTGGCTAGTCTCCTTAACTCCTCCAGGCCTCCGAGAAAAGGGACCAGGAGCAGCGAACGCTGTTGTAGGTGCGCGCGGTACAGACAGAGCACACACCGGTTAAGTCAACGTCTGCAGTCCCGCTCCAGGCCCTTTGGTCTCAGCTGTCCAATAGTCCACTCGCCGTGATCACGTGCGAAAATGGCGTGACTTTGTTTGCCCCACCCACTGTCACACACGTACACACCCTGTGACATAATGGTCAGAATGTGACTTGATCATAGAAAGCGCGACGCATCGTCTAAACAGTCATTCGGTGTATCACAGCGTGCCTTTAAATTTGCATTCGAGTCAGGAGACATAGCCACAAGTAGAGAGACACAAGTCATTGTCGTGCATTTGCTCATCTGATGATCTGAACTTGGACACACATATCGGAGTATGACTCGATTTATTTTGCAGTGGTCTGTTGAATAGGTTTAGGGAACAATTCTAAAAGTCTCCAAATATGTGTTCTGCTATACTGTAGACACAATGTCCTTCCCCACTGCGTGTCAGTTCTCCACTCTTCTCACACCAACAGGTGAGCTTCTAGACTACCTCATACATTCATGTACTAGATACATATATGCATTATACACTCCAAATTAGAGATTCATATGCCATGTAATTGGCAGATGTTACTCTGTTGGCCTCGAAGAAAATGAAATGCCCCTCATGATCGTGCACTTGTTCAAAACAATACAATATCTTGTGTAGAAAATGTACGTGGCATGAATTTCTGAATGTCTGTTATTGGCTACAGCTTTTCGATTCTCTGTTTGTACGTTTGTACGCTTGTATGTAGGTGTTTATGTGTGTATTTGGGTGTCCATTTTCAACTCTGCCTAATTACTCACTCGGATGACTTCCTCCCCCCTCCCTCACTACTGATGAAATGTGAAAATCTTACGGTTTGAAATGAAGTCAATGACTTTGAATTAAATTGTCTGTCTCTGCCCGTTGACCCAAATTTCATCTGCTTGTGCATCTGCGCGTACATGCGTGTGCCCACGCGCAGAAAGTGGCAATGGGAGAACGGGGTATTGTCAGCGCCTCCATGGGGTTACAGCGCCCGAGATCAAGATAGTGTGAGAAAGCCAGGGTCGATGCTGACTGTCAGGGTCGATGTTGACAAGGGAATATTCTCTTCCCGATCTTGCCTTCTCGGAGTGCAATTATGGACAAAGAACTCCTATTGCTGTCCATCGCCTTTCTAAACCTGTTCGTGTAGACTTCTGTGTCAATGAGACGCCTTAAAGAGGATGTGCCTGCCCGTAAGAAAAGAATAGGAGCAAAAATTGTAAATACACAATGATCCTATGAGGATTATTGCAAGCAATTACTCGTAACAATGCACTCTCGTCAGCAGTACCACAGAGTAATTCTGCATACTAATACTCTACCTCCCAATACTGTATCATGCATACTCTCAGCCATATCCTAGGCAAGTAAACTCTGTTAGTTCACCCACATGCATGGGAACCCCCACTCACCCTTGCGTGCTTGGTGCTACCCTTGGTGTGTGTGGGGGGGGTATCTTCACGTGTTTGCTTCGACGACGACGCTCCTCTTGGATTCCCTGCCCCTTGCTCGTCCACTTGAGAGTCATAACTTTCCTTTCCTTTGGCAGATCTATAGATTCTCTGTCCTGCTCCTCCCACACCGGCTGCAGCAGCGTTTATGCCACAAGAATTGACCTGCGTCTGCAATTCAAGAGCAGCAGGCAAAGGGGGGAAAGGTAGTGATTTGAAGGTCACGGCCTCACGCACCCTGCCCTCTCGATATTCGGGCACTTGCGCGTCAACCTCCTGTATGTTGCAAATGCCTTGAAGTAATTTGTCTAAAAAGGCCCTATGAACCCTGTCCTTGACATCCACTAGTCCAGAGGCATAAAAATTTGTTGCTGGCGGACGCATCAGCTCAAGGCTCTCAGAAGGATTTCCATTAAGGACCTCTTTAAGTACCCTGTACAATATTCCTGTAAACTGGCTCATTTCGAGTCCACCATTTGCAGCTCCATGTGCAGGCAGCCCCTCACTTGTCGAATTGAAAATTATGAGCTGCGAAAACCATTTGCCAATCTTGAACCGGAGGCGTCTTTTTGTAGCGGAGATATTTTTGGAACATGCAGATTTCAAAGGAGTACGGCACAAATTGGGGAGCACGAGTATAAGAGTCGAGTTATCGCCGACGCTCTGAATATCGTTAGCAGCACTCTCAATGCAGAGATTGTTTCGTTCAAAGGATCCTGGGTCCAATTGAACCAAATTGTTTTCATCCCTGATCAACAAATACGTGCCGTCTTCAGTTGAGTACCCGTGGCCCGAGAAGTACAACACGACTCTTGTGGTCTTCACTCTGGCAGTGAAATCCTGAACATATCGACGTGTCACATCGATACATTTAATGGAGGTATCAACGCACTTGAATAAAATGTGCCACGCACCAAGACGCCCGAAAATGGTAAATTTGCCATCGAGGTCCACTTTGCAGCACTCCAACTTTTCGACAGGTCCTGCGGTAGATGGAAATTTCTCGCAAAAGGACTGCGTTTCAATGTATCTCTGCGCCCCGCCCCAGAAGATTCCCAAATCCAGGCATGTGATCATCAAAGTCACTACTTCACCGTTGCCTGCTCTGTTTTGTTGCGTAATGAATGCAGCGTAATGGCGACATCGTAGCCCGGACTTGTCAATCCGAACGTCTTTCTCGCCCTCATGCGCTATGGGCTTTCCCACCACCACCAGGTTGCCGTCCTTTACAGTGAAGCTCAAGCCCTGGACATTGTCTGCTTCCATCCATCCTTCAGTAATGGGGTCGTGCCGACGAATTTGAACGTTCACCTTCTCGAGAGCCGTCAACTTATCAGAATCGAAATCAATCTGTAGCTCGGTTTTGACGTTAAAGAATAGCTGGAGCCCATGACATCCTTGAGATCCCAACGACAAAATCGATTTGCGGTCCAGCAAATGTTCCTCGAATTCATAATTCGTCTACTTAGTTGCGGCGTCCTTCATTTTCCGTATCATCGGATCGAGCTCAAAATCAGTAACCTGTGCTTTCCCCGGCGTCGGGCGGGGCGGTGCCGGGGTTGAGACCTGAGGAAGCGGCAGCTTGACATTTATCTCTAGACCATGGCAGCTGATTTTGACAATGTGCACCTTAGCATCGAAAGGTGCGTCGGGCAAGCCCTCTATTTCAAGCTTGTTGCTGCTGATCTTGAAGCCACTTCCAGGCAAACAACTGTGACACCGGTAAATCTTTCAAGATGTTGGGCGCGCTAGTCAACGAAATAGCAGGATTGATAGGTTGACCTTGGATCAGATCGTCAGGGATGTTGTCAAATGCTAGTGCGACCAAGACAATAACGAAGTCAAACACCGTCTCCTTGCCCTTTTTATTTTGGCATTTGATGACGAAACGCTGCGTCCTCTCATCTGAATCCGTTGGAAGATTCACCATCTTTGGAAGGTTTACAGTTAGTCGTCCGGAATCTGGGTCGAGCCAGTTGTTGTATTTCAACACCAACGTGCCTTTCGGATCTTTTGGAAGAATAGAGAATTTGCCCATCTGTGCAGGGGACAGTTTTTCAAAATTCAGCGGCTGAATTTCGAGTTCCAAAACAGTCGATTGTCCTCCGGGCCCTAATATGAGTGATGAGCTGGCATTGGGAAAGACATATTGCACCGGTTTCGTAACCTTAAAGATGATGACACAATCAGATGCATCGGCTGTGGCTGAAAGGCGCATTTTCACGGTTACTTTCCGATCCTCGTCTGTCACGGGGGGGTGGTTAAAGGTGACAATCAAGTCTTGATTGGAAATAGCCAGGTTGCAAACCGAATTTGCCGGATGTCCGGTGATCACTTGCGACAGATTTTCAAATGTTGCCCCCAGTTCTAAGTCACTTGTTGTGATTTTGCACGGTTGGCCAAGAGGGGCAAGGAGTGTGAAAATTGTCAAATCCTCATTGGCATCCACCCGCCACAATGGACCTGATGGTTCATCAATCATCTCAGGTTTTTGGACAAGAACACTGAGGCGTGCCATGTGGTAATCACTCGCAGTAACATCATTCTCATTCAAAGGGCTACGTACACACCACTTTCACTAGTATTGTCCCCTTGTCCGGATGATCGTCCATCATCCGTCTCCTCCTCCTCTTCCATCTCTTCCTCCCTTCGCTTGAAGCAACCTGGTTTACAGGGGCAGGATAGTGAGTGTTTCTGAATCCAAGCGTGTTTCAATCTCGGCAATCCCACATACTTTGTGTAGTCCTTGGCGCAATGTGGGCAGTTGTCACGGTCGTACTGGGCGTGAGTATCTTCCTCCTTCTCTTCCTTCTTTTTTTGTTTTCCCTTTTCCTTTTCCTTTTCCTTTTCCTGTTCCTTTTCCTCCTCCTCCTCCTCCTCCTCCTCCTCCTCTTCCTCCTCGCTTTCATCACCATCGCTCTTCCATCCTCATTTTTTATAAATATGTATATATTCATATGCATATATTTGTGTATGGGTATGTGTGTGTGTGTGTGTGTGTGTGTGTGTGTGTGTGTGTGTGTGTGTGTGTGTTTAAATGTGTGGGTATTTGTGTGTACTTGCC
>Ga0105055_10010336_pt1 | contig 11694 bp, 18 predicted proteins | sample BON03_FD_78090 | JGI IMG/M metagenome (GOLD analysis project Ga0105055, IMG submission 78090) | Freshwater microbial communities from Lake Bonney liftoff mats and glacier meltwater in Antarctica - BON-03 | ecosystem: Environmental > Aquatic > Freshwater > Ice > Glacier meltwater | place: Lake...
ACATACATATAAATCAATATACATATTTTGTTATATAAACACAAATACAGATATGTATAGATTCATACTTGCGTGGTGCGGTCTCTGGAAGAAGATCAGAACACTGAATGAGCAGCGTACATAGAGCCATTTGGATGCAATTGGTGCTGTCTCGAGGCGTTGGTGCTGGTTTTTGGTGTAAACACAAACTTGATGCTGTACTCAACAGTGCCAGCACACAAGATAGAGCATTTTCTGTGTCTATGGATGTTGTCCGCTGCTTGTGCGTGTGTGTGGGGGGGGGCGTGTGAGGGAGAGGGCGAGGGAGAGAGAGAGTGTGTATATGCAAGAGAGAGAGTGTGTGCCGCGAAAGAGTGAGCATGTGTAGATTCCCCGATATCAGCATGAGGCAAGCCCCGCGAAATGTTGGAGGCAAACTGAGCTATAGTCAGATTAAAAAGAGGAGGCCCGATATGCACAGACGTGAGGGATAAGAACCTTGACAGCTTCAAGGGCAACTGCAGCAAGTACGAGGGTGGCCTCCAGAATAGGCATAACACGGTGCACTTCCTTCATCTCCGCCACCATCTTGCACAAGCGTAGTGTATCCACCTGTCAGCTTGCATGAGGGCACACGACAATCAAAAGAAATACTCAAAATACAGACGCAGACAGACACAGTCACAGACACAGTCACAGTCACAGACACAGACACAAACACAGTCACAGACACAGACGTCGATACGGACACAGAAACGTGCTAGATTGCCACAAATTGCCACCTGAGCGCTAAAAACAGGCGAAGACTCGACAGACTGCGGCGGCAAGACAAGCATCGCATCCAGAGCGCTACTGGCCACTGACAATAACCCCACAACCTCATACCCATCCACCATTACTTCCAAATCTGCCTGTGCGTCGCTCTCTCCATCCAACATCAAAATTCTGCGACATTTTCCAAGCGCAGCAGACAACAGCGAGGGGCAGCAGATACTGACAATACTGCGCACAGCATCGGCACTAGCAGCGGCGCGCTCGCAGGTCGGGGGTCTCCTGAGGCGTGCCTCTTCTTTGAAAGCGTATTGCAAGTGGTGACGAAGTGACTGCAATACAGCAGTCGCCATGCTCAATTCTTTGGCACTCCTGCAGCCCGCCACCACCCAATTCGTTGATATGTCAGCATGCACATGTCATGTTTGCAGCAGCAGCCGTGAGCAACGTTCAAGCAGAGGGCAGCAACCGAGAAAAAGAGCCAGCTTCACACATGATTAGCTCAGTATATCATAGGCAGATGCGGAAGTGCCCATCAATGCCAAGGCCACAACCTGAGGGCGTCCACGGGCTGGATTAAGGAGCGGACGCGGAGCACGAGGGGCTTGTGCGCAGTGGAAAGTGCCGTGACGAGCAGATGCGCAAAGGTGCCTTGCAGTCGAGTGCACGGCATGACACCCCGGCAATGCGCCTCTCCAAGCAAAAGTATTAGCTGCTGTGAGTGCTGCGCGACAGCAGCAGATGGCAAAAGATATCGCAGTTGCAGACCCCACATATGCACGGCAACCTCTCGTGCTAGCTCTCCGGCGCCCCCCGTCATCACCTGTCACAGTGCACACATCACAATGAGACCTTTTCAATTCCAAGACTTGATTATCAAATACACCTTCATATCACAGACCTAGCTAAAGTGCAGATGGACATGTGCGTGTGAGCCCCGTAGCCACACACTCACAAGAAAGTCTATGGACATCACAGTGGAAGGAAAGGCAATAAGAACAGATAGGACCTGTGACACAATAGTACGTAGCGCCTCTGAACGAAGCTTGCCGGACACAACGCTCAATAACGCACCCATCATGACCGAGCAGCGGAAAAGCAAGTCAGCCTCCTCCTCCTGCGGCGGTTCCGCGGTGTCCAGTCCACTGCTAATTCGTTCGCTCTTGGTTCCGGCAGATGACAGCAAAAGGCAATGGGGCGCAGCGGATTGCAAGAGGTCGAAAAGATGAGGGAGACAGCTCACAAATGCCTGCTGTACATCCTCGGTGTGCGTGCCCACATGATTCAATGCCGACTGCGCCAACGCCAAGCGCCCAGCAGCATCATCACAGGCCACTGCATCTGCTTCCGCCTCCGCCTCCACAGCAGCATCCAACTGGTGCGCTGGAGACTGTGCAGCACCACGAATGTGGCTCGGCTGGCAGAGCTGCTGGATAAATAGAAGGCGAGACGCGGGTTGCAGTAACGTCGAAGTGAGGAGCGAGTGCACAAGGGCATCAAGCAGTGGCGACACGTGTGTGCTCAGTTCGTGACGACTGCTGGATGCTAATTGCTGGTGCAACGAATGGCAAGGGCGGCACGGCTGCACGAGGGATTTGATTCTGGCAAATAGAGTGAGCGCTGCCGGCAATGTTTCGGATGGCACCAGCGCATGAGGCGCATGCCTCAAAAGCGAGCTCAGATGGGAGATAAAAAAACGGATCAGCTTGATCTGTTTTGCACCGTTCTCGTCTGTTTTCACACACAATCTGATTCGTCAGTCCTTTAACTTTGTATCACAGAGCAACAGGTCGTCAGCCCATGCGAACAGGGACACAGCGAGAGACGAGATGGGGTGAGATTGGGGTCACCGTGTAATGCAAAGAGCTCGTGAAGGGACGCTTCAGCTTTCTGGAGCATCGCGTTCGCCAGGGCCTGCCCATCAAAGCATGCAGTCCAAAAGCCTGCTGAGGGCATAAGGAGCGCTGCTCTTTCAAGCACCCTGATCAGACCTTTGTAGACCACGTTGATAATGCCGGGCCGTATGTCCACCGTGTGGGACCTGGCAAGGGAGGCCAGCAGGGACAATACACGGCCGAAAGCTGTGCGCTCGGCCAGCAGTTGCGTGCCAGGTGGAAAGCCGGATGCCGATTGGATGTTCTCGGGAAGGGCCTTGAGATAACCCTCTGCCAGCCACTCTGAGAGGCCCTGCACGCAGGCCATCGCGTCCTGGTGGACAATCATCAATGTCTCGACCACTTGTCTGCCCTCGTCTGTCATCTGATTTAGATCGAGTACACACGTAAGCAAGAGTGCACACCAAAAAACTACAAAAAAATGAGAAAGAAACAAGAAATCACCTGCAATTGGCGCGCCACGCTGTTCAGCACCAGCGCAGCATCAAGCGTTGGCAGACTACACTCGAGCAGCGGCAATATGCTGTGTAGTGAGCTGCATTTTGCAACACCCCAGTCCTCGGGGCTCACGATCACGCAGTTGCATGCGTCGGTCACGAAGCGCGTGCACATAAATAGGGTAGATGTCAGAGAGAGGAGCTCCTCGCTAGATCCCGCACATTCGCCATCGGCCAGCAACTGCAGCTTACCGACGCTGTCCATGCAGTTTTGGCGGCAGAGGGGAGCGAGTAGACTGATCAGCTTCAGCACTCCCTTTTCTGCCGTCGTCTGTTCCCCTGCTGCTGGTTGCAGCAGCCCTGGCGCTGCACCTTCGAGGCCCAGCCGGAGCATCAAGTGCGCAGTTTGCACAGCACGCGCCTGCTGGGACCCACTGCATCGCCTGCAAGTCTCTACGAGAGCCTCGCTCGCGTGCTCCCACTTTTCCTGCGCCTCTGCAACATCCTGCCAAGTACACATTCGTGAGACTCACTCCCCAGCCCAGATGAGAACACAATGCGATTCGGGCAAGACAGAGGGAGCCACAGCATCCTCACCGCTCGTGACGCATAAAAATTACCTGTTCTGACATGCGCGCAAGCTCTGCCCGCGAGTCTGCCTCATCGCCCTCGCCCTCGAGGTCCCTGTCCACCTGGAAAGGGCCAGCGGCTTCAGTGGGGCACAAAGACGCGACATCGACGCAATGGGTGAGGAGCAATTGACAATGTGGCTTCGCATGTTGAGAAGTGACAGATGCCGCACTTCCCTGGCTCTCTGCTCCCTGTGTCGAAGGCACCATCTCCCTTTGCACTAGAGTGCAAAAACCCATCGAGTCAACGGACCTGCGCAAGCTTGCTTCCCAAATCGTCGTCCGACAGGTCGTCGAGGGATATATCTGAGAGTTCGCGCAACGCATGGACCGCTCGCGCAAGTCGTGTCATGAAGGACATAGTGCTTCCCTCTCGGCCCTCAAAAGCAAATTGGCGCGAAATATTGATAGATTTTGGTGGCGAAAAAAATCATTTTTTTTAAAAAAATCAAAAAAACAATAGAAACAAAACTCAAAAAGACTAAACTAAACTCAATGGTGCACAAGAACTTAGATACCTCACAAATTTTCTCGTGGGCTCGTTTCGTATACGATATAATTTTAGTTATCATTGATATGACTCTGAAATTCACACTCCGTCCACATATCATCAAATATTTCAATGATTTCATATTTATGCGGCTGGGATCCTCGTCCTCATCACCCGAAACACCTCTGTCAGGTGCAGGCACTCGCTAAGGGTATACAAGGGGCTTGACACAGGGGATCCAAGGTGAGAAGCTTGTAGGGGTGTGCCTTGAGCGTGGTGTGTGTGCGCTGCCGAGCGGCTTTCTCTCTTCGAGCATCCGAGAACCTCCAACGTCAGGTGGCTAGGGATGCGGACGCGCGCGTGGAAACGAGGCTGGGGGCCCACGCGAGGCGGCAAGGCGATAGGTGTTCATTACACGAGATGCTTGTGAGATTCTGACTTATTCCAATACTTGCACGCGTATCCCTGTCTCTCGCAACACAACACAGACAAGCAGCACGGTTTGCTCGCACTTGATTCGGAGCGCGCAAGAATGAACAGAGGCGGCCCACCGGTGAGTTGGGCGTGCGAGAGCCCGTGCTCGTGCCTCAGTGCGAACTCATGCAATCGCTGTTTGTGCGGGGGGGCTGGTCACCAGGAGTAGTGGCGTTGACTGCGTGTCGCTAAAGAATGTATTGAGAGCCAATAGGGAGTGTAAGAGTGATAAATGGAGTACATGGGTGCAGATATCACACCAAAAGAGGAAAACAATAACAAATCAGACGCACACTTTGAAAACTGTCGTCTCCCAACCCCCCACCAGTACCATGCTCACAATCACACGTCCCCGACCCTAATGCATTCCTCCCCCTCGATGTTAGGTTGTGTGTGCATGTAAATATTTGCAAGCATACATGCACGCACTTTGTTTTTGTTTGCGTGTGTGCTCCAAAGGGGTCAAAGTTTGCACATTCTGATCGATCGTCTTGTTTCTGTGCCTTGTTTCTCTGCATTGTTTCTGTGTGTTGAGCTCTGTTTACTCGTCGTTGTCACTGTCAGTGTCCTGGGGTCTTCGTGTCTATCTCAGCGAGTGGCAGACTGCATTAGTGAGGTCGAGTCAAAGTCGGTGTTGGTGTCAATGTTGGTGTACGTGTCGGTCTATGTCTGGGTCTGAATGTGTGCATCTGCACCTGTGAAGTTCTTGAGAGCTGTGTCTTTATCCGTGTCTGTGTGTTTCAGTGTCTATAGTGCGTGGTTTGCATTGTTGACTGCGTCCGTTTCAATACCCAGGGGGGGCGCGCCTGTGTGAGTGCTTGTGTTGGTATCTACGTCATTGTCTGCATCTTTGTGTGTGTGTCTGCGTCTGTCTTTTTCTTTGTCTGTGCTTGGTCCTTTCTATCGGTTGGTTTGGTCCTGTCTGTGTACCTGTGTCTGGGAGATTGTGTCTGCGAATATACATATTTGTGTGTGTGTGTTTCTACATCGTGTGTATTGCTGTTTGTTTGGCGCTGGCGCCTGATGTGTTTGAGCCATGACGCCTGTGGCTGTGGATGTCAATGTTGGTTGATGTGGATATAAGTGTCATTTTTCCTTTTGTTGTGGCTGTTTCTTTGTTTTTGTATCTGTTTTCCTGTCTCTCTCGCGCAAGCACACGTGCACACACACACACACACTCACACATAATACTGACACACACAGGCGCGCACACACACAGGCATACACGTACACACACACAGGAACATGTACACAGGAACACACATCACAGGAACACATACCACCACACACAGGAACATACCCGCACACACGCACACGCACACGTACACGTACACGTACACACAGGCACGCATACACAAAGGTGCACATACACAAAATTGCACACACGCACATGCACATGCATATATACACATCCACACGCGCTTATAGAAATGCATATACGCATACACACAGCCACACGAACGCGCACCCATACACACATTTACATAACATCAAACGTACACATCTGTAGATCCATACTTTCATACAAACACAAAATAAACATACATATGAACGTACATACCTACCTATCTATCTACCGCAAACATACATATATAAATGCGCCTTGCAATCAACATATATTGATCAATCAATACATCCATTTGTGCATCTATACATACATATATATATAAATACATACTTGCATACACATGCATACATACAAACGCAAAAACTTTGAACGAATATACACATGCAAACTTTGAACGAACACACACATGCACATGCTTGCTTTATTTTTCGCTTACGTACATACATACAAACGCTTACGTACATATATACAAACATGCACCTTGCAAACAAGATACTTTCGTCAATTTATACATATATATATACATACATACATATAAACATATGTTTTTGCATACACATACATACGTACATACATACACACATATTTCAAAACCATACATACAAACATACTTCATAACTCCTGAATGCATGCACATACTTGCCTTTTTCTTAGCTTACGTACATACATACATACATGCACCTTGCAAACAAGATACATTTATCCACACATACATACATACATCTATACAACCATATATACACACAGACACACATATATATACATACAAACTTGCACACACAAACATTCGCACATGCATACATACAAACAATTTTCATACGAATAAACACATGCACGTACTTGTCTTTTTTTTGGCTTACGTATATACATATATACATACAAACAAATATGCATATACACAAACAAACATTCAAACATACAAACTAACATATAGACGACATTCAGACATGCATCTACACACACATAATTACAAACAAACATACAAACAAGCTTACATACATGAGTACAAATTTATTCGCTTACATGTTTACACACAAACACTGAAATGACGTGCTTGCGGCCATCGGTACAAGGTTCAAATTTGCATAAATCCATCCATATATGCGTGTATTCATACATGCACGCAAACATACCTCTCGCTTCGAATACTCTTTACACATACATATTTCAATGCTTAAATACATCTAGTACATGCAAATTGAATGTTTCGCCATTTTCAGAACGTACATGCGCTATTACTGAAACCCTAAGCAACAAAGATCGGAAATTTCAGCATTTATATCGACTAGGTGTATATTATCTACTTTACCTTTATCCATACAATTCGTTTCTACACTACATCTTCCGCCATATTTATTTCTGTATCTACATGATTCTTCGTATTTTTATCTACACCTACAGTTATGTGTAGATGTGATCACTGTAGGTGTAGATATGATAATTTCGGCGCACGAACCCTGAAGTGTTTCATAACTCGTTCTTAACACCTGTACACATCTAGCATACATTCGTGCTATTGTAAACATACACACAAACACGCACACCCACTCATACAGAGACACATACGCATATATTAAAATGCATACTATCTGCATGCATACACACAAACATCTACACACACGCAAGCAAACATCTACACACACACACACAAGCGCGCGCGCGCAAGCACACACACACACAACACGAGCACAATCTGAGTGAATATTCACATACAGCATTGATACATTCATGTCATGTGAACGGACTTTGATGTGAACGATGGACAAAAAACGCTCTTATATGTACACAGCGAGAAATACAGAACGGAACAAAGAGAGAGAGCAGAGAGACGTACAGGGTGGCTACGATTTGGAGGCTTACCTAAATATTTGGGTTTCTTTTGCACAGAAGAACCCTTCTCAAATGGGGCTCTTATTCAAAAGAGAAAGACCTGGCAATTCAGGGAGCGTATCCCTTCTTGCCACCCCACAGGAAGACGTGACAGAGATGGGAGATATGGACGAGATTCAGAGAGGCAGATCGAAAACTGGATAAGGTTTAGTCAAGAGATCGGTGTTTTGAGAATTATACATCTTCTATGAGCAGGGGCGCGGTGGTGGTGGTGGTGGCATGATGGGAAGGGGTGGTCCGGGAGGCCCGCGAGGTTGTGACTTATATATGGATATGCATGCAGACACGGCAGCTGACTTTTTTTTTTTTTTGAGTCATGTGTTTTTTGAACATCATTATCAGGACGTGTGAAAGCGGATAATATTGCTTGTGCATGCATTTTATTTGAGCATGTTTGATAGTTAGTACTGATTTGATTGCTATTTTACTGCCTAGTCTGTATGATTGTGGAGGTGCTATGTGTAGGGTGTGCAAATATGTGTATCTTATAGGGTGTGCAAATACGTGTATCTTATTATGGAATAGAATGTCAAGGGCATTCTGACACCCTATTATGCACTATATACATGTACTCACGTGAAATCAAGTGACTGCTTTTATTTAAATCTACAGAACACTCTATTATACCTCGTGTAGTACTACTGCTGTTGCTGACGTAATGAGAGCAAGAGAGACACAGCTATAGATAGAGAAAACGAAAGAGAGGGCGAGAGAAAGCGAGAGCGAGAGAAAGACAGGGGAAGAGAGAGACACACAGAAACAGATCGTGAGAGAAAGAGAGAAAGGGAGAGACACTTACACACAAACGGGAGAGGGAGGGAGGGGGGAGTAAAAGAGATGGTGAGAGATAACCGCACGCACATACATACATACACACACAAATATCCAATCCACACACACAAATACAAACACATATACGCACACCAACACACAACACACAGAGAGAAAGAGATGTGAGAGGGAGAGAGAGAGCAACAGAAAAAGAGAGAGAGACGATGAAAAAGAGAACGCGTGCGCGCGAGAGAGGGCATGAGAGATCGAAAGAGAGAGTGAGATGGTCTGGGAGACAGACAGACTGGTCTAACACAGAGAGAGAGAGAGAGAGGTAAAGACACTGACAGGCATACAGTGACACACACAGATGCAGAGAGTGACACACAAAGAAAGAGACAGAAAGACACACAGACAACAGATAGACAGACAAACTTACACACAGACACAGACACAGACATAGACATAGAGATCACTGTGTCTCCGTACGTGTCGAGGGAGCAATTCTGTTTTTCTGTGGTCGGTGCTTGTGCTTCTGTGCATTTTTCTTGTTCGTTTGTTGTTCATGTGTCATTGTCTGTGTCGAAATGACGAGTGAGTGAGATTCGAGAGAGAGCGGGTGGGGACAGAGGTTCACAGATATATATGAGATACGTTTACTATGTACATAGAATATGTATTCCGTGATATATATATTTATATTTGTATACACATATATACATATATATGTACACTACATTACACATATTACCATGCATATATACAACACTACGTAGATACGTGGTTGGCAAGATCCAGATTGGCCAGAAGTGTCGAACACGTGGCCATTATTCGACATCCCTTCCTGTCCTGACTTGTGTTTGATTGTCCCTCCCCTCCCTCCCTATGTCGAATAAATGCGGAGCAGGCCCTCCAGGACGGGACAACAACAACAAAGGTTATAATGCTGGTGGACCGCCCTTCGGCGGCAATGGGCCGAGCATGGGCGGTGTGTGTCTGTTTTTCTGTGCGTCTGTGTCTGTATCTGTATCTATGTCTGCGTAAGCGTTTCTCTGGGTTTGTGTACCGGTCTGTCTGTCTGTCTACTGGTCTGTCTATCTGTATGTTTATCTGTCTTTCTCTCTCTCTTGCTCTCTTGCTTGACCTGTCGCTTGATGTATCTTTCGCCCTCGCTGTGTGTGCCTCTGGATCTCACCCTCGCTCAATCTCCTCTGCAATCGCTCGCTCACGTATATTTCCGTTCTCACTTTCTCCTTACCTCTCACTTTCTTGACAGGTGGGCCTGGTATGGGAGGGCCAGGGGGGGCAGGATCCGGGGGGATGAATGCAATGGCTCAACAGATCTTTGCGGCCATGTCTGGCCGTGGCTCAGGGCCTCCGGGCTCATCTTATGGAGGAGGAGGTGGCAACAACAATATGCCTGGTCCTCCGGGAGGCCGCGGTGGGCCTGGCCCAGGTGGTCGTGGCGGTCCGCCGGGTCCTCCAGGTGCGACACTTTGCTCTCTTTCAAGTAGACCCCTGTGCTGCATTAGTTGTAGTTTGCCTCACTTTTTTGTCTGTGCTTCGCTCGATGATGACTCCTCTGTCTCTCTGGTGCAGTCCGTCTAGGCGGCTGTTTACGTGAACATCTGCTGATCAAACGATTGCTGTCTACATTCATTATCACGCAGGAGGACCTCCATCGTACGGTGGAGGTCCTGGGGGAGGAGGTCCATCGTCATTCTCTGCAGGTCCATCATCATTCTCGGGAAGTTCATCATCATTCTCCGGTCCTCCGCCCATGGGTATGCCTGGGCGAGGCGGCATGTCCAGTGGTCCTAGCGGCCCTGGTGGCATGGGACCTGGCGCTCCCCCCGGTATGGGAAGAGGTAGCATGCCGGGTACGAACATGGGAAGAGGAGGACCACCGATGCCTGATTCTCGTAGTGCGCCGCCGTTTAGCTCAAATGGTCCCGGCATGGGTCCTGGTACATTTGCATCACGCCACACATGAATGGGCCACGTCACACATATGCATCATGGCACACATAGATGCGTCATGGCACACATATGTGTCACATCTGACAACTTTATCTTGTCACACATTTGAATGAATGATGTCATACATGTACCTGCATCATGTCACACATTTACATGCATCGTGTCACACAGTTACATTCATCATGTCGCATATTTACAGCACGTCACACACATGCATTATGTCAAAAACATGCATCATGTCACACATATCATCATGCCACACATATGAATGTGCACATATCATCATGCCAATCATATGAATGTGTCATGGCACACATATGATGGATGCGCCACATCACACATGACAGGAGGCCCCATGGGGCCTGGCGGACGCGGACCGCCGCCGCCCGGGCAGCCTCCTTACACAGGCGGTCCTATGGGTATCGCACCTCCGATGGGTAGCTCGATGGGTAGTTCGATGGGCCCTGGGCCGCCGCCCTACACTGGACCCCCAGGTAGGCTTGCTTCTCTAGCAATGCAACTGCACACGTCGAGTGTTCGATCAAGCGTCTATGCCCTGCATACTGTATGGAAGTGTGCAGGTGCATGAGAGATGGCATATAAAAGCAACTCACGTTTCAATTTGTGTAACTCACGTTTCAATTTGTGTTTTCAGGACAAGGGGGATCGGGAGGGCAAGGTGGCATGAATCGCGGGCCCGGCGGGCCAATGGGACCCGGTGGTCCTGCTGGCATGCCGCCACCAGGTCGAATGGGAACTGGATCAGCCCCGATCAACGAGCGCGAGCGAATGCTCGTTATGGAGAAAGAACGCGAGTCAGAGCGCGTCAGGCAGCAAGAACGCGAGATAGCACGTCTCAAGACGCAACGTGAAGACGAGCGCAAGGAGCTTGAGCGTCTGCGTGACAACGAGAAACAGCGCCAAGAGCAAATGCGCCGCGAGCGAATTGAGCGCGACGCCGAACAAGCACGCAAGGCACGCGAGGCTCAGGTTAGTGTGTGTGAGTGTCTCTCTCTCTCCTCCATGTGTA
>Ga0105055_10010338_pt1 | contig 11693 bp, 3 predicted proteins | sample BON03_FD_78090 | JGI IMG/M metagenome (GOLD analysis project Ga0105055, IMG submission 78090) | Freshwater microbial communities from Lake Bonney liftoff mats and glacier meltwater in Antarctica - BON-03 | ecosystem: Environmental > Aquatic > Freshwater > Ice > Glacier meltwater | place: Lake...
CCAGAGGGGGGGCCCCCCCCCCCCCCCACCCGCCGAAAGGCCATCAACAAGAATATCAACAAGAGTGTCAACAAGAGTATCAACAAGCCCACCCCCGAGCCCCACAACAGAGCCCTGGAGCCCCCAGACCCAAGCTCCGAGACCAACCCACCAAAGACCCCCAAACCAGCGCACCCAAGGCCGGCAAACCTGCGCGCACAAGAAGGGCAGCGAGGACCCCCCTCATCCTCCTCCTCCTCCTCCTCGCCGTCGCACTCCCCCAGGCCTATGGACCCCCAGACGCGCCCCGCGAAACCCCAGCTCCATCGGAAGCAACAACCCAGGAGGCGACCCTCGGAAAGGAAGGGAAGGCTAGGCCCCCAGCGCGCGAGAGGCCCGAGAGACTGCCCACACGGAGACGAACGAACCCCCAACCCCCGCCCCACCGCGGGGACAGGGAGCCCCCCAACACCGAAATAACCCCACCACGATGGAAAATGAAACCCACCTTGAACAACCTATATGAAATAGAAGAGGAGGGGCCACCCCCCCTCCTCACACACGCCCAGCAAGGAACAGAAGCAACCACACCGCACCATGACCCCTTAAAATCTCAATCATGCCGTGAAACAAACATACATTTAATCGGAAACCCAAACCGGGGGCAAGGAAGGAAACACAGTCCCAGCACCCACCCCACGAGGATCGATGCCACCAGACGCCAGGAACACACCCAAGAAGCGGAACCCGCAATTTATTTAAACATCTCACACAAACTGAACATTCTGAACCCCATCGGGTCCACATCACACCAACCTGGGACGAGCCTTGGGACGGAGCTTCCCATTCCCAGCTGCCTCCCGGAAGAGCCTCTTAAGCACGCTGGTGACCCCCTCAGCCCCAGAGCTGAAGTGGAGAGCCACCAGGTGTTGGGCCTGCTGGGCAGGGGACAACCCAGACCACAGAGGACCAACCTCCCCCCGCCCGGACACACTCGAGAACTGAGCGTTCCGATCCAGGTAAAAGAAGAGCACATCGCTCCCCCGCTCGGAGTTCTCCAGCCCACAGTGGTAGGCCCCTGCACTCACGAACATGACATCCCCAGGCTCCAGCCAAATCCTCTCCACCCTCCCAGGGCCCTGCACCCCGAACCAACGACCCTTGGCCCCAATGCACACGAACCCGGACATCGAGTCGCGGCGGTACTCACCGCTCACCCCGCGCATGAAGTCGCAGTGAGAGGGCTGATCCCCCTTCCCTCCCCAGATCACGCAGGCCCGCTCCCCACGCAGAAACGTCCCACGGTGGGCGACGTTCGCGGAACGGAGCAAAGGTCGGATCACAGCACCAACTGCGGGGAGAGCCCCAAGCAAGAACCACTCCTGGCCGCGAAAATCCGAGCCACCCAGACTGAGCCTGTCACCGTCCTTCCCGCCCCCCGTGAACACGGAGCATGCGTCTCGCGCAGCGGCCACCAGGGCGACGTCAGCCACCCCGCCGCGCACCACGGCCACGAACTCCCCGGGGAGGCTGGGCTCAAGCGGAGGCCCAGACTGAAAAGACCTGAACCGCGGCACGCAAGGAAGGTGCCGAGAAAACACGTACCCTTTCTCGCGACGCCGAATAGCGCTCTCAGAAACGGGCACATCTTCCCCGCAGTTGTGGCACGTCCACACTCCACTCCCATCGGGCAGGAGCCTCATGCACTCGAAGACCACCCCGCCATCGCCGACGTCGAAATCACCGACCCCACGCTTTCTCCGCCCCATGCCAAAACGAATAACGGGGAGTGCCAAAAGTATTCTGCACGAACAGACCCACTAATCACCCTAAAAGGGAATATAAAGCCAACGGGGGGCCCAAATATTACTGCCCAGACCACAACCAGGCTGCGCGTCCGGTGCAAACAGACGGCGGGTGAGACAAACCGCGCTAGCATGGAATCAACAGACGAATGGAGGGACTACCCACAATGGATGCGGAAAAAGAACTCGAAGATCACGGACGCGTACACCGAGACGGAGATCCGCGCGTGCGTGGGCCTCCCGTTCGGGATAATCCGGATAGGCGTCCCCAAGCACCTCCTCGATCCGAAGAAGTCGGAACTGGCGCTCAGGCGCGAGATGACTGAGAGCTTCGGCCCCTGGTTCGGCGACGCATTCTGCATCCGCGTGGACCCGACCTCCAAGTGGAAAAGCACCCCCCTGGGCACAGTGGCACTCCGTATCACGGTCCTGTCTGAAGACGGGGCCGACATCCTCGCAGCGGGCGTGCTGGACCACCAGGACGAGGACGATACGGACCCGGGCCCAAGGGCGATCACGATCAACCCGTCCGACGCCAGGGTCGACCCCTCGTTCACCCAGCCAGCGTCGGACTATATGACCGACCTCCGGTGGATCAACCAGGAAGGGATCCCACCCATGGCGACGACACTGATGCGCGTCCTCACTGAGGAGACGGAGGCTTACTCGAAGAACGAGGGAGCGAAGGTCGATCGGGAATCGGGCAGGATCACTGACGAGGGAACTGAGCCCCTGGTGGCCTACTTCAGGAAGTACAAGGCCGCCAACCAGAAGGCCTTGATCCCCCTGGTCACCTACGCGCGCACGGCCAGAGGAGCCTCCAAGCCGAGTTCTAACTACGAGGGATGGAACCCCGCGAAGGGAGCGACTGCCACCGAAAACTCCCTCAGAGCCAGAATCCCCCACGCGGCCAAGAACCCCCTGGACAACGCAGTGGAGGCCATCAACCAACTGTTCCCCGCGATCAAGCTGCAGATTGACTTCGCTCACTTCTCCAACCAGCTGAAGCGGGCAGTGGAGGCGCCCACCCCCCTGCTAAACGAAGACGGACAGCCTGACAGCAGGTTCGCTATGTTCAGGGCGGTGGCAGTGAGGAGGACGGACTCCAACGAGGACGTGACGCTCCCGAGCACGATCGCAAACGTAGTGTTTCAGAACACGCAGGTCGCGGTGGTGGCCACCGACACGGTGATCCACCCAAACGTCAGGGTGGACTCGGTAGTAGGCACGGTGGTGGTCCACAAGCTCATAACGGGACTGGCAGACCCGGCCAAGCTATCCAGGATGCTAGCCCCCGCGCTACGAACCACCTCGCTCCACATCGCCGAGTGGCAGGACCCTGACCACTCCATGGAGGTGCAGGAGTGGGACCTGTACGTGGTGGACGGAGAGCTGTCGACCACCCCCCCAGGCCAAGAGAACTCCATCAAGATCGTATCCCTGGATGATAACCTGGCGGGCACAGAGAACAGGTACATGAAGACGGCCACCGAGCTGGCCCAGGAGTCAGCATCCAAGCAGTCAGGGACTGACAAAAAACTGCAGGACCTCCTCAACACGAAGGAGAAGGTGAGAGCGATGGACCTGGACGACAGGCTGGCCCAGGCAGAAGAGGCGCTGGAGACCAGGAAGAGGCAGAGGGAAGCCGATCAGGAGAAAAGAGCGGCCGCTCACACAAAGGCGACCCAGAGCCAGGCCCAAGCCTCCCCGAACCGCACCCAACCCCAGGCCCCCGCTCCCAAGCAAAGGAAAGTCTACCTGTTGGTGACCCACACCAACACAGGCCTCCTCCACCAGATCGACCCGGACCTCGTGCCCTGCGAATCCGGCGCGAACGCCCCTTCGTTCAGAACCCTGGCCGTGTTCCTCCTCGACCAAGAGTACCTGGGCACCAACGCTGGCATAACAGAGGAGACGTACAACGAGGCGGACATCAAGGTAGAAGAACAGGCGGAGGTCCGAGTCGTCTACCACTGGGGATCGGACAAGTTCCCGGCAGGCTCCAAGAAGGCGATTGGGGCGTCTATCCTGCAGGCGCTAGAGGACCAGGACCACCCCGATGAGCGCTTCAGGCGAGAAGTAGCCATCGAGACCAGGCTCCCGAACAGACAGCCGCCCAGCTTCTCCCAAGATGCCTTCGTGATCGACGTCCAGACTCACCCCTCCCCATCCCCGGCCAAACAAGAGGGCGCCGCCCGCGGCACGGGCCTGAGGCCGGAGAGACTGGCAAGACGCCTGGACCAAGCTGACGAACAAGCCGAGACCGAGAACCCGCCCAAAAGAACGAGCGTCTCGACTGGAGTACCTGGCGGAGGAGCCATGGTACCCCCCCCCAGAACCGCCATGACATTGACGGCAGGAGGAGTGAAGGCCCCCGAACCCCCCCCCAGGACCGAGCGAAGCGCCACAAGCAACCCTGAAGAGTACTGACCCGAAGGCACTGACCCGAGGGCAGACTAGTAAAGATCGATTAAAAGAATGTTTAAGCTTACAACCACTAGAGGGGTATAACATAACCCCACCCAACTAACTCTCCTCCCCCCAACACTCATCGAACCTATTCCTAGTCGCGAACATGGCGATACTCCTCGCCGCCGCGATGCTAGTACCGGGGGGAAAAGGCCCAAAGGCGGCCGCCAAGCCCTGCAGACTCATGTTTGTGGCGGCGAAGAGGGGGTGGGGAGCGACTCAAGCGAGAAGAACCTGGAGGCGCAGGTGGCAGAATGAACTATTCGAGGCGAAAGCAGGGAAGCGGAAGCCACGCCGATCCGGGCGCAAACGTGAGAGCCCCCCCCCCGCGAACCCCCCGAGACCGACGGCGGCCAGGAAGCAACCGAGGTGGGGACACGTCGCACTCATGATCATAGTAGTGTTGGCCCAGCCAGTGGAGGCGGCCGCGGCGGACGCCACGGGGGGGATAGGACCGCAAGCGGCTGCGACAGCGGCTGCCCTGGCTGGCGCTGCCGCGGCGGCGTGGGCCGCCTGCACGATCACGGCAGACGAGGAACAACAGACGGACGACGAGGATGGCGACCCCACGGGGTACAACGAACGGGCGGCCCGAGCACATTCGAGGGCGCTGACCGACGCGCTACCAGACGAAGTGGAGAACGCAGCCTGGCAGGGGCACGACATGACCAAGAGAGGGCCGACGACGGGCCTCCGACTGGCGATCCAGAACGTGGACAAGAAACTTCACGGAGGCGAACAGCCGAGGGCAGCCTTCATCCGCACCATGAGGACCCACAGCATGGACATATCCATAGCCTTCGAGCCCGGAAGAGGGTCGAAAACGAACATAGCGGCGCTGGAGAGGACGGCACGCGCGCACCAATCGAAAGTGATCACGACCACGAGGGGGCAGAAGACGAACTGTGGGGGCATCGTCATATGGATCGACACGAAGTGGTCCCAAGTCGACCACCAGGTGCACCGGATGGAGGACGACGAGCTCCAAGACAGGGTCGTCGCGGTTGAATTCAACAACGGAGCGCAGGGGGCCCACAATAAAATGCTCCTGATAGCGTACTACGGCCTGAACTCCGCGCATACGGGGCAGGCCAAGACCCACAGAACGAAAATACACAAGTGGATAGCGCTGCAAGCGCGGAAATTCAGAGAAAAGAACCCACACGCGACGGTAGTCCTGGCAGGGGACACGAACGCAGCGAAACACTCGAACATAGATTCCGACAGGAACCTGTGGGACCCCCACGCCGGGCCAGGGGGCACGGAGCAAGATGCAGAGGTGATAACAGACCTGGAGGCCATGCACCTCCACGATGTGATACGGGAGAAGTGGCCGAACGCCAGGGTGGTGACCAGGAAGAACGTCGAAGACACCCACAGGTACCTGGATAGGATCATGGCAACGATAGAGGCAGCGGCCCACATAGACACGAGAGCGGGTACCACTGCACAGGTCGACATGATCGACACGGCTAGGGAACCGGACCACAAGCTAGTAATAGCGGACCTCCCGATAGACACGGCGGGGGCAGCCGAGCAATCCGCGGGCCTATGGGAACCCCACACAGAGGTGAAGTGGGTGAAGGACCAGGACGAGATGGGGGTGGTGAACGAGGAAGCAAAGGCGGGATTCAAGACAAGACTAGACGCCGGCCCGAAAGGGGACACGTTTGAGGAGACGCAGGGATACTACTTGGGGGCGGCGAAGGGAACGACGCTGAAAAAGGTGACCACCAGGTACCCCCTGAGGGTCAAATCAATAAAACACATGAAGAAACTAGATTATAGGCTAAGGGCGAGACTCCGCCCCCTACGAAGGGCGGCGTACCAGATCGATAAAGAAGGGAGGCACCCGGCGGCGGCGATGCTTCGACTAGCAAGCCAGGGCCCGCTAGAGGGAACCCCGCTCGATGCGAAGGCGGTCGCGGACCTGGCCGCGGTAGCAAAGGGGTCGCCGACCAAAGAAGAGGCGTCAGCGGCGCTGTGGGAAAGGATAAAAGCGGCGGAACTATACCTGTCAAGGAAAAACCGCAACCTGAGGCAAGCTGAGATCCGGGCCCACACAAAACGGAGGGACGACCGGTTCAACCACGCGGACAAAAAGATGCTAGGGAGGGTGATAGCAAGCATCATGAAAAGGATGGCAACGAACGACGAGGTCACGACCCTAACCACTGGGTCAGGCCACGCCTCGGAGGCCAAACGAGTGGCCAAGGGAGTGGTAGCCTTCTACAAGGAATGGTTCAAGCAACAGTCCACTGCGTTGCACAGATGGCAAACGGAGGAAGACATGATGACACTCAACACAGCGAACCTCGTGGACCCGGAGTATAGGGACTTTGTGGAGACGGCGTACAGGCGGAGCTACGACAAGTTCAACGCACTCCAGGAGGAAGAGGGCATATGGGACCGGTGCCTCGCGGTGATCACGATGGAGGAACTCCGGGACGCCATCAAGACGGCGAAGACCGGCACGGCGGGAGGCCCGTCGGGCCTCACATATGACATCCTCAAAGACGTGGGGGAGGAGCACCTCGAACCCCTCCTCATGATGCTCCGACGGTGCATGGCGGACGGCACTGTGCCGCCAGAAATGAACAGGACCAAGCTACGGCCGATCCCAAAGACTGACAAGGGCCTCAGCGACCTGAGCAAGACGAGGCCGATCGTGCTGATGGAGGTCACCTTGAAGCTGTACGAGAAAATCCTGTTTAAAAGGATAGGTATGGTCCTGCGGACGAACCGGATGCTGCGAGACGACCAGTATGGGAGCCTCCCGGGCCGCACGGTCGCGGACCCCATCAGAGCCTTGGCGGAGTGCGTGGAGGACGCGATGGTAACGGGCAAGGAACTGCACGTGTTCTCAGCAGATCTGTCGAGGGCCTTCGACTCAATAGAGTACTGGTCCCAGGCCATGTCGTGGCGCGCCCTAGGAATGCCCAGGAGCCTGGTGGCCACCCTGCTAGACATGGACGAAGGGGGGTCCACGGAAGTGGTGCTCGGACAGGGCCGGACAACCTCAACGGTGCTTGGCCAAGAGGGCTGGTTCAAGAGCGGAAGGGGGGTACGGCAAGGGTCGATAGGGGGGCCCGTCAAGTGGGTGGTGTTCATGAACTTTTGGCTTGAGCTGGTCCACGCGAGGCACGAGGGGGAGGGCTACTCGATGAGCCAGGCGCAAGGGGGCGAGGAGCTGCTGGGACAGATGTTCGTCGACGACTCCACCTGGTTGACGGGCTCCACCCAGGCCATGACCCGAGTGATAGCGAGCTGCCAGACCTTCGTGGAGTTCCACACCCTCTCCTTCAACAGGACCAAGTGTGAGTACATGGCGGTAAACCAGAGAACGGCAGACAGTGCCGCCCCCCAGACACCCAACTGGCCGGACGGCACGCCCGTTGCAGCGAAAATGCGAAAACCCACGGACTGGTCCCAATGGAACGCGGAGAGGAGCAAGCTTGAGGAGCAGATCGACCACACCGAGGATGCGGCACTGTACTCGGAAGGTCGCCGGGTCGAGAGGCAGCCCACGGAAGACGAGTACGCCACCGTCAAGGGCATGCTCCGTGCGGTACAGAACTCCGAAGGCACCCCGCAGTACTCGATAGCGAGAGCGGATGCGGCTCACACGGTGGAGCGGCTCCTGGGGGCCATCTACAAGATGACCCACGAGGAGGCGGCGAGCGAAACGGCCGACATCCTCGGGCAATGGGAGGGCGACAGGGAGCAGCTCAGGCCGTACGAGGGAGCGGGGGAGGGTGAAACGATGCGGTATCTGGGAGTACACTTCCAGCCCAAGGCGGGGTGGGGGGCCCAACGGCGGAACTTGGAAGCTAAGTTCCGGGGCCTCACGGAGTCGATACTGAGCTCGTCCCCGAACAGGGAGCAAGCGATATACTGCGTTAACGCGGTGATCAACGCCACCCTCAAGTTCCCCCTCCAGGTGGCGGGCATCCCGATGTCCACCCTCGAGAGGTGGGACACAGCCAATAGGGCGATTATCCGGAAGGCTGGGAAGCTCCCGAAGCTGCCCCCGTGGATGTTCCACGCACCGAAGGACCAGGGCGGGCTGGGTCTGGAGAGCCTAGCGGAAGCAGTGGGGAGGACGCAAACGGGACACCAGATGCGCCTCCTGAACTCTGAATCGGTCCCAGGGCAAATAGTACGGGCGGCGAACGCGCGCAACGAGAAGCGCCCGGACCCCGTGTGGAGCATACAAGCCAGGACCGAGGCCTACCTCGGATCCCAGGGAATGAGGATAGAGGCAGCTTGCGGCCGCGACTTCTTCGGTGACGCTGTGAGATCGTACATCACGGAAGAGGAGCAAGAGGACTTGGACAAGGAACGCGCACACACGGCACCCAGGGGTGCCCCAGGGAAAACATGGTGGGCCTACGGGGATGGGGCGACCTACTTGGAGGAGCAGCGGGCGGGATGGGGGGTGTGCATCTCGGCGTCCCCAATGTGCGGGGGGAGATACGACCGGCAGGCCGAGGGGAGGTTGCACGGCGACCAGAACAACTCGGCGGCGGAAGCCATGGCGATACTCCAGGCCATGCTACTGATACACCCCTCCCACCACTTAGTAATGCACACGGACAACCAGGGATGCGTCGACAAGGCCCAGCGAATAGAGGGGGCTGACGTCTCACTCTGGGACCACCGCCCCATATGGAACCGGATCAAGGCGTTGACCCGATACCGCGAAATTTGTGGAGCCACAACGACGGTACACTGGATACACTCGCACGTAGACGACCCAGCGAGGAGAGCGACACCGAAAGCCGCCCACCTATGCGTGTGCAAGGCGGAGAGGGCACAAGACTGCGACCCATACCACTGGGCACACGTGGGCAACGAGGAGGCGGACGCCCTCGCGAAGAGCGGGGCGACGAAGCCGAGGGCTGAAGGGTGGAGGGAGCGGGCCAGAGGATCGCCGGCCTTCATAATCAGGGCAGCGAATGAGGTGGCGCAGGGACCGTGCACGGACTGGATAAAAAAGCACCGGAAACCCCACTACCCGCCGCATGGAGCCTGGGAAGAGGCGTGCAGACACTCGAACCCGATGCTGCGAAAAGCGACGATAAAGACCCTGGATGCCAAAGGGGGCGTGTCCTGGAGGTTCTGGTCCAGGCTGGTGGCGGGGGTTCTGCCGACGATGAGCCGCCTAGCGATGATAACGAACAACGCGGGGCCGCGGAGCCAGTACCCCAGGGTGTACCAAGACGCGCTGGGCCTGCATGGGCGGTGCATAAACCAGGGGTGCGAGCACCAGAAAGAAACGACGAGACACGCCATAGCGGACTGCGGGGTGGCGGCACAAACCTGGGGCAAATTGGCGGAGACGATAGACAGTGAATGGGGGATGGAGGAGAGCGCCCCGACCTCCGCGGCGTGGAAGCAGGCGGACTGGATATCGGCCCCCCCACCGGGGTGGGACACTGCGTGGACGACGTGGGGGCTGGTCCCCGACATCCGAGTGAGCCCGGACGTCTCGAATGGGAGAGCTGCGGCGCTGAAGGCAGCCGCAGCACGGGCGCTAGGGACATCGCAGGGGATTTGGGAAAAACGGGTCGAGCGACTGAAGGAATGGGAAGAAGAGCGGCCGGACCTCCGCCAACGAAAGAAGGAAGCAGCGAGGAAACAGTGGCGCCCAGAAGGACCCCCAGCCCCGAGGAGGAAAAGGGTGCGACCACCCGCGAGCCGGGCGGAGGAAAGGACGAGGGAGGCGGAGGAAGAACGCGCCAGGAGGAGGAGGAGGGTAGAAGAGGACGCGAAGGCGGAGGCCCAGCGCATAATCGCACGGGCCACCGCCCGAGCGATAGCCAACTCCACGCTCATCCCGACCCCCCTCCAGAGGGAGACGCTGGAGTCCGGGAAGAGGGCCGGGGCCATGAAGAGGCACGCGGGGTACATAAACGACCCCACGACAAAAGACAAAGCAGCGGCGGGAACCCCGCCCATGAGACGGAACGACGGAGACGCTACCACGATGGAGTCCACGATGGCGGCAGACAACTCCGGGGAGCTCCCATTCGTGTGGGCCCCCCCCATAGGGGCGAGAGTCAAGGCGTGGTGGGCGAGGGCTGGAGGGTCCTCCAAGCTGAATAACCAGCGGGGAGAGTGGCACGAGGGGAGAGTGGTAGCGGCGCAGTGGGGAGACACGGGGGCCCCCACGGTAGACATATTGTACCTGGACCGCTCGGTCCACGAGCACACCTCCCTGCACTTGGGGTCCCTCATTCGCCCCGCGGTGGAGCACCCCAAGCCGAAGAAGGGGGGACCCCCGAGAGATACACTCCTCCCCCCTTACGCTGAGAACTAGATAGGGCAGGGGGCAAGGATAGAGGTGAAAAGGGGAGCGCTATGGTACAGGGGAGTGGTGATGGGAAGGGACGGGGGAAGCGTCGTGGTCAAATACCCGGCCACGGCGAAGTCGAGGAAGAACCGTCGAAAAGGGAAGGCCCCCCCGACCCGGAAGGGACGCGGCGAGACCCTGGCCCACGACGACCTGGCGACAAGAGGATGCCGCATAGTGACGATGAGGAGGTGGGAAGACGGGGCACCATGCCCGCACGAAGGATGGGAGCCGGCGTGCGGATGCGAGGACTGCCAGACGACGAGGTGGCCGAGGATGTTCGCGAGGGCGACATGGAACTCGGACACGAGCCTGGCCCTGATGCAACTAGACCCGGGGGAGCGACTCAGCTGGGTGGGTATGGGCCTCTTCTTCGCTGTGTGGAGAATGGCTGCAACAACCCGCCCACGAGGAAGGGGGGGAGAGGACGGCACCGGTAACCCTCCACCGGCGCTGGCTCCCCGAGGGGCAGAGGACGGGCGGGGGCCAGGGCAGTCGGTGCGCTCGCTCCTAGCGGCCCGCGGCAGGACCCAGGGGAGGACCCAGGGGGACGGGCACTGCATGTACCGGGCGCTGGCGGACCAGTCGGGGGGACGGGCGAGGGACTGGAAACACCTTAGGGTGTTGGTGGCCGCATGTATACGCCAACACTGGACACTGCTAGCGGACGACATGCAGGCAAGAGGAATCACTCGCGGGGACCTCCTACACCAGGTCGAGGCATACGGGGAGAAGGTGGGGCGGGCGCACTACGGGGACGAGGCCTCCCTGTACGTAGCCGCGTGGGTCCTGCATCGGAGGATCGTCGTGGTGAACGCCGAGAGCGCCACTGAAGTGGTGGTCCTGCCCGACGCGGGGACGGACAGTGCGGGGGAAGTGGTGGTAGTGTACGACGGAAAGCAGCACTACGACACCACCCGCAGGGCCGGCCCGCGGCGCGAAGCGCGGGGCCTCGCCGACGAGGTGGGGGCCCCGCGAGAACCAGACACGGAGCACGCGAGAAACGTGAGGCCGAGAGTGGAGATGAACGCCCCAGGCTTCGAAGAGGCATGCGACGCCTTGGAAGCAGCGATGGACGAAGTGGA
>Ga0105055_10010340_pt1 | contig 11690 bp, 9 predicted proteins | sample BON03_FD_78090 | JGI IMG/M metagenome (GOLD analysis project Ga0105055, IMG submission 78090) | Freshwater microbial communities from Lake Bonney liftoff mats and glacier meltwater in Antarctica - BON-03 | ecosystem: Environmental > Aquatic > Freshwater > Ice > Glacier meltwater | place: Lake...
CCGGTCTCCGTCAAAAGAGAGGTGACCTCGTACCACTCGGTGACCGATGAGCCATCGGCATTGACGTGAATCTTGATGTGGCGGGTATCAATTCGGAACTCAAGGTCTTCTTCATCGGCAGCCCAGACACTAGAAAAGACCACGCAACACACCACGGCCAATAGCCAGCTGACTAACGCAGGTCGCCTGCCGATGGAAATCTGCAACACCCACCCTTTTTGTCATCATTAACCGGTGACGTTACTGTAACCGGTGTCTCAACGCGTGAGACAGTCTGGCCAACCGACACCAAAAGAAGCGCCAACCCTGCGCCCAACCCTGAACCAAATAATCACCAAATGCCTTGCGCTGAGACAAAGGACAGTTCGAGACTTCTAGATCTCACACTTGTGTAACCGAGTCCATAAACTAATCGAACATGATATCAGGGTACCAGTATTTGAACGAACGTGACCGGCACTTAGGGCAACGATGCAGTCCGTGGAGCACACTGCCGCTTGGAATTTCTGGTTCAGCCCACCGCCCACCGCAGGAACAGTCACCAAGAAATGAAAGTAGCGTCTGCCACTCACCATCACGCCAACTGTCACCCTGCCCTACCCAACGCTGCTGATCGTGCCTTTCGAAGTAGGCCCTTAACTGATCCTCAGAGAGGTCTGGTCCTTGATTTGACCGAGTAGAAGTACCCGAAACCAAAGCACCAACCGCCTGACTGAGTTTTTTTAGTGGTGATACAACAGGCTCAGGCCGGTTACGCGGGGCATAGCGAGGGAGAGACTTTGTGTCGCCGCACCCATCGCAGCACACGTGAACAAAGCTAAATCCACCGCCTTGCACCACCTTAAATTCGTGGTCACAGTCATTACAGCAGCAATCAAACGCAGCACCCATGTCTTACTCCCCCATCGAGATGTAGTCGTTTAACGGGTTTGTGCGCATGGAGAGCATGTCACCCTAATAGAGCAGCCTTCCTGCAATCTGAGCCGTCATCCCGACTCGGATAGCATTGCATCGTCAAGCAGATCCACCTAGTTGTGCACAGCGCTGAATTAGACATGGACTACAAAAGTGGATTTTTATCGATGTAAAAGCTTACCAGCATCGAAAAAATTGCTTGCGCCAGACGTAAATCGAGGCCTCACTGACGCCATGCCGCTTGGCGACCGCGGCGATTGGGTCTCGATCAGCTTCTTGCAATATGCGAATAACCTGCTCGTCTGTAAATTGTGCTTTCCTCATCACAGCTCCTTGCCGTCAAGGAGCCATTGTCTCTAATTTCGCTTGGTCTGAAAATCCCAGGGCAGGTCATAAATCTGACTCGAATAACTGTAATTGTCATTCGCCATGAGAGGGGTGGCCAGCGATGACGATGCCACCAACACAACGTACTTCACCCAACCAGCAAAACGATAATACGAAACGACCATCTTGGATCTCTCGATTCGATGCACACCAAACGTTGGCGACCAAATAGCATCAGTCAACGGACAATCAGGCTATACGGATCACTTCCTAGTTCGGCAAAAATTAAAGCTTGATACGAATCAAGTTTTGAACGCACGTACCACACTTTATTTCATGCGACATGGCAATCGGTTAGGATTACTTTTGGTACCCGCTGCTATTGACGCGTCGCAATAACCAAACGGCTACTGAACAGACAATAAATCCAGATGATCCACCCGACGCTGTAAAACTTGAAAAGTTCATCAAAATTCGCGCTTGACTGTTGACACAAAATTTGACAATGTTTGCATCGCACAGTCGACCATGAACTGCTCGCTGCGATCGTCAAGGGTCAGTCGTAACTTAAAGAAAAAATCGCGAAATGGCGACACCAGAACAACTGACAGGATCTGACCGCTTTCAAATATTGTTAAGCGAACGCCACCTTGTTCATGCTCACGTGCTGGTCGTGCTTCAGGATTCATCGAACGAAAGTCTGCAATAGCTTGGGCGTACTCCAAGGATGCGGATTCATCAGGTCTATCGCTAATTTGATCCGAGAGGCCCTTGTCGTAGGCGTAGATCATCATTTTTGCTTTGGGAGCGGAATACGCAATCGACACGCCAAGCCCAGGGTGTTCCGGTTCATTGTTGGTAAGACCGTCAAAGTGAAACCACCCGATTTGTCTTGGGAAATTTACCTCTGCAGGTGGACCTACAGATACAGATGGATTTTCCAGATGCACTTCTTCAGCAATGATGACTGAACTCAAATCGAAATATAGGTTTCTTTTTTCAGTAACGATCTGATCGCCTTCAATGTATTTGACTTCACTTGAAAGTTTTTCGATATCCGTTCCATCGACTCCAGCGGATGTTCGTTCAATTTGCCGCCAATACCACCCTTGGACACCATAGATGCGTTGTGCGATTTCCAATTGAACTAGAGCTGCCTCATCAGGGTCATGCGAAGTCAGAACAATAGGGTCATCAGCGGATTGCCCCCACCCCCCAGCTATTGGCAAATCAATACCAAAGTCCTTGTGAATCATTTCCCGAAGGGTCATCTGATACCTTTACTGTTATGCCGACAAAGGCTAACTATTTTTCGAATAGCTTGTTGCTTGAAATTCCATTGATCAAGGATGTCCATGTCGTCACCTAAGCAGTATCAATTGCGGTACGGCATCTAGACCGCACCAAACGATAGCGTTTTGATTGCATTTTCTGCCTAGAATTTTGGCGGCCTCTAAGGACAAGTCAATGACTAGATAACTTGGCTCCCCAGGCCAGTAATGGCTTTTATTGAAAAAAACACGTTTGACCGAACACTACTGATTTATTTCAATAAACAACCTTTGAAATTTTGCATCGAATTTTTTCCCAAGTAGCCATTTTTCAGCTCGGTCGTTTATCTCAACGATTTGGTCATGCCCACAAAGCAGATACTTTAATTGATGCATTGATACATACTGAGGTGCATAGCCTGTTTCACTTTCAATTGATAAGGAGCGCACCTCAATCCAATACGCATTTTTTTCTATACCGAGACGCTCCATTAGCGTATAGAGGTATAAAAGACAATCAATACGTGACATAAAATCATTATTTAACTTTAACGGTATCTCCGCAAAGTTTTTAAAATAGACATCATCAGGAATGTCAGTAAGAATTGCGCAAGTTAAATCTTCAAATGCGTCAGGAGATCCATTTTCTGCAGCTTTAATTAGATCTTTAGCGTCCTCATGTAAAGCATATAGTGCCTGACCATTGCCTCTTGATGCAGAAAGACTTAAATAAGTTTCTTTGGAATCAGAGTCTCCCTCATCAGCAAACTTATAAGCTAAAAAATACTCATCCGACCCAGGCAATTGTTTAAGGTATTGTTCTATATTTTTTGATTGGATAATTGTCCAATATCCTCGGACCCTATCATTATTTGGATCATATCGACAAGGATGTGTCACCAGTTGACCATCAAGCGAACAATCAGATGTATTAGGCAAATTACCTAAATCCCATTCCTGACCACGCCGGATGATTTCAGGTATAAATTCAATAGCAAAATCTTCACTTAACTTGATAAATTTTTCTTGTAACTCAACTAACAAATCATTCGTATTTTGAGCTATCGCCAAACCCGTCGACAAGTAAATCAAACGAGCATACAAAGAGAACACATCCAAATCACTTGCATAAAAAAACGACGGGACATAACCTAATTTCATTGCGTCATAAAGGTATGGAAGGCTGCTGTGTTGCCGTCCTGTTATTATATAACTCGTTATCCAATCAGAATTAATTTCATAGAGTACCAGCAGGGCTCGTGCATCATTTTTTGCAGCGGCCATCTTATAAAAATTTATAGCTTTTATTCTTGTTTCTTTATCATTCGCTGAATTCCATATCTTTTCAGCAAGACCAAATTCAAGCGAATCGAAATGTTTAAATGTATTCATATTAATTCGTAAGCTATCCACAGCAACTATCAAAAGGTTGGTATCTAGGTATAAATATTAAAATATACGGAAATAGATCCTTCAGTTAGTTAGAGCGATCTCTACGCACTGATAAATCTAAGTATCGTTCTCACTTCATCAACCGTAGTGTCAAACCACTCATAGCCAGGCGCATCTTCTTTCCAGCGCCCTCTTGCCTTCAGTACAGCATGAATGGCGTCCTCGACCTGTGCGACACGTCTGACTTGCCAGCGGTCAAGAATTTCAGGTTTTTCAAAGAATCCAGAGCCACGGCATTGACTGTACACCCGCCCCTCGACGTCTGCCGCTGTGGTCAAACCGATTTTGATTGGGTAGGGTCCGTTATCGCGCTTGATTGCGGGGAACGTAAATGCATAAATCCATCCGTTAACTTCGGAGTCGACTAAGTCCTCGACAATCTGGTCTTCGTCCTCGGCGACCTCTTCTGTTATCTCACTGTCGGATTTGAGGCGGTACATGCCAGTCTGCCCCAGCCACACAAATGGAGACTCCTCACCGCGCTTTGCACGGAGAGCCACAAAGAATTTAAGCTCAGCTCCTACCTCCCTTGGCTTTCCAGCATCGCGTGAAATGTATGTCATCGCTAGTTGCTTGTCGGTCAGGTAGCGGCTAATTACCCGGGTTGTCACATTCACTAATCTAAAAGGCTCACCAGATACGGCCTCGGGTTCTTGGGCAATCTCCGGCAGCAAGTGATACCGCGCGAATCTGTAGCAAAACGACGCTGTTGCTTCGAAAGAAATTGGTAATGGTTTTAGTAACATTTTTTATCGTTTTAGCACGTTAAGGGTTTGACACTTTTTTTGTCAATTGGAAAAATGTTGCAATACACATAAGACTCAAGTCGATGAAACTAAATTATCAGTAAGTTCAAATGCGATTTAGAATTTCATAAGCCAATTTAGTTCCTAGCTCAAAATCGATTGAAGAAATATAAGCCTTAAAATGGTCTCTTATTGGTTGAGTATTGTTGGCTCCAAGCTTTTCAGATAATACCAACCACTTTACGGATTCTTGATAATTGCATTCTGTTCCACTGCCGTTGAAGTAAGAAATTGCCAAGGCTTTTTGCGCTTCCGAGTGCCATTTATTAGCAGCTGAATGAAAATAATCAAAAGCTTTATTTAAATCAAAAAAGGCGTTGTCCTCATTGCTATGCATCCTGCCCAACTTGTATTCGCTATCAGGTGATCCTAACTCAGCAGATTTCTTGAGGAACTGAAGACCCAGATCTTCGTTTTTATCTACACCTAGTCCGTTGTAATAAAGTACAGCGATATTTGCGTGAGCGTTAGCATGTCCATTTTTGGCAGCTTCTGTTAACCACTTCATCGCCAATTCATAATTTGTAATGCCATTAATACCGTTTAAGTAAAGAGTACCTAAATTCATTTGTGCAGATGTGTATCCACTAAGAGCGGATTGAGTCAGATATTTTTCAGCTAATTCTTCATCTTTTTCAACTGTAATACCTTGACCATAAAATACACCAACACCAAATTGCGCGATATCATCGCCGAGCTCTGCAGCTTTTAAATATAAATTAAACGCTTTAGATAAGTCTTTATCAACGCCATCACCACTTTCATATAACTGAGCTAAACCCCTAATCGCGCCTGGTATACCTTGATCTGCCGCAAGTTGATAAAAGTAAAAAGCCTTTTCATAATCAATTTTGCAACCATGGCCATTGTGGAGTTTGAACGCCAGTCCAAAAGTAGAGGAAGGATCATCTTGCTGGGCCGCCAACACTGTCCAGCGAAATGCTTCATCAAGATTTTGTTCGCATCCGTGGCCATAAGTTAACATCACACCTAAATTACTCTGTCCCTCAACATTATTTTCGTTCGCTGATAAAACTGCCCATTTATATGCTTCGGAGTAGTCTTGGGGTACCCCATCGCCATAAATATACATTTTGCACAGTCTATTTATAGAGTTAATGAATCCTTCATTTGCCGAGTCAGTCAATAATGCGATCGCATTTTCGGTGCTTTCCTGATTTTTTTCACTTAAGAAACTCAATGCAAGATTAAACTTAGCTGCACTACTTCCTAGATCAGCTGCTTTTCTATAAAGCTCCACAGCTTTACTTGTGTCTTTGTCAAAGAATAAGCCGCCTGCATACATGTTGCCTAAATCGTTGTATGCAGTTGGATTGTTATGTTCGGCAGCCTTCATATACCAAGAAGCCGCTATTTCATAATTTTGTGGAACGTCATTTCCGGATGCATATATATATGCTAGATCTAGCATAGATTGGACATGGCCATTTTTAGAAGCTGCTGTGAAATATTTGATTGCTTCGGCTATATTTTTGTCAACGCCATCACCTAGATGATACATGCTAGCGATAGCAAAAAGTGAAGGATCATAATTGAGAGCAGCAGCTAACTTGTAATACTCAAGGGCCTTTGCATAATCTTTTTCTATCCCCCCTCCATTCCGTAATAATTCACCTAATTGATGTTGAGAGACTACATCTCCTCTAAATGACGCTTTATCAAAATATTTTATTGCTTCAGGTAAGTTTTGATCCTGTCCCAGCCCGTGCATAAGCATAAGGCCTATATATCTACAAGCAATCACGTTACCTTGATGCCCTGGAATTTTAAAAGCTGCATATGCTTCTTCATACTTATTATTTGTAAATGCCGCTACGCCTTCGTCAATAAGATCAGCTTGCTTATGAGCATCAAAAATTTTATCTGTATGTAAGTTTTTTAGAAATTCAACGGCAACTAATTTTGACTTTTCAATATCTTCTGCAGTTAAATTATTTTGAATATTTGTTATTGATAGGCTGATATAAGGGTCGTTACAGGTGCTATTTGCAATTAAATACCAACTTAGTGCTGTGGATAAATCTTTCAATACACCTGGGCCCTCCTCATACATTCGTCCAAGGCACTGCTGTGATAAATAACTCCCTTTTTTGGCAGCCGACAAGTACCAATAGTGCGCTTCAACCAAATCAACATTAATTCCTGATCCATTAGCGTAGGCCGCTCCTAGATTGTGCTGACCTACAACATTACCTGCTTTTCCAGATACTAAATACCAGTGAAATGCTTGCTCCAGATTTTTTTCAGTTCCGTATCCGTTGGCATAATCGATGGCAAGATTTACTGCTGCGTCAATATTGCCAGCTGTTGCAGACTCAAGATTTAATTCAAATGATTTCTTTGCATTTTTTTCTATGCCTAAACCATTCGAATAATAGTAAGCGAGTTTTTGCTTGCTTTCAATACTGCCGAGCTCGCTACCTTTAGAGAAAAACTTTATTGCATTTTCGTAATCTGGCGCATCGCCATTCACTCCTTGAGCGTAAACTTCACCAAGGAGCATACAAGCCCAAGCATTGTCAGAAGCAGCTGATTCTTCAAGCCATTTGATACCTTCTGTAATATTACCTAAGCCACCAAAATCATATACAAATATTTGTCCAAGAAGAGCTTGTGAATTGGAGTCGCCTTTAGAGGCCGACTTTGTTAACCAGTAGACAGCAAGATCGTAATTTTGTTGAACAAACTTTCCATCTCTATAAAGTATACCGAGTAAGTGCTCAAAATCGCCATCACCATTTTCTGCTTCAGGTTTAATTAATTTATACGCGCTCTCATAATCTTCTTCTTGTATGTATTCAAATACTTTTTGTATTTTTATAGAGTTGTTGGCTGAAGTCATATTTATCCATTTTTTTTAAGATCATGTACTAAACAATCAAGGTAAATATAATTGGATATTCGACAATTCGTTTTGCTGACTGCGATTTTGGCGCAACGCTACTCACAAGGGTTTGGAATCGGATTGTTTATGTCAAAACGTACCTACACACGTTACATTAGGGCACTTTAGCTTAAGTGAGCGAAGTAAAAGCTGTCATCGCTAAGATGTTCGTACAGATGTGTGCAGCCATGCTTCGTAGCATATGTCACCGTATCAACCCATCGCTGTTTCTTTTCCCGATCGTTTCTAAAGACCCATCCAGCAAGAATGAGAGGAATAGGCGGCATGGGCAGTCCATTTACCTCAGCATTTTTAACCATCATTTTGTAAGCTGAATTCCAAACCGAGGCGGTTGGACAAATCTTAGTGCTTTCAGATTCGATGGTGAGTCCTCCCAGGGTTCCCATATGTTGCGCTAATTTACTCGCCTGATGCCTCACCCGATGAGCCTGACACATCACCGAGCACTCTACCAATCACCTCATGCAACTCTTTTAATTCACAACGAGGCAAAAATATTTGAGCCTTAACTCGCCACTCGTTTGGATTCTTCGCCTTAAGAAACTGCGTCCGAACCGTTATTTCTACCAGCTCCGAATTATTTTCGACGGGTTTAACGCTCAGCGTTTCAATAAACTTGCCGTCGCCAGACCATGTAATTTCGTCGCGGTTGGCGGTAGTGCTTTTCGAAAATTGTTCAGTCAACATTATTAGCTCCTATTTAGCTGGATTCGACAATCTGTCGGGGTCAGCAATCTAGATCAAATCCCCCCAGCCGTTTCGGTCGGCCTGACCAAAATTGGTTAGCGCAACAAGATAATCTGTGGAATGGCGTCGGCGCCGACCCAAACGATCGCGTCTTGGTTAAAGTGGGTTCCGATTGCTTTGGCAGGACCCAAGGCCAGGCCCAGAGCGAAATAGCTTTTCTCAGAAGGCCATTCGGTGCCTTCTTCGTTGCCAGAGCCTTCGATAGCCTGATGCCCCAGTTCCCGAAGCTTGGCTGCGAGCTCAGCGTGCGCCTGGTCGTTAATTGCGTCAGGCTGGATAGTGCTCTGAGGGTTATAAGCGGTTAAAAATGCGCCGCAATCGACGCCGTTTCCAGCGAACAACGCAGCCAGGCGCTCTGATCGCCGACCAATGGTCAGGACAATGTCTTGTGAAGTGTGGCCGAGTCGGTAGTCTGTAGCCAGAAAGGCTCGAACCTTGTCGGGGTGGATCTGGGTAGCTGCGGCCATAAAAAAAGCCCTCGTTGTATGGAGGGCCGACGCTACTCCCGCTTGGTTGCCTTTGATTCAGGCCACATCCGCTTTCGCATCCACCTTGCCCGGGGGGCAGGTTGGTCAGGGCATCGGCCTTTTTCTTAATGTTGTTTAAATGTTAACTGGAACTTTACTGATGTTGCAAGCGATTAAATGCTCTTTCAGCTAATCGCCTCCAATAGCTCATCAGGTGAGACTGTGAATAATTACATTTGAAGATTCAAGATGGCAATTGGACAAAAACATTCCTTTTTGGACTAATCTTAGTGGCGTTAGCTTAATCCTAGAAAATGGCCAGAAAAGTTCTGCTGTGTAAATATTATGACTAGATGCTAGCTACCCTAGGAGTTAACCGATGTCGCATACAGCCGTGTGAGCCTATTTAGCTCCATCAGCGACCAGACATAGGAGCATAGATTACTGACCCTCAGAGCCAGGTCACCATCAGTAAGAAAATTTAATCTCAAAGCGGCCACACAGAAAAACTATGCCAAGAATATTTGACAACATCGAAAAGCAACTCCTGCCTGCGCTTCAGGAGACCATGAAGGTCGCGGAACGCGCCGACTTCTGTGTAGGCTACTTCAATTTGAGAGGTTGGAGGCATCTGTCGCCGCATGTTGAAAAATGGGATGGTGGCGATGGCAATTGCTGCAGATTGCTGGTTGGAATGCATGTATCGCCAAGCGATGAGCTAAGGCATTCGCTTCGACAACGTGAGGACGATGATGGCCTAGACAATCAGACGGCAGTTCGTGAAAAACGCCGCATTGCAGAAGAGTTCAAGCAGCAATTGACGTTTGGTGTGCCGACTAACGATGACGAAGCTTCACTTCGGCAGCTGTCCAATCAAATCAGAAGCAAGAAGCTGGTTGTCAAGGTCTACCTTCGTCATCCCCTGCACGCAAAACTCTATTTACTTCACCGCAACGATGCCAACAATCCGGTCACAGGATTTTTAGGGAGCTCAAACTTGACGCTGGCTGGCTTGGCTAAGCAGGGCGAACTCAATGTCGACGTCTTAGAGCACGATGCATGCAACAAGCTAGTCGATTGGTTTGAAGATCGATGGAAAGATCGTTGGTGTGTTGATATTTCAAAAGAATTGGCCGACATCATTGAAGAAAGTTGGGCCGGTGAACGTCTTATTCCTCCATACCATGTCTATTTGAAGATTGCTTATCATTTAGCGCAAGAGGCGCGCGCCGGGCTTTCCGAATTCACGATTCCAAAAATATTCGGCAAAGAGCTTTTTGATTTCCAGGTTGCGGCGGTAAAGATTGCTGCCCATTATTTGAATAAAAGAGGCGGGGTGCTCATCGGCGACGTCGTCGGTTTGGGTAAGTCCATGATGGCAACCGCACTTGCCAAGGTTTTTGAAGAAGATCATCAAACCGAAACGCTGATCCTTTGTCCTAAAAATCTGGTTCCAATGTGGGAAGACTATGTCTTTCGCTACAGACTTCAAGCCAAAGTTCTTTCGCTCTCGAAAGCCATGGCAGAGCTACCAGAAAAAACACGCCGTTACCGGGTCGTTTTGGTTGATGAATCGCACAACTTGCGCAACAAAGAAGGCAAGCGCTACAAGGCAATCAGAGAATACATAGAACGGAACGACAGCCTATGCATTCTTCTGTCTGCCACACCCTACAACAAGACATACATAGATCTCTCATCGCAACTCTCTTTGTTTCTCAGAGAAGATGCCGACATCGGTATTCGGCCAGAGAAGTTGATTAGCCACCTCGGCGGCGAGCATGAATTCATTCGACGGCATCAGTGTGCCGTGCGATCGCTTGCAGCTTTCGAAAAGAGTGATGATGCAGACGATTGGCGCGATTTGATGCGCCTATTCATGGTACGCCGCACACGAGGCTTCATCATGCAGCATTATGCAAAAAGTGATGAACGCGGGAAGTACCTGCTGTTCCCCGATGGAACTAAATCGTATTTTCCGAAGCGAATCCCTAAAAATTTGAAGTTCTCTATAAAAGGGGCAGACAAGTCAGATCCTTACGCTCGCTTTTACTCAACGACAGTGGTCGACGCTATCAACGCCTTGGCATTGCCCCGATATGGGCTGGGCAATTACATCGCAAACAAACCAAAATCACCCCCAACACCAAATCAGGCACATGTCATTGAGGGCCTTTCGCGTGCAGGCACCCGATTGATGGGCTTTTGCCGCACCAATTTATTTAAACGACTTGAAAGTGCGGGCCCCGCCTTTTTGCTCTCAATTGAGAGGCATGTCTTGCGAAACTTTATCGTAATGCATGCGATAGAAAATGGTCAGGATATCCCATTGGGCACACAGGGGGCCGAACTCCTTGACACCCAAACACATGATGAGGACCCAGACGATATTTTGGCAGGAGCGGACGAAGAAGAGGAATCAGGCGATCAAGAGGTCGTTGCCAGCATAACAACCTCTCTGCGCACTGAGGATGCCTTCCGTGCCCGTGCTGCCAAGGCGTACCAGGCTTACTCGGGGCCTTTTAAGAAGCGCTTTAAATGGCTGCCTAGCTCTTTGTTCATGGACGATCTATTTAAGGACTTGCAGGCAGATGCACTAAGCCTCATGGCTGTCTTACAACATTGTGGCGACTGGGATCCTGCCAGAGACTCAAAACTCGCCGAGCTAGCGAAGTTGGTTCGCACAACACACAGCAAAGAGAAAATTTTAGTCTTCACTCAATTCGCCGACACGGCGCGTTACGTCAAAACACAATTGGCTGCATTGGGCGTTACGCAA
>Ga0105055_10010345_pt1 | contig 11687 bp, 9 predicted proteins | sample BON03_FD_78090 | JGI IMG/M metagenome (GOLD analysis project Ga0105055, IMG submission 78090) | Freshwater microbial communities from Lake Bonney liftoff mats and glacier meltwater in Antarctica - BON-03 | ecosystem: Environmental > Aquatic > Freshwater > Ice > Glacier meltwater | place: Lake...
CATAGAGTGCTTAGCGCGATTTTTTTTTCATTTCAAAAAAAATAAGCTTAGAAAATATGAAATTAGGAATACAAAATTTTAAAGTAGTATTAAATTTAAAAAATACGAAATGGAAATAAAAAACACGTAAGCTTTTCTATGTAAGTTTGGAGGTTCAAGCTTTTTAAATTTGGCTCACAAACTCAAAACAATTTCAAAATCAAGTGCAAGTTTAAACTCAAATAAAAAAAACTTTAAACCTGAAACTTGAAACATTTTTCAAACCCCAAAAACATTTTTTTACGTTAGACTTTTTACGTAAGACTTTCGACTAACTTTTCCAAAACCCTTTCCACCCCAAAATCATCATTACTTCTCGTATTATAATTAGTGGCTTTTAGAACATTAGGGTGTGCATTAGCCATAGCAAAACTATTTGCTGTAAGGGCCAACATTTCTAAGTCGTTGTTGTAATCTCCAAAAACCAGAAGTTCTTCCGGTTTTATATGGTTTTGTTCCATTACTTTTTTAAGTGCAAATCCTTTATGGGCATTCTTGCTGGAAATATCAACCCAATTTGCGCCTGAAATTTTCACTTGTAGGTCTTTTTCTAAAAACGAAACTTTTGGATAAATATATTTTTCTGAACTCTCAAAATGATAAATTGCAATCTTTAAAATCTCGCCGTCAAAATCGCTTAAATTGTCCAATATTTTATAATTGGAATAATACTCTTGTAGTTTTTTTTCAAATAAGGAGGAGTTTCCTAATATATAAGCACTGTCTTTTCCACAAAGTACAGGATGAATATTGGCTATCCTATGTAAAATACTAATGACTTCATTTTTTGTTTGATGAGGTAAAGGGCTAGAAACTAGTTCCTTTCCATTCTGGATAGCAAAACCACCATTTTCAGCAATCACAATAATATCATCTTTTATGAGATGTAGCTTTTCTATAATACTCAGGTATTGGCGACCACTAGCGGCAACAAATAAAACATCTCTTTTCCTTAAAGCATCAAATAAGGTAAAAAACCAATCGCTAACTTCGTGGTTTGAGTTGAGAAGCGTACCATCCATATCAGTAACCACCATCTTTATTTTAGATAAATCCATAGGTTTATTTTAAAAGAGACAAAGTTATTGGATACAAATTAAAAATACGGCTATTTCAGATATTTCTGCATCCATTCTAAATACCTTTCCAAACGGTCTTTTTGAAAAGAAGGCCTTCTGATTCCATGGTGTTCTCCAGGATACACAATTAATTGTGTTTCGCGACCTAATCTTTTCATCGCCATATACATTTGTTCTGAATTAAGAATAGGGACATTCCAATCATCACTGCCACCCATCCATAGCGTTGGAGTTACTATTTTAGCCACATCATTATAGGGAGAAATACGCTCCCAAGCTTCTTTGTTTTCCCAAGGCAAGCCTAACTCTTGCTCCCAAGTAAGCTGGTAATGGTCATGCCCATAGTTTGCACGATACAATGCTTCACTAGCACCTGACATAGCTGCTTTAAAACGGTTGGTTTTCGTAATGACATAGTTGGTTAAAATACCACCATAAGACCAACCGCCAACCACTAACTGGTCAGGGTTTGTATAACCTTGATCAACAGCATAATCAACGGCAGACATCACATCTTGGTAATCTAAATTGCCCCAATCAGCAAATAATGCTTTGCAAAAATCTTCTCCGTAACCTGTTGAACCTCGGGGATTAATAAGCAATACCACGTAGCCATTTGCTGCAAACAATTGAGGTTCTGAATCGAATGAAAAGTCGTACTGAGCTGTCGGTCCCCCATGTATCCATAAAATGGTTGGGTATTTTTTTGATGCGTCAAAATCAATGGGTTTTACAACAAAACCTTCAACGGGAGTGCCATCCATGCTTTTAAAGTTTATTTTTTCAATTACGGGTTTTTTAATGTCTGCTAAAAGCGCATCGTTTATTTTGGTTAATTCTTTTAAAACATTTTTTTCAAAAGTAAATAGGTTATTTGGTCTATTTTCGGAGCCTAAAAGTGGAACAATAGTTTGCCCACTAAGATCATAATCAGAAATACTTATATTTCCAGCAATTAAGCGTTTTAAGTTTTTCCCCTTTGTGTCTACGGAAGCTAAAACACTTGTTCCGTTTTCTTCTAGTAGAAACAGAATGCTTTTGCCATCTTTTGAGAAGTTTGGTTGACTAATATTCCGATCTAAACTCTCGGTCAATACAATTGCCTGTCCTCCTGTAGCTGGAGAAATGGCTAACTTTTCTCCCGCATACCAAAGTATTTTGGCGTTGAGTGCAGTTCTGTAAGCAATAAATTTACCGTCAGGGCTCCAAGTGGGTGAGTCGTCTTTAATGGGGTTGGTGGTTACTTGAACTAAAGTTTTATCGTTGTTTTTGCCATCTGCTGAAACCACCCATATATTGGTATCTGCATTGCCATCAGGGTCTTCGGTACGGTTGCTTACAAAGGCAATTTTTTTGCCATCAGGACTCCAAACAGGATCACTGTCATCAAAATCACCGAAAGTTAATTGAGTGGCAATGCTATCTCCGGGCGTGAACAGATAAATATGATCTCTATAGCGGTCCAAGTATCCAACATAATCTTGTTTAAACTGTCTGCGATCAATTACGTAAGGTTTTACTTTTTTATCATCTTCTTTATCTGATGTCAACTCTTCAGGCTTAGGATCTGTTAACACGAGTAATAATTTATTTTCAGTTGGCGACCACTCATGATCGCCCACGCCTTGCGGTATTTTGGTTAACACTTCGGCATCACCACCCAAACGATTAGAAAGCCAAATTTGCGTATTTTCATCTTCATCTCTGCTTGATAAAAAAGAAAGGTATTTATTATCAGAGCTCCAACGTGGTTGGCTGGCAGAATGATTTTTTCCAGTCATCGCAATAGGTTCCCCACCAGTTATCGGAATAATATAGACTCTTTTTATAGATTTATCTTTTTTTAAATCCATTTCTGAAACCGTATAAGCAACCCACTTAGCATCGGGACTTATTTGAACCTCAGAAACCGATTTTAATTGTAGTATTTTTTCAATGGTCCATGCTTTTTTTGTTTCTTGGGCATATAGGCCTAGGCTACAAATAAATATAAAGAGTACGAATAAATTTTTTGGTTGGAATAACATCGTATAAAGTGATTTAATTAGGTGTCTAAATATAGAAAAGAACTTTGTATTAAGTAACGCTGTACCAAAAATATTTTTAAATTAAATTATTTAGCACCTAGACTTTAATATTTTTGAAAGTATTGGACTCAATTTTTTTATCTGCATCAAATAGTTTTATGTTGATATTTATTGTGTTGTGCTATTGATGCCCCTTAAATAAAAACCCGCAAATAAATACAGCCATTGGCACGTAAATCAGAATTACTAAAATACCTGATGTTTTATTTTAACAAATATTTAACAAATAGCAATTAAACCTAATTCCTTTTTCTAAATCAAAGTGATATAAAATTGTAGAATAGTCATCATTTTAATTTCTTTGAGGTTTAATCGTTTTTTTTTGAGTGATTTTCAATTTAAGGATATTCATTTATGTTTGAAATTAAAACAGTTTTGATATATATAAATAATATTCAAATGAGGAAATTTCCAAATCAAGCTTAATATTTCAATAAAAAAATATACTGTTTAATTATTAATTATATTCGTTAAACAAAACGTCAATTTAATTATATCACTTATGAAATCAATAGTATTTAAAATCAGTATTTTATCTTTTTTATTACTAACCTCGTTTACCCCAAATGTGCAAGAATTTCAGGGTCAGGCATTTTATGTTTCTAAATCTAAGTTAGAGCTTGGTAGTTGGGGATCAAGAATGAGCGAAGCGCAGAAAAAGGAGGTAGAAGTAAGACTAAAAAGTAGGCTTGAAAAAACTTATGTGCTCAATTTTAACAAAGAATCATCTATTTTCAATGAGGAAGATAAACTGGATGCCATGTCGGGAGCCACTGATTCTTGGGGTAAGAATTTTGCGCAAGGAGAGCAGTACAAAAATGTTAAGGATAATGCGATAGTCCAGAGTCAAGAATTTTATGGAAAGCAATTTTTAGTGAAAGATAAATTACAAACTTTTGCATGGAAAATGGAAACAGAGTCCAAACAAATAGGGCAATATTTATGTTTTAAGGCAACGGCATCTGTACCCACATCAGAGTTGACTTGGTATGATTTTTCTTGGAGTAATTTAAGAGATAACACCGCAGCTAAAACTGATGCCACCGGTACTGAAACTACAGAGTTGGTTATAAAAATGACCGAAGTTGAAGCATGGTACACCACACAAATCCCGGTGAGTCATGGTCCAAGTGAATATTGGGGTCTTCCAGGGCTTATACTAGAAGTTAGTGCTGGCAATACCGTTATGCTTTGCTCTAAAATTGTGATGAATCCCCAAGGGAAACTCAAGATTGAATCTCCGGATAAAGGCAAAGAAATTACAAAAACGGAGTACCAAGAAACCATCCAAACAAAAATGCTCGAAATGAGAAACAACCGGGGAAGAGGAAGAAGTTAAAATCTTTTCCCAACTCAAAATTCCACCATCATACTTATTAAAATTGTTCCATGAAAAAAATCTTTTTTGCCTTGCTACTTTTTCTAGCTACTTTCTCTTACGCTCAAATTAAATTTGAAGGTGTAGTTACTGATAGTTTAAATATCCCATTAGAATTGGCAAATGTTGTGGCCATAAATCAGACAACCAACGGTTTAGAGGCTTACGGTATTACGGACGGGCTGGGTAAATTTAAATTGCAACTAGGTAAAAAAGGGAGCTACAAAGTACAGATTAGCTATGTAAGCATGAAAACCATGGAGGAAGTTATCAACACCGAAGAAAGTGATATTATAAAAAATTATGTGCTAAAGTATGAGAATGCTTTAGACGAGGTAGAGATAATTTATGAAATGCCCGTAAGCATTAAAGGAGATACCTTAATCTATAACGCCGACTCTTTTAATACGGGAACGGAGCGAAAGTTAGAGGATGTTCTTAAAAACCTACCTGGTGTTGAAATTAATGAAAACGGACAGATAGAAGTCGAAGGAAAAGTAGTAACAAAGTTAATGGTCAATGGAAAAGATTTTTTTGATGGCGACACAAAATTAGCTACCAAAAATATTCCTTCAAATGCTGTTGATAAAATTCAAGTCCTTAGAAATTATTCCGAGGTAGGGCAATTGAGTGGTGTCACCAATAATCAAGACAATGTAGCCTTAAATATTAAACTAAAAGAAGGTAAAGAAAGCTTTTGGTTTGGAACAATAACGGCTGGAGCTGGCGCATCGCCAAGTAACGAACTTTACTTGGTGCAACCAAAATTATTTTATTACAGTCCTAAATACAGTCTTAATTTTATAGCAGATCTTAACAACATTGGAGAACAAGCATTAACAAGTCGCGATATTCGTAATTTTGGTGGAGGCTTTAGAGCGCCAAGTAGAAGTAGTGGTACTAGCATAAACCTCGGCGATAATAGTTTAAACTTTTTAACAACTCAAGCCAACGCTGTTCAAATTGAAAGCAAATTAGCCACTGGTAATTTTAGCTACTCTCCTAACAAGGCCTTAGATTTAAGTGGATTTCTTATTTACAATAGTAGTAGAATACTCTCCAGAGAAACTAGCTTTATACAATATACCAATCCAGATTTAGGAATACCTGATGAAGCTACAGAACAAGCAAGCCGCGAAAGATCTGATCAAGTGCTTTTAAAGTTAAGTGCAGCCTACAAGCCCAATATTAGCAATCAGTTAGATTATGATGTTTTGGGTCGTATCTCAAACGATGCACAAAATCAGAATTTGTTTTCTTCAGTGATTGGGCAGACTGCTCAGTTCGAAGAGGTAACTCCTTACAGCATCAATCAAAATATAAATTACTATTACACGCTTGATGAAAAAAATATTTTTGCCTTTGAAGCGCAGCATTTATTGCGAAATGAAAATCCGTTTTATAATGCACTTTTAGTAAATAATCCCGCTGGTCAAGATGCCTTTGATAACACGGCCGATGCCTTAGGATTAAATACGACTTTAACCAACTATGATTTAGGGCAAAACAGACGTATCAGGTCTAACCAACTAGATGCCAAATTAGATTATTTTAGAATACTCAATGCAAAGAGTAACTTGAACTTTACCTTAGGAACTATTGCAAGTCGCCAAGATTTTAACTCTAATATTTTTCAATTTTTGACAGATGGGTCTCAATTTGAGCCAACGCCAAACATTAACAACGGTTTAGCTACCAATGATACACAGTATAATTTTAGTGATGTATATTTAGCAATGCGTTACCGATTAAAGACAGGAAAATTTACCATTACACCTGGTTTTTCGGCACATGCCTACGGCAATGAGAATACGCAATTTGGAGAAAAGTTCGAAGAAAATTTCTTTCGTATATTGCCTGAATTCGAAACCCGAATCCAGTTTAAAAAGAGTGAAGCGCTTACTTTAAATTATAATATGACAAACCAATTTACCGATGTAACGCGATTGGCACAAGGTTTAGTTTTAAATAATTTCAACAGCATACAGTTTGGTGAACCAGACTTGCAGAACGCATTATCACATAACGTGAGTTTGTTTTACAGTAGTTTTAACCTATTTAATTACACCAATGTTATTGCCCGTGCTGCATATTCTAATAACATAGACCAGATACGTAGTTTAACTAATTTTGATAATGTTATTAGAACAAGTACCTTTTTCAATTCTAATTTTGCGGATGAAAACGCCAATGTTTTTGGTCGTATCCAAAGAACTTTTGGAAAAATTAGAGCAAACTTAGACGGTAGTTTTAATTACAGTAAAATAAATCAGTTTATTCAAGGTCAGCAATCAATCAATGAGGGCTATACCCAAACCTATACACCAGGAGTGCGTACCAATTTTAAAGTAGCCCCTAATGTTAATCTAAACTATCGTTACAGCAAAACTAATAATAATCAAGGCAGCAGGGAAACTACATTTATCACCAATGCACCGTCTGTTGAATTTGATGCTTACATTTGGAAAGCTTTAACTTTTAGAACCAATTATACATATACCAATCAAGATACAGGTGACGGTAATTCTCAGTCGTTTCAAACTTGGAATGCCAACCTTGCATACAGGAAAGATAAAGATGCCAAATGGGAATATGAAATAAGGGCTACTAACCTTTTAGATATTGCCTCACAGGTGCGTAACAGTGCTAATAACATCTCTGTGTTTACTTCAGAAACCTTTATTCAGCCACGTTTTGTAACTTTTAGATTTGTTTATTCGTTGTAGGATTAGCAATTAAAGATTTACTTGAAAGTTAACCCCTTGAAATCACAAGGGGTTAACTTTCAGTTTTAAGAGAAAATTTTTTTAATCAAGAAGGAGTTTTGTATACAAAGAAGAAATTGCTATTTTAGTTGTTAAAATCAAATTAGTAGGTTACTAATTGAAAATAATCCTAAAATATTTCATTAAAACCCAGAACTAAATCCGTTTCCAATATTATTTTTCAGTAGCTATTTTCTCTAATAAAGCCATATAAAAGCCGTCATAACCACTTTCGGAAGCATAGATTTTATTTTCTTTTACTAGTCTAAAATCGACTCCTTCTTCTGAGGACAAGAAAGATTTTACTTGGTCTGTATTTTCCTGAGGTAGAATAGAGCATGTGGCATAAACCATTTTACCTTCTGGTTTTAGCATTCTGCTGTAGCTCCTTAAAATCTCTTGTTGCGTGCCTTTTATTGTTTCTAAAAACTCAGGTTGTAATTTCCATTTGGCATCAGGGTTTCTACGTAAAACGCCTAAACCAGTGCAGGGTGCATCAATTAATATCCTGTCCGCTTTTTCTGCTAGTTTTTTAATCACCTTGGTAGAGTCGATGAGTCGAGGTTCTATATTAAAAGCACCGTTGCGTTTAGCCCTACGTTTTAGTTCTTTTAATTTGTTCTCGTAGATATCCATCGCAATCAATTGCCCTTTATTTTCCATTAAAGCAGCAATATGAAGCGTTTTTCCACCTGCGCCAGCACAAGTATCAATAACGCGTTGCCCTGGTATTACGTCTAAGTATTCAGCTACCAATTGCGAAGAGGCATCTTGAACTTCAAACAAGCCATTTTTAAAAGCCTCCGTGGTAAAAACATTCCCGCGTTCCGCCAATTTTAGGGCATATTTATAGCCTTTTATAGGTTCGCAATCAATACCAATCTCTAATAAATGTTTTCTTAGTTCTTCTACGGTAGTTTTTAAGGTGTTTACTCTTAAAATCACCTCTGCTTGCTGATTTAGAGCGTTAATTTCCTTTGTCCAACGTTTATCGCCTAAAGATTTTGCCCCTAATTCATCCATCCAATCGGGAATAGATTCTTTAAATTTTCTAATTTTGGACAATTCGTCAAACTTTCCTTTTATTTTTCGTGCAGGTACAGGCTCTATTTGTTTCCAGTCTGGCAATTCTATCCCTCTTAAAACTGCCCAAACAGCAAATAATCTGAATAAATTAGGACGACTAAAAGGTGCTTTTACTTCTGCAATTTCTGTATATAAACGTTTGTAACGCACAATTTCATAGGTAGTTTCAGCGATAAAACCTCTATCGCGAGCACCCCAACGTTTGTCGTATTTTAATACTTTTTGAACTACTTTATCGGCATATTCTCCTTCATTAAAAATGAGGTTTAGGGCATCAACCACGGCAAATACCAAATTTCTATGTAGTTTCATTGTTCTATTTTTTGTTGTAAAAAAAAATTAAGGCTGCAAAGGTATTGTATTAGAACTTATTCCTTTTATTTTTGGGGAAATATATCGAGTAGAGGTGTTTTAGAGTCGAAAGTCTAATGTCAAAAGTCGAATGTCTAATGTCAAAAGTCGAATGTCGAAAGTCCAAAGTCTAATGTCAAAAGCCAAGGCCTTTTTTTAAACTATTTAAATCCCTGCTCTCTATTCTTTTCTCTCTATTCTAAAAAAAAAAGCAAATGATAAACACATTTTTCCCCACGAAATTTTTAATGGTTACAATCCTTGCATTGATTTTGTTTTCTTGTGATGAGGAAAAAAAAGCGAGACCTTTTACTTCGGTTTTATTGGAAACAATGTATGAGGATTCTTTAAGTATTCGAGCGATAGAAATTATAGGCGAAAGTTTGGCGTTTTCAGCCAATAAGGGCTTTATTGGTTCTATTCACTTGGAAAGCGGGAAAGTTTTTACTAAAACTCAGCAGTACAATTCCATTTTCCCCGAATTTAGAGCCATTGCTCATACCGCAAAAGATGTATTTGTATTGTCAGTAGCAAACCCTGCACTATTGTATAAAACAGGTGATAAAGGGGAGTTTGAATTGGTGTATAAAGAAGAAGCAGAATCTGTTTTTTATGATGCCATGACGTTTTGGAATGATCAAGAAGGTATCGCAATTGGGGATAGTATGGAAGGTTGCCTGTCTATTATTATCACCAGAAATGGTGGAACCTATTGGAAGAAGCTGCCTTGTTCCATCTTGCCAAAAGGCAGAGATGGCGAAGGAGCTTTTGCGGCTAGCAATACCAATATAAAAACGATTGGCGATAGAACTTGGGTAGGAACAACTAAAGGACGTATTTTTTATTCAGCTGACAAAGGAAAAAACTGGGAAGCTATCCAAACACCAATCATCAATACCAAAGCTACTCAAGGCATCTATTCCATTGATTTTTATGATGAATATATTGGTTTTGCCATCGGTGGGGATTATACCAATCCTGCGCAAAACAAAAGAAATAAAGCCTTGACTAAAGATGGTGGAAAAACTTGGCGATTGGTAGCTGATGGTTCAGCACCTGACTATAAAAGTTGTGTGCAATTTGTGCCTAATTCCAACGGAAAAGGCTTGGTTGCCACTGGTTTTACAGGAATAAGTTATTCTAGTGACATGGGTGAAAATTGGACTGAATTATCAAAAGAAAGCTTTTATACCCTTCGATTTAAAAATGATTCTATCGCGTATGCAGCCGGTAAAAACAGGGTTGCTAAATTTATATTCAAATAGTTAAGACATCAATTTAAGGTTCGTTTTTTTTGTTTTTCTCGTGATATTGGCGAATCAATTGTCTTTTAAAATCTTCTTCGGAACGCAAAAGGACAAGCGTTTTTTTAGAACTAATTACTTTCGTTATTTTGGCTATAAAGTTTTCGAATATTTTATTTTCTTCTACCTCGTACAGAATAACTTTATCTAAAAGTTGCGCGGCATCTTTTTCTGATACATTATCAGCATCTTTTATTTTAGAAATTATTTCAACAGACCCTTTATTTCGCAGCTTTTGTTTTTCTTCTTGATAGTCGTTGTAAATAGGCCAAAAAGTCTGCGCTTCTTTAGAAGTGAGGTTTAATTTTTCGGTGAGATAAGCAATTTTAAGTGTTTTAATCTTGTCTTTATCAACATCTCGTTGCCCGTAGAAGAGGGCATTCGAAAAGAGAAACATAAGGAGTAGTATTTTTTTTAAATTATTCATTGGGATCTAAATTTAATTCTTCAAAATTATCAATGCTGTTGTCTATATAATCAATAATGTTTTCATCATTTAATTGAGTGTCAATAATATCTTTAATTTCTAATTCGTCAATGGGTAGCATTTGAGCGAGTTCATAGGTGCTCATATCTAACTCGTTATCATCGAAATAGTTTTCGATATCCGAAATGGCAATATCATCAAAAGTAATTTCTGTTTTATTGGTTAAGCTTATTCCGATAAAGATTAAAACAACGGCAGCAACGGCTGCAACATAATAATATTTCTTTAAAGCGTTGAGCTTTATTACTTTAGATTCAGGTGTATGTATTTTATTCTGGATGTTCTGGTATAACGAATCAAAATAAGTATTGGGTATCGTAAAACCATCTACTTTCTTTTCTATAGTTAATTCTTCTGATAATTTTATCATTAAATTATCAGTGAAACTATTAAAGTAGTCCTCAGGTGTTTTAAAGCTGTTTAATTTTTTCTTCATTAGTTTTAAGACTATCAATAGGTTAAAAGGTTTAATTTTCTTTTAAAAAGCTTTCAATTTTTTTCATGGCCAAATGATATGATGTTTTTAAAGCACCTACAGAGGTTTCTAAAATTTCGGATATCTCTTCATATTTTAGGGCTTCAAAATATCTCATATTAAATACTAGTTTTTGTTTTTCAGGAAGGGTAGCAATCGCTTTTTGAAGTTGTAATTGAATAAAATCACCTTCAAAATACACATCACTTTCTAACTTATTAATCATTTTTTCTTGTACTTCGGAATCACTAAAGCCTAGCTTTTTTGTCTTTTCTTTAATAAACGTCAAGGCTTCGTTCGTGGCAATTCGGTACATCCAAGAGTATAATTTACTTTCTCCTTTAAAACCACCAATATTTCTAAAAATTTTGATAAAAGTGTTTTGCAGAACATCATCTGTATCATCGTGGTCTAAAACAATGCGCCTAATATGCCAATATAACTTCTCCTTGTAGGTATCGACTAACAGCTGAAAAGCAGACGCTTGGGTAGCGGGCGCTTGCAATTGTTGTACTAAAAGTTCTTCTGTTGCCAAATTGAATTGCTTTAGAGCTTTAATAAGACTTTAAAAATAGGAAAAGGTTTAATTGGTTTGGTTGATTTGTTGAAAAAGTACAAAGTATTAAATACAAAGTA
>Ga0105055_10010348_pt1 | contig 11686 bp, 11 predicted proteins | sample BON03_FD_78090 | JGI IMG/M metagenome (GOLD analysis project Ga0105055, IMG submission 78090) | Freshwater microbial communities from Lake Bonney liftoff mats and glacier meltwater in Antarctica - BON-03 | ecosystem: Environmental > Aquatic > Freshwater > Ice > Glacier meltwater | place: Lake...
CAAAAAAACTAATCAGATCATTGCGGAGAATGGCGATATTTCTGTGAACCTATCTACCATATAGGACGCTTCGAGACCCAAAAGTAAGAAAAGTAAAAAAGAGAATTAAAAACTAAAGCGCAACTCGATATGTTTGAAACAAGAATAAATTGAATTGAAGAATAAAAACGAGTGCAATCCATTAAAAATGATTCATTTCCTGTTCTCACATAGTCTTAAGCAAAGGCGAAATGATGGATATCACTTTGGATCGCCATGCTACATCTTGGCATACATCATTTCTGAATTCAAACATTAAAGAGGATCGCTGACCTGGAATCGATCCATTGTGTGAAAAGCAATCAATGGAATGCATAAATCCATCTTTTCCGCTCCAAGGGGCATTGACTTTTGAGTAGACCCCGTTATTATTCAACATATCTACCAACTTGTGCGCAGCACCTTCGTTCTTGGTCGAGTACAGAACGCCAACTTCAAAATCGCGCAAACTGCCTTCATAGTTGCAGGTATAGGTGTGAACTGATATACCAACACGTGCTCCTACAACACAGGCCACTCTTTCTACTTCAAAATGATATGGTAAATAGTACCTCGAAATTCGGTCTGCTATAGAAGATGGCGTCAGATTCATGTTTAGATCTACTATGTGGTTGTCGCACATTTGCCTGGCCAGTGTATGAGACGCTATGGGTCTATTTAGATCTACGAACAACCTGCTGTATCTTGACATCACTGCGGGGGCCTTGAGGCAGAAACCCAATTCAGAGGAGAATTCCTTGGCTCCAGGGTCGTATGCCCAATGCTTGGAAGGAAGACCAGCCTGGAGGTCGCTTTCACCCCAGTGACTACCTTCGGGCAAGTCATTCCCCGCATGCTCGCAAGTGATGACGCAATTTGAAGTAAGAGATCCTCCATATACAGTCTCAAAATTCAGCGAAACACCTGAAGAGAAATACCTAGTCGCCATTCGAACAGCCGTTCTTGGTGCCTGGTGTAGCATGACCATTGTACTACGAAACAAGGGTCTACCGCGGCAAATTGTGTGTATTTTGAAGCCATGGAGACCAAGTTGCTCTGGAGGTTTTTGGACGACAAGGCAGAAATTCAGGGCCCGTTTTCAAACGAGCATATGAAAGAATGGTTCGCAGGCGGGTACTTTTCCAATGACACTCTGGTGTCGTTTAGCTCTCTGAACTCCCCATTTATCGCGTTGAAACATTGGTATCCGACTATGGATGATTCCGCTAATCCTTTCGAACAGGATCCACTAGTTACCCAAGTACTTTGCAGAGATGCAGAGTATCGAATTCACGGGCCGTTTTCACTCTTGCAGGTCTTCAGTTGGATGCAAGAATCAATATCAGATTCCGATTTAGAACTCGCGCAACTGGATAGTGAAGAGACGGATCCATGGGTTCGGGTGGATGATTTCTGTCGTAATATTTGGGATAATGCAACAAGTCATATGCTGAAAGAAGCTTTTCTGTCGAGCAATCTTCTTTCACTTTTGTTACATGATGCAACAGATGAAGACATATTTCGAATTGCGAAACAAGTCGTATCCGTTGAATCTTACCAAGCTGGAGACCAAGTATTTAAAAAAGGAGAAAGTGGCGAGCATTTTTTTATCATTGAATCTGGGGAGTTCGAAGTTATTGACCAAGGAATTGAATCTTGTATCTCTCAAAGTGGTATTATTGGAGAAATCTGCCTCCTTCATCCTTTTCCAACCAAGCGGAGAGTCAGCGCGAAATGCATTGCCCCTGGACGTCTTTTTAAGTACTGCGGTTACTCAATACACATAGAATTAGTATCTCAGCGAAAACAGACAGTAGGCAACTTATCACCTGCAAAAAGCTCTGATACAGAAGAAGTTGAAGTAGTCGATTTAGAGGAGTCAGAAACAGTGAATGAAAATGAAACCATTATTAATGAGGATTTCAACCTTCATTGTCAAATGCAAGAAATGATTCCGAAATCGATTCAACTTGGGAAACGCCGGCATCCCTTTTTGATTTCGAATGCTAAGACACGACAAACATCTTCATGCTCGATTCCAACAGCAACTATTCCCAAATGGTACTCACGGCATCGAACAGAAAGTGCCCATGTATGTAAAGAAAACAGTTTCTTTGCAGCTGCATCTAAAGAAGAATCGTTGGTGCAAACGGAAGATGATGAAATATGCTCTTTTGATCCAAGCTATTTAACATATTCCTACTCAGGAGATTTCAAAACATTAGAAGAGCTACATTTTATCCAGGATTTAGGCAAAGGCGAATTTGGGCAAGTCAAGCTTTATATGTACAACGGAACATTCTACGCAGTAAAACAATTCGCTGACCGAGATGAATGGGAGAAGGAATCATCGATTAGCCTAGAACTACGATCCACTCTTAATAAACGTGATTCAGAGTATTTCATTCTAGGACATTGCGCGTTTGAAAATAGCCGCACGCTAGTTATGGATACGGCGTTGTGTGGCGATCTGTTTTCCCATTTACATGAAATGACTTTTCATCAAATTCAATGTCACACACAAAGTATCGTCCAGGCACTGGAAATCCTTCATAGCAAAGGATTTATGTTTAGGGATTTAAAGCCTGAAAATGTTTTGATTGACAGGAACCAACAGGCTCGTCTATGCGATTTTGGTTTGGCCTCGAAGAAGACTAGATCCTATACCTTCTGTGGTAGCGTCGAGTATGTAGCACCAGAGATGATCTTGAACCGTGGTCACACTAAACAGGTAGATCTGTGGGCGCTTGGAGTACTCGTCCATGAGATGTTGCATGGAGTATCCCCTTTTGTTTGTGACGGTGACACACTTGGGACTTATGAGAGTATCATCCGCGGCTACATTCATCGGGAGTTCAATCACAATAACAAAAACTCGTTTGAATTCTGTGTCTCCCTTTTAGATTTTGTACCAGGGAGAAGAAAAGTTATTCCCTGGCATGGAATTTAAAGTAACGAATGTTTGTAATATTAATCAACTGTTTTTGGGCCTACAATGAAACGATAAGTTCTCGGAGCTTTTAATGTCGTGGTCATATACTTCTCAATTATGCAGTTACTCAAGCAAGAAGAAACCTATTTGCCCACCAAATTGCCAGACCTGAAACAAGACCCAACAAAGATGCTGATTAATATAGCGCCATAAATATATCACATCAAAAGTACTTTTGATGTTCTCAATGAAAGACGCATTAGGTTGTAGACATACTTACAATTCAGGATAAAAATATCCTTCTAATTTCGGACGTTTGGCAACGCATTCCAGTTACGGGGCATTGGCCGTGATCTGATATGAAATTATGAATACAAATGTAACAGTACATCACTCCGCTGGATGATGCAGCAGGATTCTTGCGTTTCTCGCCGCATAATGGGCAATTGGATGGATCTTTCGGTAGATGAACTCCGAATATATTAGGATGAGGGATCGGTGCCATTGGTGGCGCTGGGACGAACGAAGGACCAATAATTTGTTCACGTTGACTTTGGTTCTCAGGAGAGTAATACCATTCGGCGATTTTGAAGACCAAAGCCGATGCAATGAGACTGAGACGAAGCATAGTAAATAGTTTACTCGTTGCTTTTGAAAAAAGACCTTGGTTGTGGCTGTTGAGTTGCTCAGTTAGCATTTGTTTTCGCATATCATCACTTGTGATTCTCTCGAGGGTGATTCCCTGCCACCAAAGCAATGGCGAATAAAAGCGAGATCTATTAAACATAAACTGCAATTGCAAAACAAAAAACCACATATCATGAGCTGCGATAGTCATCGGAAACAGTTTCAGAAACGCTACTTTAATGAGTTTCCAAACAGGACTACTCGGTGTTCCTTGATCGGTGCTTGCATGCAACTTGCAGAGCTTTGTAAAAGCATACGGCGTGAAAGCTAGAGATATCCACGAAAGAAAGCGCTGTTGAGGAGTAAGACCAGTCAAAGTCCCATCTCGGTTCAATTTCATTCGTTTCAAACTGTAAAAATTCTCAGAAAAAGCACCATCTGAGGCGATAAGGTAGTGCCGCTGAATTACGCCCACCAGAATGGTATAAAATTCGTCCTGTGAATAATCATTAAGCCATTGTACAATCCAAAACCATAAATACGTACTTTCCATAATAGGATCGGTCGAGCCGATGGATATTTCTCTGAGAGTATACCCATTAAGTATTCAAAAGCAGGAAACTGCGCGGTCGTGAGTTTGGATGCCATAGCCAATTCAAAAACCGTGGGATGAGGCGAATCAAGGAGGTTGGCGAGAAACATGGATACTAAATTGTTGGGAAGAACGCAATTCTCGACGCAGTTCCCTCACAATATGTTCAATACTCGTCGCAATTTCTTACGTAGGCTTCACGAATACCATTGTAACAAGGTTGTAAACGAAACTTCGCGTGTGTTGTTCTCTAACAAAGTCAAACCGAACAAAATACTAGTTGAAAGTGAAATTATCCTGCGGTTGAAAGAACTGCAAGACTCATTTCAAAACCATGCTGTTGAAACGAGAGAATCTTCGACACACGGGATCGGAGTATTCGCAAAGCAATTGACTCCGCGTGGCTCTTTGTTGGGTTTCTATCCCGGAGTGTTTTTTGAAAGGGTAAGTATGCTCATGTTAGATTATCCAGTGCGACGTCACTTATTACATCGCAGGAAACGTTAGTCGATCACTTCGGAAGTGTTTCAAATTATGATCCAGATGATCTCAACGATAAAATATATTTGACATTGGAAGGAAGATTAGTAGATCCTACTATTGATAAGTGGCCTCATAAGTTTGCATTTGGTCAATTTTTGAACCATCCTCCACCGCATTCCAAGCCTAATTGTTTATTTTACTCATTAGATATACCCAACACGAGTTCTCTTGCTTCTTATATCCCTTCCAAAGTATATGGCGACCAAGGGATTCGTGACTACGTTGACTCCGATCCTGTGATTAACACCGTGGTGGTTCTTAATACAGAAAACTTGCGAGCAGGCGACGAGTTGTTCGTTGATTACAATCTACATGTCGAGGAAAGTGATAGCTTGCCATATTCATGGTACGCTCCTGTGCATGATCCCTTTCGTCCTCGACAAAGTGATTGGCAAAATTGGTTTTTTTGAGCAGTTTTATTAAATTAGAGCCGACAATATGGTTCACCATCAGCTATACTTCCATACACAATATTGTTGACGAAATTTCTGAGAGGTAGTTTCAGATCGTCAATCGCTAAAACTTGAGTATGAAACAGCACCACCAGTTCTTCTACTGGGTCTATCCAGAAAAGCGTACTCGCTGCGCCACTCCAATAAAAAGTCCCTTTCGAGTTCATAGTACTTGACTGCAGAGGATCCATAACGACAGCAAAACCTAAACCGAATCCAATACCAGGGCTGCTCATTTGCATCGAATTTACTGACGATAATTGCCGGCAATCTTGATTATCCAGTAGGTGGTTGGTTGTAGCGAAATTCATTGTGTGTCGACCAAGCAGACGAACACCTTCTAATTCTCCACCATTAAGGAGAAAGTGGCAAAACCTGCAATAATCTTTCATTGTAGATAGAAGCCCGCCACCTCCTGATTCTAGATGTTTGAACTCGAGATACTCATTGTTCTTCATTTGCAAATGTGTCACATCAATAATCGCACCATCTGGCTTCTGGAAATGGATATTGGTAAACCTGTCTCGGAGATCATCCTTTATTCGGAAACTTGTTTCATTCATCTTCAGTGGTCCCAAGATTCGTTTATGGAAAAAATCACCAAGCGATTGCTTTGACACGACTTCGACAATTCGTCCAATGACGTCGATTGAGTACGAATAGTTCCATTTTGTTCCTGGTTGAAAACAAAGCGGCAATGATGCTAATCTGTTAACAAATTCTTCACTTGATTCGTTGAGCTTGATATGTTTCCTATTAGACTCTTGATACAACCCGTCAACAGGATGAAGTTTCTCAACTCCATCAAAGCCATAAGTCAGACCACTGGTGTGCAAGAGAAGCATCTTTATCGTGATAGTTCGTGTGCATGGTTCTAGTTCCTTTCCAAAACCGGCTAGAACATTCATGTTCTGTTTTTTCCAGGCTTTTCCGAGAAATAAATGCACTGGTTGATCTAACAGCACTCTGCCTTCTTCTACCAGCATCATCAGTGCTAGCGAGGTGATAGGTTTCGTCATCGAGTATATCCGATATATAGAGTCAGAACGCAGTGGGACTTCTGGTGATTGTTCTCCCGTCCCTTTGTAGTAAACCACTTTTCCTTTTCTTGCTACCAGCGTGGCAGCGTGCGGCAGACCATGATCGCTGATTAAACTCGCCATCCAATTATCCAGCCTGTCGAGCCCACACATGCCGACACTTTCCGGAGTAGACCACGGCATGCCGACGTCGGAACCATTCCAATCATTCATGGTACTGTGAGATCAAGAAGAATGCGAGTCCGACCTTTTCATAAAAGAAAAAAAAAATGGCATCATTGAAATTAGCGAAATCTGAGTATTTTGTCCTATTTGGATGATGTTGCTAATTTTGCTAATAATCAATTGTAGAGGAAGAAGAACGCCAATCGTATTATATATAGTTTGTTTAGTGTTTTATTTCTGTTCAGCATCATCACCTTCTTTCACCAGTTTCAAGAATTCTTCGTCCACTTGCTGCAATAATTGTGCCATATTAGCCTGTGCCGCTTCATCTCCCTCAAGCGAGTTTTTGGATTCCGCATCTTTGCTTATCTGCTGCTGTTTTTTCGCCAGTTCTTTGGACCTCAGCTCAAGATTTTTTTCTCTCTTGCTTTCTCTTTCAAACATTCCTAGGATTGCAAGTTTCTCATTGGATTGTTGAATTGCCAACGAGTCACAAACCTGAAGCAACGAAACGGTTCCGTTTTTGTCTCCAACCGTAACATACTTGCCATTCGCATTCACAGCGATGGAACTCAGAGGTGCGTCGCTTGCTTTATGACTGTATGCCACCTCATTCTGTCGGTAAAAATAATCCCATATATCAAGGACTCCGTCATCTCGTGTCACCATAAATACACCTGGTCTGGTGGGGCTCCAGCACCCTGCTGTTAGATAAGCCGGATGATATTTGGTGGTCATAATCGGTGTCTTAAGATCTTCTGTCCAAATTCGTGCAGTCCAATCCCCAACAGTCATAAAGAACTTTGAATGCACCGGATTACGTTGGATCGAATTGATAGGTCCATGATGACGTCCTGCCATGGTATCATAAACCATTATTCCGTTATTCAGTTTCTTGTTTCGCTCATTGTAGGAAAGCACTACTCCTTGTTCTGTACCGACCAAGTACTTAGTAGATCCAGCTTCTTGGTTATAGTCCATCGAACTCCCTCCCAAAATAGCGTCTGGCATCAATGGATGTTTACCAGTGCTCAAATCCGTTCTCTCCAATGGCTCTCGCAGTCTACGAGTATCCCATTTCAACATTTGGCCGTCCGTAGAAATTGAGGCGCATAAATTACCAGTCTTGGAGGAAATCCAATGAACATCATAGACTGGATCGTGGTGTGAATTTTCGATTACCGAAGTCTCGCAAGGTTTTGAGCCATTTTTTCGAAAATCAAAGAAAGTAACAAGTCCGTTATAAGAACCTCCAACCAATTGCTCAGGCATCTTCGGATTGTATCTCAAACAGCATAAAGGAGAACTTGGTAGAAGCTCCATTTCAGGTGTGTTAGGGTTGGAAACATCCCAAATATAACTCTGCATAGGAATAGAGGAAGAATCAGTGAGTACACGTGGATCTTGAAACTGCAGAACACTGTAGGTGACTGCTAATCTATTTCCATCTGGCTGCCAATCAATACTTGTTGCTGTTCTTGTGATCTCACTTGGATCCCTGAACACAGCAAGACCTTTGGCAGAGGGAGGTTCACTTGAGTGATCCATCCATGTTCCATCGAAATAATCTTCATAAATGTCTACCGTATTATTCTGCATGGCTGCTCTCTCGATTACCGGAGCTAGTCCTTTAACAGCGTCCTTGAACTCATCAGTCTTCTCCACTCTCTTTTTGAAACGAGCAACATCTTGTTTCTCCGTCGGGTCTATATCCTTTGGCCATCCACCTTCTGCATGCATCATGTTCATCTGCTGGCTTTTACATACCGTCGTTGACACCGAGCTCAAAGAGATTTCGCATGTCGTGTCGAGTTCAATTGTTGCAGCCACTTCATCCACGTAATTCTCCTCAAAGGTTCTGTCACTGCCAAAGTACTCCAGTTCATTAACAGCTGACTCCGTGAAATACCCAGTATCCCTTCCAAACTTCTTCCGAGGTTCTACTATGCTCGTCTCCATCCTAGTAACGTTGAATTTTTACCCGTCAAAACGTCTCAACCGTTACTAAGGGGGGCTTTCCTTGGTAACAGTATATCATGAGCGATGTCAAGGAGTTATTGATTCAACGGATTGGTTTCCATCCCAATTCTCCTGTTGCATGGTTGTATGCTGCTAGAGGTCTTTATAAATTGGAAGAATATCACATGTGTATTGAGGCATTAACCAATTGCCTCAGGAGCAAACAGACACTTAAGGAGGCGCAGCATTTGATGGGATTTTCACTGTTGAAGACAGGCCAGGATTCAGCTGCAGCATCTGCTTTTATGAAATCAGTTAAAATGGGGAATGAGAGCGACTGGCAATCCTTAATAGAGCTTCATGTCGACCACCCAGAATTGAACCCAGCGACGTAGCCACACTTTTGTCAACATATTAGAATTATCATTTGACACATTACACTACAATTACTATAAATATTTATTGATTCGATCTTTCCAGTTCTTTAGTGTGACCTCATTATAATTTGAGAAGGGATCCTGGCCAAACCGTTGTATTATTTCAACTTTCCATTTCCTAATCGTGTCACAGTGCGGAAACGATTTCAACGATTTCAAAATGATGATAGGAAGCTCGGAGTAAAGAGTATCTAAAGTACTTGTCAACACAACAGGCACTGAACCTAGTGCGAGGGCTTCATAGAGTCTATGTGTGTCAATTCCACGTCCTTGTGGGCAAAGAACAAAAGCTGCATCTCCATGTAGAATCCATGATTCCGATTCCGATAATCGATGATTACTTTTTACAACACATGTCCGCATGGGTTCCAAATGGTCCAGAAGAATTCCCCTTTCAGGCTTCTCGGAGTCTCGTTGGAAAAGAGCCAATAAAGACAAAGGTTTGTCGAGCCATTTTCGAGAGTGCTTTATTAGTTCTTCTTCCTGTTTTGCCGGTGAGACTCGGAAAAAAGGGAAAAATGTCTTTTCAGCTCGAGTATGGTAATCCACACCAATAGGCAACGCTTCAATTTTATGTAATTCCAAAGCAGTTAATGAAGAATCGCATGAACGATCAACGTCATGATTCTGTGCGAACCAATGTTTCAGTCGGGTATCCGCCAAAAAGGACTTCAAAGAAATCGAAGATACCAATTCCGATTGCGGTAACCGTCCCTCATTAAAAAGTTCACAAGGACCAAAGTCTTCCTGGCCAGTGATAAGCACCACGGATTCTTCAGGAGAAAGCTTCATGAAGAAATCGTTAATGAATTGTGGAAGATCTATAATCGCAACGTAAACGCTAATTGGACGGTTCATTCTGAAGCTGCGAAAATCATCAATTTTTTTTCTGTAGTCACAAACTCCCCTTTCAAATCCGTTGCGAAACTCAAACCGTGTGGGACCAAAATCACAGCAAACCCTCGCGAATTCTCGTGGAGTAAATAGAACTATCCCGTAGGACGCTAACAGATCATCGGAAGGACTCCAACTAAACATCCTCCACATAGAGAGAACGACCACAATTACCAGCACCATTTTCATTCGCTCCTGCATTTGAAATTTCACTCTAACTATGTTGAACAATCTTCGCGCGTATCGACCATGTCTGTTTTCAACATTAGGGTCTACCATCATTGTAGTCAAGTTCACATGTCGTTCCAAAAGGTAAGTGGGATACTGTAAGGGGTCACAGGACAGAATAATGACTCGTGATTGTATCAGTTTTACGTCTACGCGATATTTCCAATTCCCGCCATTCTTTTGGTACTGCTGCTAGCGCCATTGCCAAGAAGTATTCGAAGGGCGGTTGTTTCGCTATGCGATTCATTGCTGTTCGTGAAACCTCACCCAAGTATTAACGTTTCTCTCTTTTGGATGTTATTTATGTTTGCGTCATTTGCACTTTACATGGCTGTTAGTATGTATACTCACTTCACTTCTTTGTCCGACCCTGCTAATTTTATTTTAGATTCCATGTTCGAGAAGAAGCAGGTGTATTACGATGTGAAGCATAGCGGAGGACATACTTCTGATGCGCTTGTGAAGCTTTTGGCATCTGAACGCAATGTATGGATCACCGGTACTGGCTGGTGCCTCTGGGTGCTCTTGCATCGGTTTCGAAACCTGGTTAAGAAAACCAATTCGCTTGAGGCACAATTGGAACAGGCCAGCCAAGATAAGAAAGTTAATTAAACTTGCGACTAATAATGGAAAACTATCTTATTAAATTCGCCAAATACCCACTTTTTTTTAAATATATATACAGGGAAGAAAACGACTATGTCGATAGCATACCAAACAAATAATAGGAAAGCTAAATACAGGTCAAACAGAAAAAAGGAATATTTTTAGTTTTTATATTCACAAGTTAACATGTTTCCTAGTTCGGCAAGTAGGACACACGGCGACTGGTTCCCGGCATAGAACGGATAGACACATAGAACACACAAATCCACGATCCTTTAATACACCATGACATAAACAAACTGCTTGTAGAATGATGGGTGCTGCAGGCGGTAGTTTAAGCATCATTCTAGTATTCTTATTGGCCAGGAACACGCAAAGCAAAACCTCCGTAAACTTGCTAGGGGAATTAGCTTCTTTCAAATGCTGCAAAAGTCCTCCTGATAAATGAGATACCTGCTGTAATATAGTGGATCCATCAGGGGAGAAATCACATACATCAATCGTGACTCCGTGCTTCTGGGCAGCGAAGGCGACGTTCATGCATTGTACATAGTGAGATGGTTCATCAGCAGTTGCATGAACAACCAGAAGTCTGCACTCGGGTGTGGTATCATACAGGCGCTTGTACTCTGTCGATTGCTGATTCAAAATACAGAGAGACTTCATGAGAGCACTGGCCAAGCCAGACCGAGCACCGTCAATTTCGACGCATTGACGAAGTTTATGGAACATATCCTCCATAAAATATTTGTTTGAGGGACCACCGTTTCTTTTCCCCAACCACTGCGAAGTTCCGTCGGGAAAGTGCGCGACAACAAATACTTCATTATCTCGGTTGAGCATACAGAAGGCGTTAATAAAGACGCAAGTACTCTGTATAGCCAGCAACGGAGACATAGGTTCGTTTTCACATTTCACTTTATCCCATGAGTCGCCACTCAAGTCAATCACAACACCAAGCACACTCGCAACCTCCTGCTTCATTCAAAACTCATTTTTTTTTTTTAAACAACAAAAATAGATATTTTTTAAAACTACTAGTAGTGGATAAAAGCCATCAAATGCTAACTTCTTAATAAACAAGAGTATCTTGTGTTGGTTCTATACACCGAGTCTGGTAAATATCTTCTACACCGAGTCTGGTATATATATGAACAAGAAGTAAAGGGTGGGCATTTTTCCTGGATTGCGTA
>Ga0105055_10010354_pt1 | contig 11678 bp, 15 predicted proteins | sample BON03_FD_78090 | JGI IMG/M metagenome (GOLD analysis project Ga0105055, IMG submission 78090) | Freshwater microbial communities from Lake Bonney liftoff mats and glacier meltwater in Antarctica - BON-03 | ecosystem: Environmental > Aquatic > Freshwater > Ice > Glacier meltwater | place: Lake...
CGCTGACTTCATCGACATGTATGCAGACCTGGACGACAATGAATGGGCCATCTATCGCGCCAGGCACGCGGAGGAGGATGACATGGTGTTCAGCTCCAAACAGAAGTTCCGGGAGGAAGGCCGCCAGGAAGGCGCACACGAGGCCGCTGCGCGCATGCTGCTGCGACAGCTCAGCTTGCGCTTTGGTGATCAGGCGTCAGCCAGCGTTCGCAGCCGGGTGGACCTTGCCGACCTCGATCAGTTGTTGATCTGGTCCGAGCGAGTGCTTACAGCAGAGTCTGTCGAGGATGTGTTCCGCTGAAGCCTGCCCTTCGCGCTGTGGGAAGGCCCTACTCGCGCAGCGAATGGGCCGATCTGAAGGCGCGCTGCCGGAGTCGATGACCCGTCACTGCCTCGTCACCGCGAGGAGGCGCAGCCGACGTGGTAGTCCAGGCTTGGCCGTCGTGGCAATCCACAAGAGCCGCGGCCAGGCCAGGGAGGGCCGGTATGAAGCAGCCATGCGTGTACATCATGACCAATCGGCGAAACGGCACGCTCTACGTCGGGGTGACCAGCAACTTGGTACAGCGGGTCTGGCAGCATAAGTCTGAATTCGTTGACGGCTTCACGAAGCAGTATTCACTGCATCAGTTGGCTTGGTTCGAGGTTCACGAGACGATGGAATCCGCTATCTCCCGTGAGAAGCAACTCAAGGCGGGGCACCGGAAGCGGAAACTGCAGCTCATCGAGTCGCTTAATCCAGATTGGCGGGATCTGTATGACGACATCCTTTGAGTGGTGGTGAGTATCCTGTCATTGCGATCTTGGTGTCGCGGTCCACACGTCACTGGATTGCCACGGGGCTTTGCCCCTCGCAATGACGGCCACGGCCTTCGGCCTCGCAATGACGGTGAGGGAGGTGCTCGCGATGACGGTAGAACCTCGTCACTGCGAGGAGGCGCAGCCGACGCGGCAGTCCAGGTGCAGCCGACGCGGCAGTCCAGGTGCAGCCGATGCTGCAGTCATCGCGAGGGGCAAAGCCCGTGGCGACCAGGCCCGGCCGCCGCAGCAAGGCCGGGGGGATGGCAGCCTCCGCCAAAGTTCTGGATTGCCACGGCCTTCGGCCTCGCAATGACGGTGGCACCACGGCCTTCGGCCTCGCAATGACGGTGGCACCCCGGCCTTCGGCCTCGCAATGACGGTGGCACCCCGGCCTTCGGCCTCGCGATGACGGTGGCACCACGGCCTTCGGCCTCGCAATGACGGTGGCACCACGGCCTTCGGCCTCGCAATGACGGTGGCACCCCGGCCTTCGGCCTCGCGATGACGGTGGCACCACGGCCTTCGGCCTCGCAATGACGGTGGCACCCCGGCCTTCGGCCTCGCGATGACGGTGGCACCCCGGCCTTCGGCCTCGCAATGACGCCTTCTTGCTGCGGCCTTGAAGCAGTGCAGGGACCACACCCGGGAGGTCACGCCTGAGCAGCTCAAAGCCACAGACGAAGTCAGCTTCAGCGCAACCGCTGCAGCGAATCCAAGGTATCGCAGCAATCTCGCAGAGTACCGAGCGGATTGATCCGCGAAAGTTTGCTCGAGCGTCACGCAGCGCGCTCCCGCAGCGTGCGGTGCTCTCCTTGTGGGAGAGCCCTATTCGCGCAGCGAATGGGCCGATCGCGAGGCGCGTCGTCGAAGACGAAGAGCCTGGCTCCGCTGTATGCCATGCGGATCGGCGCATTGCTCTGGGGCGGTCGCTCCCACAGCGAGTGATAGCCACCCTGCGCGCGCCTGGCACAGCGCCAAACCTTCACCCATTGACACTGATCACACTCCAACGTCATCAAAGTGCTGTCAGAGCCGTCCGCTCAGGCGTAGCCTAGCGTTCAGGGTTTGAACACATCTCGACAGGCAGTTCGGGGTAGCTTTCGGGAAAGATCAAAGCGATCAGCTTGGGGGAGCCGTTCGAATCCTGCGCCGACCTGGCCTGTGCGAGGCCTTTGCTGCCGAGCGGGTACGAATTCCATCCCATCCGCGTCGCCTGGCATCTTTCCTGCCGCACCCCCCTTGTCATCAAACCGTTGACACTCGGCGCCGTCACAGTGCCCCGGCCATCAGGTCACGGACCAGATACCGTCGCGGGGAACACGGTAGGACGGTAGCGTCTTTGGGCCCCAGGCAAAAGAGCGGATCGCGAAACGCTCTGCCGAAGTCGAAACACCAGCCTGCGCCAGCGGCCATCCAGATTGCTGCATCGCCCTGCTTGCTGGGAGAACGCCGTCTGCAGTGTACTCAAAGCCTGTAAACCAGTACTGTTCAAGTGGTGCTGGTACTCAATAGGTGTCCCATGGACAACGTACTCACGGCAGCGGAACTCAAACGTCGCGGTATGACGGCCATCGAAGAAGGGCTGAAGTCAGGGCCGTTGCACATCCTCAAGCGCAACAAGCCGGCGGCAGTGGTGCTGAGCGAGGAAGACTATGCGCGCCTGACGCGGAACCGGGCCGTGATGCCACCGGACGGCCTGAGTGCGGTGCAATGGCTGCTCTCGTCGCAAGCGGGCGGGCGGCGTAGCAAGGCCGACATCGATCGCGATCTCGCCGAAGAGCGGGATTGGTGATTGCGTTTCTCGATTCGAGCGCGCTGATTTATCTCCTCGAAGGACAGGAGCCCTTTCGCAGCGCAGTGCATCGGCATCTGGCCGACCTGGCTGAGCGCTATCCGAACCTGGGGCTTTCCATCAGCCGACTGGCATGGCTCGAAGCGCGTGTGGGTCCGATGAAAAGTGAGGCCAGCGGTCTTTTGAGGACCTGCGACGACCTCTTCGCTCGTCCGGACCTCATCTGGGTGGAACTCACTCGGGATGTCGTCGAGTTGGCAACGGCGATTCGAGTGCGGCACGGCTTACGCACGCCGGATGCCTTGCAAGCGGCCAGTGGCCTGCAACTCGGCGACGAGCATTGCTTCCTGACGGGAGATAAGGCGTTCAAGAGGGTTGCCGGACTGCAAGTTGAGGTTTTGCACTAAACTTGCGTGCCGCCCTAATCCGGCGTTACGTCCCTGTGGGAGAGCCCTATTCGCGCAGCGAATGGGCCGATCGCGAAGCGCCATGCCGAAGCTGAAGTCACTGCCTTCGCTGGATGTTATCGAGATCGCTGCATCGCCCTGCAGGCGATAGCAGCCTCCCACAAGAGCGTCTTCCGGTCCGAAAAGTGAACACCAAATCAATAACTCATCGCACGCCCCACAAGAGCCCGAACCCAGCATGAGCAGCGCTGACCCCTTCCACGCCCCCACCGACATCCGCCTCGCCGTCATCGGCCTAGGCTACGTTGGCCTGCCGCTGGCCGTGGAGTTTGGCAAGCAGCTGCCCACCGTCGGCTTCGACATCAGTGCCAAGCGCATCGAGGCACTGAAGCAGGGCAGGGACCACACCCGTGAGGTCACCCCTGAGCAGCTCAAAGCCACCGGTCAGCTCAGCTTCAGCGCTTCCGCGGAAGCGCTCAGCGCTTGCAACACGTACATTGTCACCGTCCCCACGCCGGTGGACGAGCACAAGACACCCGACCTCACGCCGCTGAAGCAGGCCAGCCAGACCGTCGGCGCCCACCTCAAGCAAGGCGATGTGGTCATCTATGAGTCCACCGTCTACCCCGGCGCCACCGAAGAAGTCTGCGTACCGGAACTGGAACAAGCCTCCGGCCTCACCTTCAACCGCGACTTCTTCGTCGGCTACAGCCCCGAGCGCATCAACCCGGGCGACCCGGAGCACAACGTCACCAACATCGTGAAGGTGACCGCAGGCTCCACCCCGGCCACGGCCGAATTCGTGGATGCGTTGTACCAGCGCATCGTCACTGCGGGCACCCACAAGGCCAGCTCCATCAAAGTGGCTGAGGCCGCCAAGGTCATCGAGAACACCCAGCGCGACGTCAACATCGCGCTCATCAACGAACTGGCCATGCTCTTTCACAAGCTCGGCCTGGACACCGAAGAAGTGCTGCAGGCCGCCGGTACCAAGTGGAACTTCCTGCCCTTCCGCCCGGGCCTGGTGGGTGGCCACTGCATCAGCGTCGATCCCTACTACCTCACCCACAAGGCCCGGGAGATCGGCTTCTACCCCGAAATGATCTTAGCCGGCCGCCGCACCAACGACGGCATGGGCAACTACATTGCCGATGCCACCATCAAGCTGATGGTGAAGCGGGGCATGGCCGTGAATGGCGCGCGCATCCTGGTGCTGGGCCTGGCTTTCAAGGAGAACTGCCCGGATCTGCGTAACACAAGGGTGGTGGACATCATCGCCGAACTGAAGACCTACCACGCTCAGGTAGACATCTATGATCCCTGGGTGAACGCGGAAGAGGCGCGGGAGGAGTATGGGCTCAGCATCCTGGAGCAAGCGCCGGAGCACGGCAGCTACGACGCCATCATCCTGGCCGTGCCGCATCGGGAGTTCGTCATCGAAGGTGCCAGCGCGATTCGAAGCTACGCCAGCGCCAATGCCGTTCTCTTCGACGTGAAGTCTGCACTTCCCCGCGAAGCGGCCGATCTCCGCCTATGAGGACGTCGCACAACACGTTGGTGGAAGCCACCTCGGAAGGTGGCCCAAAAGCGCGAACGAAGCCCCGAACCCATCATGGTGGGAGGCGCTTGGGCGCCGAACGGTTCGTTACTGAAGCCGCGCACACGGCGTCCGCGCCACAATCCGCAGCAGCAGTGGTTGAAGCCGGCCAGCCAAACATTCAGGGAACGACGCAGTCGTTCAGGCACCCACGCCACCCATCTCCATGCTGAAGCAGATCCGCGAACTCTACAGCCTGCTCACCGCAGAGCAGCGCAAGCGCTTGCTGCGCCTGCAGATGCTGGTGGTGCTCATGTCGGTCGCCGAGATCGCGGGCGTGGTCTCCATTGCCCCCTTCATGGCCCTGGTCGGCGACATGAGTCAGCTCGAAGGCGATGGCCGACTGGCGCAGCTCTACCAGGCTTCCAACCTGGGTGACCCGAGGCAGTTCCTGTTCTGGCTCGGGGCAGGCGTGCTGCTGGTGCTGACCGTCTCCGCCTGCATCTCCATGTTCACCACCTGGCGGCTCGCGCTCTATGGCAACCAGGTGGGGGCCGAACTCTCCATCCGCCTCTACCGCCACTATCTGCACCAGTCCTGGCTGTTCCATGCCGGCGGCACCAGCAGCCAGCTGACCAACCAGATCGCCCAGGAGTGTCAGCGCATCACCAACGGCATCATCAACCCCCTGATGCAGATGAACGCCAAGGCTGTGATGGCGGCGCTGATGACGGTGGCCATCCTGCTGTTCAACCCGATGGTGGCCCTGGTTGGCCTCGCCGTCTTCGGCGTGGCGTATGTACTGCTGTTCCGGATCGTCCGGCGGCGCCTCGTCGCCAACGGCCAGATCATCACCCAGTCGCAGCGCCAGCGCTTCAAGTTGATGGGGGAGGGCTTCGGCGGCATCAAGGACGTGCTGCTGCTGGGGCGTCAGCAGGACTTCATCACGCGCTTCACCCATGTCAGCCGGCGCTTTGCCCGGGCCATGGGTACGACGCAGGCCATGAGCCAGGTCCCGCGCTACGCCATGGAACTGGTGGCCTTCGGTGGGGTGATCGCGCTGGTGCTCTATCTGCTCGCAGCCCACGAGGGCAACCTGGGCACGATCCTGCCGCTGCTCTCCATCTATGCCCTGGCCGGCTTCAAGCTGCTGCCGGCGTTCCAGCAGATCTACACCAGTCTCGCCCAGGTCCGCGGCAACCTGGCCGCGTTCGAGGCGCTGCGGGAGGACCTTCATGCCTCCGCGACGGCCGCCCCGCATTCCGGGCAGGCCTCCAGCGAACCGCGTGCCTACCTGCCGCCCCGGAAGTCCATCGAGCTCGAGCACATCACGTTTGCCTATCCCGGCAAGGTCGAACCGGCCCTGCGCGACGTGACGGTGGAGATTCCCGTCAACCAGGTCATCGGCCTGGTGGGGGCCTCCGGCTCAGGCAAGTCCACCCTCATCGACGTATTGCTCGGCCTCCTCCGGCCGCAGCAGGGCGCGCTCCATGTCGATGGCGCTCCGGTGACCGAAGACCGGCTCCGCGCCTGGCAGAACAGCCTTGGGTTCGTGCCCCAGGCGATCTTCCTGGCGGACAGCAGCATCCGCGAGAACATCGCCTTCGGGCTGCCAGCTGCGGCCATCGACGAGGATCGCGTTCGCCAAGCCGCCACCATGGCTCATCTAGACGAGCTGCTTGCGGAGCTGCCCCATGGTCTGGAAACGAGAGTCGGCGAGCGCGGCGTCCAGCTCTCCGGCGGTCAGCGCCAGCGCATTGGCATTGCGAGAGCCCTCTATGACGATGCCGACGTCCTGATTCTGGATGAGGCCACCAGCGCGCTGGACGGCATCACCGAACGCCTGATCATGGACGCCATCCATGATTTCTCGGGCAAGAAGACCATCATCATGATTGCCCATCGCCTGGCCACCGTGAAGCAGTGCGACTGCATCTATTTTCTGGCCAACGGCCAGGTGATCGATCAGGGCAGCTATGACGAACTGAATCAGAACAATGCTGTCTTCCGACGCATGGCGCAGCACGCATGAACACGATGGCAAGGCAGTTCGGAGGTCCCCCGTGGAAAACCTGTTGAGAGGTCACATCTAGCCAATGGCCTTCCTGAGCTTGAACTGTGCCGACAAGCTCCGCGTCTTGTCGGCATGAACCCGCCTCACCTGAACCGGAAAAGGACCGATCCGACCTTGCTGATCGAACAGACAGAACTCGAAGGCGTTGTCCTGCTGCGCCCGAGGCGCTTCGAGGATGCCCGGGGCTTCTTCTCCGAGGTGTGGAATCACCGGCGTTTCGTCGAAGAAGTGGCGGATGTCACCTTCGTCCAGGACAACCAGTCCCTGTCCCGGCATGCCGGGACGATCCGGGGCCTCCACTATCAGTCGCCTCCGCACGCCCAGGCCAAGCTCGTACGCTGTGGCCGGGGACGCTTGCTGGACGTGGTGGTGGACGTGCGCAGGGGCAGCCCGACATGTGGGCATTGGGTCGCGCGTGAGCTGACGGAGGAGGGCGGCGAGCAGCTGTTCGTACCGGTGGGTTTTCTCCACGGATTCGTCAGCCTCGAGCCGGATACGGAAATCCTCTATAAGTGCTCGGACTACTATGCGCCCGATTGTGATGGCGCCGTCCGCTACGACGACCCAGTGCTCGGCATCGATTGGCGTACGGATCTGTGCCGCGTCGTCGTTTCCGACAAGGACGCAGCCGCACCCGCCCTGGACCAGTGGCAGAGCCCCTTTGTCTACTAAACCTGATCATCCGAATCGCGGTGGACGGCTGACCGCGACCCAACCAGCTATGGATTCCGAACCATGAAATTGCTCGTCACCGGCGGCGCCGGGTTCATCGGCTCCGCCGTAGTTCGACAGGTGGTCGCCCGCGGCCACGAAGTCGTCAACGTGGACGTTCTGACCTATGCCGCCTGTCTCGACAGCCTGGCCTCGGTGGCGAATGATGCCGCCTATGCCTTCGAACAGATCGACATCTGTGATGCACCCGGCCTGCGCCGGGTGTTCGTGAAACACGAGCCCGACGCCGTGCTCCACCTCGCTGCAGAGAGCCATGTCGATCGCTCCATCGATGGGCCTTCGGTCTTCATTCGCACCAATGTGCTGGGGACCGGGACGCTGCTGGAGGAGGCGCTGCACTATTGGAATGGCCGCGGACGGCCAGACCGGTTTCGCTTCCATCACGTCTCGACGGATGAGGTCTACGGCTCCCTGGCGGAGACCGGTTCCTTCACGGAATCCACGCCCTATGCACCGAACAGCCCCTACTCGGCTTCCAAGGCGGGTTCGGACCACTTGGTGCGTGCCTGGCGCGAGACCTATGGCCTGCCGACCCTGCTCACCAACTGCTCCAACAACTACGGGCCGTATCAGTTCCCGGAGAAGCTCATCCCCGTGGTGATCCTCAATGCCCTGGCCGGCCGGCCGATTCCGGTCTACGGCGCCGGCGAGAATGTCCGCGACTGGCTTCATGTGGAGGACCACGCGGACGCCCTGCTCGCCGTCCTCGAGCGCGGTGAGGTGGGCCGCTGCTACAACATCGGCGGCAACAGCGAGGCACGCAACATCGATCTGGTGCGCTCCCTGTGCCGGATCATGGACTGGGTGCGTCCGGCGGGCGCGCCGCACGCATCGCTCATCGAGTTCGTGGGCGATCGCCCGGGCCACGATCTGCGCTATGCCATCGACACGGGCCGCATCGAGCGGGAGCTCGGCTGGCGGCCCTCAGTGACGCTGGAGGAGGGGTTGGAGCGCACAGTTCGCTGGTATCTCGACAACGAAGCCTGGTGGCAGGCCCTCCAGTCTCGGGATGGCGTCGGCCGGCGCCTCGGTGCCGCGCGATGAACGCGATGAAAGTGCTCGTCTTCGGGCGAGACGGGCAGGTAGCCCGCGAGCTCGCCCGCCGCAAGCCCGACGGAATCGAACTCGTCTGCCTGTCCCGAGCGGAGGGGGATCTGGCAGATCCCGAGTCTTGCGCCCGCCGCGTGTCGGAGTACGGCTCGGACACAGTGATTGTCGCTGCGGCTTTCACCGGGGTCGATGCCGCGGAGGAGCATGCGGCTGAGGCGGAAGTGGTGAATGCCCACGCGCCCGCAGCGATTGCGGAGGCGTGCCGCCTAGAGGGCCGGTTGCTGCTTCATCTGTCCACCGACTATGTCTTTGATGGCCGCGGCCAGCAGCCCTGGCGCCCCGAGGATGCACCGGCGCCCCTTGGCGTCTACGGACGCACCAAGCTGGCGGGGGAAGAGGGGGTGCTCCATGCACTGCCTGATGCGACTATTCTTCGGACCTCCTGGGTCTTCTCGGCCCACGGGCGCAATTTTGTCAAGACGATGCTCGGGTTGGGACGGGAACGAAGTCAGCTTCGCGTCGTGGACGATCAGGTGGGCGGTCCGACCGCGGCAGCCGACATTGCCGATGCGTTGTACGAGATGGCCCGCATTCGGGCGCAGGGCAGGGGAGCGCCCGGTGTGTTTCATTTCGCAGGATTGCCAGCCGTGAGTTGGGCCGACTTCGCGCGGACCATCTTCACCAGCGCACAGCAGGACGTGGTCGTCGAATCGATACCGACCTCGGCGTATCCCGCACCCGCTGCCAGGCCTCTGAACTCGCGCCTGGATGGCACCTCGACTACCGAAACCTTCGGCATTCTCATGCCGGATTGGCGGCTCGCCTTGCAGCAGGTGATTGCCGAACTGGAGCCAGTGCATGACTGAACGCAAGGGCATTATCCTGGCTGGTGGATCGGGCACGCGCCTGTATCCGATTACGATGGCCAGTTCCAAGCAGTTGTTGCCCATCTACGACAAGCCGATGATCTACTACCCGCTGAGCGTCCTCATGCTTGCCGGCATCCGTGAGATCGCGATCATCACCACGCCTGAGGATCAGGCTCAGTTCCAGCGCCTGCTGGGGGATGGGCAACAATGGGGGATTCGCTTCGAATACATCGAGCAGCCTTCGCCGGACGGCTTGGCGCAGGCCTACCTGCTCGCCGAGGACTTCCTGGACGGCGCACCCTCGGCCATGATCCTGGGCGACAACCTGTTCTTCGGCCAGGGCCTCGGAGACCTGCTGCGATTGGCCGATACCCACCAAAGCGGCGGGACCGTCTTCGGTTACCGAGTCTCGGACCCGGAGCGCTATGGCGTCGTCGGTTTTGATGACGAAGGTCGGGCTACCTCCATCATCGAGAAACCCGAGCGCCCGGCATCGAACTATGCCGTGACGGGCCTGTATTATCTGGACGGAGACGCGCCGCGTCGCGCCCGCTCGGTGACGCCTTCGGACCGGGGCGAGCTCGAAATCACGTCCCTGCTCGAGACCTATCTCAACGAGGGCACACTGTCCGTCGAGCTCATGGGCCGTGGCTACGCCTGGCTCGACACCGGGACCCACGAGAGCTTACTCGATGCAGGCAATTTCGTGCGCACGCTGGAGAAGCGTCAGGGACTGCAGACCGGTAGTCCGGACGAGATCGCCTATGAGCAGAGCTGGATCGAGCGTGCGGCGCTGCTTGAGCGCGCCGGGCAGTTTGGCAAGAACGGGTACGGGAAGTATCTGGCGGATCTGGCCGGGGGAGAGTCCTAGTTCAATGCAGCCAACCGCTCTTGCACGAATCGCCGGTCCGAATCTCGATCTTCGACTGGTCGAGGTCAGCGATACAGAGTACCTGTACGGTCTCCGAACCAATCCTGAGTACAACAGGTATCTGTCGGTGGTTCGTGGTTCGGTTGAGGACCAGCGCTACTGGATCGAGACCTACAAGGCCAGGGAGGGTGAAGGTCGCGAACTCTACTACGTCATGCAACGCAAGGACGGCATCCGTTGTGTAACCGCTCGAACAAGGACGTTCTTGTCCCGTTCGTGACTACGCGGTAGGAACAGCAGATGCTCGACTGACATCCGATCGAAGGGGGTTCGCTGCGAACAGCTCCTTCCACCGCCGCGGGGTCAGGTCGATGACATCCTTGGCCGGATGCTGGCCGACTCGCTGCAAGACATCGACGAGATAGGTGTAGGGATCTACACCCTGCTGGCGGCAGGTGACCAGCAGGCTGTGCAGAACAGCCAGGTATTCGGCGCCCACCTAGGTCCAGCAGAAAAGATGGTTTTTTCTCCCCATAGGTATCGGCCGCAGCGCCCGTTCCAGGTGGTTTGTGTCCACCTGGACGTCAAGCTCACGCAGGAACACCTCCAGCGCCGCCTGCCGACTCATGGCGTACTTCAACGCCTTGCTCAGTGGATTGCTGGGCGTCAGATCCAGGCGCTGACATTGTTGATCGCAGCACTGCCAGAAAGCTTCGACCACCGGCCTGCAGTAGGTCTGCCGCGCCTGGTGTTTGTCCGGCCCCTCGAGCTTGCGCCGGGTGTGCGCCCAGCACTGGGCGTGGGTGATCTCGGCACGGCCCTTGGCATGCTGCTCATAAACCTTGTAGCCGTCGGTCAGCAGGATGCCTTCGTAGTCCGACAGCAGGTCCTGGATGACCTTCTGCCCACGGGTGTTGGCGAAGCTAAAGCTGACCTCATCGGCATCGCCATACAGCGGCCAGAAGTAGCCCAGGTGCATCTTGCCGGGGCTCTTGCGACCGGCTTTCATCGTGGTCTCGTCCATGGCCAGCACCCGGCTGCCACACACGTGCTCCAGTTGTGCCTGGGCAATCGGCGCCAGCAGCTGTGCCGTTCGGCTGAACGTCAGGGTCAGCGTACTGCGGCTCAGCTTAAAACCACTGGCGGCCAACCGCTGATGCTGCCGATGCAGCGGCAGGTGGTAGAGGCACTTATCGATGGCCAAGCCCCCTTGTCGCCGTGGGGAAGTGCCTCGGCTTCAGCCAACAGCCGCTGCTTCTCGGCACCGCCGAACTGCCGGCGGGTACGGCGTTCCAGATCGGGATGGGTCACAACCTCTTTGGAATCGGTCATTGGATATCCTTCTGAGCGATGCCCTGATGTTACGGATAAAACCAGCAACAAGCTGTCGGGTCAGAGGTTGACACTCAGGGACCGAGCTCGATCGTCCCTGGCCTCGTCGATCAGTTGCACGATGTGTTGGCGATGCTCAAGACTCACGTTTCGTCCTCGTCGTCCTGAAACATCGCATTGAACTTTTTTCGCAGCACCAGCAGAGCCGCCGCC
>Ga0105055_10010355_pt1 | contig 11675 bp, 8 predicted proteins | sample BON03_FD_78090 | JGI IMG/M metagenome (GOLD analysis project Ga0105055, IMG submission 78090) | Freshwater microbial communities from Lake Bonney liftoff mats and glacier meltwater in Antarctica - BON-03 | ecosystem: Environmental > Aquatic > Freshwater > Ice > Glacier meltwater | place: Lake...
AAAATTGAATCACTCGATTCCAAAATGACTTTGCTGACTCTATTTTAGTTCTAGAATTTCTTTTTATTTAAGTGTTTTCTAAAATTGAATCACTCGATTCCAAAATGACTTTGCCTTGGTTGGTGAAAAACAAAATCCGAGGGTCTGTGACATCGTCTTGGAAAACCCATCCGTGATTGTCCGACATCGAATCTTTAATGCCGTTGCACCACCAACCACACTTATGAAGGGATTGAGTGAGAAATTCTACGAATAATTTCATATCATTCTTCATGACTTGCACTTCTCGTACTTGCAGATCATGTTTTTCTGATAGTGTAGAAAGTGATTCTATCTGACGTCGCATCTCCACTGCTTCGTCATTTAGCGCAGATATTCTCGCATCAATATCTCTATTCAATGGTTCATCGCTTACTACAAAACACTCCTGTACTAGTAGCGCAACAACAATGCAACACACTACTAGAAAGTAGTTCTTCCAACAAATATGTCCTGTCTCAGCAGTAGCATTTGGTTTCACATCGAGAATGACGTTGTCAAGGTCCTCGCACAACGAGGCAAAGGAAGATGGAGCTCTCACAGGTGCAATTGTACCCAGACGACAAATAATGTTAGTACCATTAGTAGTTTCATGATTTGACATTACTGGAATAATGAAAATATTGGCAACTTCCGACAACTCGTGAATGCGATTGAACACATCCTCATTCAAACTCTCCCCAATCTCTATCACCACGAGTACATGCTCAACATCACTTTCATATTGATCAACAAACTGTTTTCCCATGAAATTCTCGCCACGACTCCGCATCGAGTCAGACTCGGACCACTCAAGTCCTTTCAATCTTAGATTCACCAGATTCTTCACTTCAGTACTGCAATCTAACATAATCAGCATCAAGCCGTTTTTCATGAAACCAATTTCTTGAATGGATTGAGTAGAATCCTCAATAGGCACTTCTGCAGATTCGTTTTCTCCAAGTTCGAACTCTGCAAGCCTTGAATTTGCTTCCTGAAGGAGATCAACCATCGTACCACTAGGAGTACTTGCAGAATCGTCATTTTGAATCTTGTCTTTAATCTTCTCTTCATCCACACCTACCCAGTCTGACTCTTCCATCTTGAATGCAGATCTACTTCCTAATAAACAAATGCAACGGTTGTTCCTTTTTGTACAACGATCCACTTCATCGTTATTTTGCGGTAGTTTCTATCAGGAAATTGAGGAAAAGTCTTGTCGATTCGTAGCCCCCCACCACAATCGAAATCACAAAAATCGAAATGATGAGGAGGTTTTCAAGATCCTTCTCCACTATTTCGCAAGAACAAGTTACAAAGATGGTTTCAAGCAACTGGAAAGTTGTAAGTTTGCGTATCTAGTTGATTGTATTGGCATTTATCAATCCGGTTCCAAGGAAACTGGTGGCAAAGCGATAAGACGGGAATTCAAATTTACTGACTTTAACGAAGCTTTTGGATTCATGACTCGATGCGCTATTCATGCAGATAAGATGGAGCATCATCCCGAATGGTCCAACGTTTACAATACGGTCGAGGTGAGTTGATCTTGTTTTCGAAACTTCATGTTCATGAATTGCAGGTTCGTTTAACCACTCACGATGCTGGTGGCCTGACATCTAGAGTAGGTATACTGTCATTTGAATATATACATATATAATTTTCTTGTGCTTTAGGATGTTGCGCTAGCTGACTTTATGGACAAAGCAGCTCCCTCGAAATAGCTATTTAACTTTTACACCATACTGTTTTTGAATGTATAAGTTTTTTTATCCAAATGGTATACAATTTTGCTGAAGTAATTTTGCTGAAGTTTTGGAAAAAGAACTCCCGGAAAAAGTGAATGGAGTGTCAAGCATTTTGATATTCATTTATTACGTCGGAACAGTCAATATAAATTTCGAACTTTACTCAAGCGGATGGCAGTAGAACACCCTATACTTCATGATGCTGTACTTGCTTGCTTTATTGACAAAGTAGAAATTTATAATTAATTTTCAATTACAGGCTAAATCCTCTCGTTGTAAACCAAGAGGATTGCGAGCGTTCTTTCAAGAGCTCCATGTCACTTTTTAAATGCTGATTCTCTTCTTGCAAAAATTGAATTTCTCCCAAGAGCTCCTGGTGCGTTTTTTCAATCTTGGCAGTAATGGAATCAATATTCTCTTTCATCAACCGATGTTTCTCATCCTGGCGCGCCTTCTTTTTCATTGATTCCTTCTCTGATTTTCTATTATTACGAATGACTTCTGCAATAACAGTTGCTGCTGCTACAGAGTATACGAAAAACTCACAAACAAATTCAGCACCTTGGGATAAAGCCTGTTCTTCAGGCAATGGTTTTATTTCCTTGATTTTGTGCCCCAGCAACGACACATTCAATCGAACGGACCTATTTGCATCTGTCAAAATGAATGCTTCTATTAAATCCAATCAACTTACAAAACATGGAAACTATTTCCAGCAAAGAGACACAGAGAGCGTAAACCAGGATGAGTTTTGGACTACAGAAAATTTAGCAACTACCTCAAAAGTGATCCCTCTAACTAGTATTTAAATACTTACTGATTCTTTCATTTGTTTTGAAATCGGTTTGCTGAGGGATTTGACAGCCAGCATTCCTAATTTAAAAACGGGCAATGCAGCCATGGTGGCTTGACACGACAAAGGTTTTTTTAAAAACACAAAAAGGAGAAAAAAACTATTCAGAGGCTTTGCTAGTACTGCGCAGGTGTGACATTCCTATCCATTAACAAGTCAGTGTTTGGTAGTGTATGTCGTTTGGTACCGCAAGAGGTTTCGCTGCAGTTCCGCCTGAAAAAGGTTCCTTCCCGCTTGACCATCACTCCGAGTGCAAGTCGTACATGCAAATATTCCTCGACTGTCTAAAGGAAAACAAGAACCAACACCATCTCTGTAAGGAATTTTCGAAGACCTATCTGGAGTGTCGTATGGAAAGGTGAGTTCAATTATGTTCCATAACAAATGTATGTTAACACCATCCAAGAGGCCTTATGCTAAAAGAAGATCTTGGCGAACTTGGATTTAAACACGAAGTTATTGTGGATTTTGCGGCGGTTGACAAGTCCAAAGAAAGCAACAAAGAGAAGAAAGGATTTTACGGAGGGCTTAGCGTGAAACCAATTAACAAATGAACACTCCTGATTTTCCTGCAATTGAAAGGGCACGAATTATTTTCAATAAGCGTCTTGAGTCGCAGCAATTGCAGTTATCAAAAGCGATTGAGAAGGAATTTTCCAATGCAGTAGAAGAAACAAATAGAAAAAATAGAAAAACAAAATCAAATAAAGAAGAAATAAAGACAAAAACAGTTGAAGCCAAGTTGACGTCATTGAAGGCCCGTTTGACCAAACGACACCCTCCAGAAAAAGGACAAGTTGAAATAATGAAAGTTGTCGGACAAGCTGTGGAGAGGCAAGTATTGAATCATTTCAAACAAGACAAATCAGTATGGAATCATTTAAAACAAGACAAATCGGAAAAGCAAGTATCCAACCAGTTCAAACAAGACAAAACGGAAAAGCAAATAACCATCCAGTTCGAACAAGATAAATCGAAGATACATTTCAATAATAATTGGTACACCGTAGATGAGAATTCGTCTGTCGATGTTCGTCTTCGCGTGAGTTTACTAATTTCCACAGATCAGGGTAGAACAGTGCTGACTGAAAGAATCACACAAATGAATAAATTATTATCCATCTAAATAAAAGATTGGTGGCTTCTATCCACTACTTGTAGCAGTATTTCAAAAATTAGAAAAAGTGAACCAGGTATTGGATTTCAAATTTTCAGATAATTCAGATAACCTTTCAAAAAAAAGGTGTAACCACCATCAATAGAGTATATCATAGGTACATCGGTAGTCCAAAATCAGGATTGAAAAAATGAAGGAATCCACCGATTATTCTAAGCGATCCTAGTAGAAACCCTATTGATCAAGTTGATCAACAAAGACGTGAGTATTGTAAAGCGACGATACTAGATCTCTTGATTTGAAATCGATCGTCATTATTACTATCCGATATAGAAGCTAGTGCTGGAACCCACACATCATGAGCGAAGATAGCTTGGTGCGTAAACGAACATCTTCCCCCATTGACACATCTTCTTTCCGTGTAAATACACCAGAAGCGTCTAAGCGGTCAATTGTGGCTACCAGCACAGAGTGGCACAACAGAGATGGATCAGGTGCTTTCAAACAGAAGGCGACGAGTGCCATTGCTCTCGACTTGAGTGAATCGAAACAGCAAAAGGATGAACCTCCTACTAGTCCGGGGTCAAGGGTGAAAGGTCCTTGGACTTCTGACGAAGATACTCTTTTGAGTAAACTGGTCATGGAATATGGACCTAAGAAATGGTCCGTGATCGCTTCTCATGTCCCTGGAAGAATTGGGAAGCAATGCAGGGAACGGTGGTTGAATCATTTGGATTCCACAGTGAAGAAAGATCCATGGTCTGAAGAGGAAGATATGACTTTGATTCATGCTCAAGAAAGGATTGGAAATAGATGGTGTGAGATTTCGAAAATGTTGCCTGGACGTCCCGAGAACGCAGTTAAGAATCGATGGAACTCGTTGATGAACCGTCGATTTACCAGTAAATCGCCTTACATGGATGATAATCTCAATGCTGCAGTGTCTGCGAAGGTTGCTAATGCATTCAGAAATAACACCGCTCAATATAGTAACAATGTATTCGTTCCTGCTAACTCGGCCGAAGCTAGAAGCCCAGGAACTAGTAAGAAGAAAACTCAGAAAGGGAAATCCGGAACACGAGCTTCTACAGCAGCAGCCAAGGCCAAAAAAAGCCCCATTAATAACGTTGCTCCTGATTATTCGTTTTATGATTGGACGCCTGAAGCGGGCGCATACCCGTATCCACCGTACACTAGCAAAGGACCTACTAAAATTAAGACCAAATCGCCTCCACCTCCACTTGTGATTAACAACAACGCGGACTTTAATATTGGATCGTATTTTGATGCTCATGGAACTCCTAAAGGTGCTTCGTCACTTTTCGGAGGTACTTCTCCAACTATGAATGGAGAGTATTTCAGTGACCTTGACCTTTTAGGAGGCAAAACTCCGACTGCTAGATCTCCATTGACATCCAGCTTAGTAGGATTATCCATAGATGACGATTTGGGAGATCTTATGCATATTCCTCTTGCTGCAACACCAAAACAATTTAATCGCAATATTGGATCCAAACCTAAACTGCACATAAACGCCAGTGCTGACTTTGGAATAGGATTTGATCAAATTCCATTTTCGATTCTTTCCAACTCCGGGTTTGATTTTGATGCGGTCAATACTCCTAAGTTGCAAGTGTGCCATAGTCCTGTTGCTCAAGATATGTTGCATCTTAATTCCATGCATCGGGAAGGCAAAATCACCGCTGGCGAAAAAAGCAAACTGAAAGACGAAATTTTGAAAATGAAAGAAGAAGTCTAATCAATTTATATTATTTTCAAATGTCTCTCGTGTTAGGATTGTTTCAATGACCCCACCAACGAAATTCAAGAGCATCAATATGAGTCTTTCAGAGATATTGCAGTAGCAACTGTTCCAATGATTCCTCCAATAGTGCCAAATCCAATCAAAAAATAAGCCAGCAACCTTTGCTTGAAGACTTTATTCATAGCTCCCGCTTCTGACCCATCAGTGATGGACCGAGGAGACAAATGACGAGTGCATTCAAGGTAAAACATCCCCGGTAGAATAAAGCAAACCCAGGCACACAGAGTACTACCTAATAATCCAAATAATGCAGAGATGTTAGGGATAAGCAGAGCTAACGCAAAAGATATTGTCAAGATAACAAACGCCTCCAAAGCCCGAATCAGAATTTTCAGCCGTTCCGCGCGCCATTCGTGAAGTGGATTATGCATTTGTTCTTCGGTGATAGAATGAAGTGCAACATATGAAGATTCCTCTACCGGATCCTCAATCGTATTTTCATCGTCCTCTTCGTGAAATAACCATGAATGTAATGCTGTACGTGTTGGGTATTGAATCAAAGGCAAGGCAAGTGTACAGGTAAACGACTCTGCAATTCTAGCAACAGCAATAATAGTATCATCACTATCGAAACCTCCTGTGAATGATAGAATATTACCGGGCACCTTTGAGCAAGAAAACCTTAGGTACCCAAAAATACCACACAGAGAGTATAATAACGCTGCGCCATTAATAGCATGCGTAAACACCCCGCGCATCTTCGTTGGAGACCTCTGGCGAAGCTGATCGTAAACTGGAAGAACATTTAAATGACACACAAATGAAAAGCAAAATACCGGCAGTGCCTCGAACACATTTAGTATGCTATCACCAACAAGCTTCACTTCGCAGTACGGCTTGGATTCTTCTGCCCGAAAGATTACAGCGAAGGTCAAAAAAACAGCAAACAAGAAAGCAATCATGCTTGTGTGACGCAGGCTTGAGATGTTCTCCATGCAACACATGGGGAATATGATGCAATAAACCACTGCCGCAGTTACAAAAGATTCAACTCGTTCAGATGTATTTTGACCGGTTTCATCACAAAATGGACCTCCTACAAGTTGGCACAGTGACCGTGGCAACAATTGTTTCACAACAACCATATAACCTGCTGCAGCTCCGATGTTAAGCAATATTATTGACCATTTCACAAAGGATGAGGTCTTATAACCAAATATATGTTGAGCCAAGTCCCCGTAACTTCCTTTCCCGGTGCGAAGATAGCTCGACAATATCAAATTGCAACTCATTGAAGAAAGCATGCCTACAAATGCCAACATAAAAAAACCAAGAACGATTCCACATTTGCTAAATGCCAACGGGATCGCTAGAATTCCTGCCCCAAGAATCGTACTGGTCAAGTTATACACGCTAACCAATGAGCTTGTGAATCCTTCTCCGCCATGATCCACTAATCCATTTTCTACTGAAGAAACTCTGTTTACCCCATCTAACCGATTGCGTCCATTACTCAACTGCCGAGGGGTCGAAAGGTAACTCATACACAAAAAGGCCTCACAAAAACGTATTTGCAAGGGGGGCTTTCCTGCTATTTTTTGAATCGAGGTTTCTCGTTGCATGAAGAACAACTCTCCAGCAATGAAGAAGCAAAAGACGCTTGATCTCGAGCTCTCTAGTGACGAAGACGAAGGTATAGAGGTTTTATTTTTGCGTTCAAAAGAAGCAGCATCGCGAGCCAAGGAATTCGATGAGACCATCGTGCTGAAAATCGAGAAAAGACAAACTGACGATAGCATGACCGATTTTTCTGATGATTGCGTGTCTGATGATTGTATGTCTGATGGGATGAAAGAATTTATCGCTCCGGAAGGTGAGATAGAGTCTGACGATAATAGTAAAGCTGTTGTAGAGGAAGAATACCTCGCTCCAGATCTCAGTGACGAGAGTGACGACGGTTCGGATATAGCTTGCGACGAGAAAAAAATTGACGACGAAGAAGAATTAGGCATCGATGCGGTGGTTCAATTGTTTCAAGCGATGGAAAATAACTCGACTCAGATTGTGTTGTGTGACGTTCCCACTGCTCTGAACACCCAACTCCTACCACATCAGCATGTGGGACTATCTTGGATGCATCTAGCAGAATGCAATTCTCAGTGCGGAATGCTGAGTGATGACCAAGGCCTTGGTAAGACAGTAGAGGCTATTTCCCTCATACTGAAAAACAGTAAGTGTTCTCTTCTATCCGGAATGTCGAAACTAATACAAAGAAAAGCTCCCGCTAACTTTGAGCATTCTTCGTTTTGGAAACAGTCTCTGAAACAAAAGTTCAACAACTCCAAGTGTCCCAAAGTTACGTTGGTTGTGGTACCTGTTATTTTGCTGAGTCAATGGAAACATGAGATAGAGCATTTTTCAAACGGTACACTCAAAGTCGGAGTGTATCATAAAGAGAAAAAGCAAGGAGACTTTGACCCTTTAACAATGACTCTGGATGATTTTGATGTCATTATTACGACTTATGGAGTAGTTCGCAACGAAGGAACCGCCATTCTGCCTGAAGCTAGCCAAAATTTTGCGAGGGAACTCATGCTGGGTAGACTGGAAAATGATTTCAGGGAGAGAAACGAAAGACCAGATCATTCAACTCGTCCTTATCTTTTCAAGCAATATTGGTACAGGGTGATTTTGGATGAAAGCCACACAGTAAAAAACTCAAGAAGTCAAACATATAAAGCTGCTTGCAAGTTACTTTCAATTCATCGATGGTGTTTAACTGGAACTCCGATTCATAATCGTATGGACGAACTTTACTCCCAACTTTCCTTCTTGTCAAATGTGAAATCAGCCAAATCGAAAGCTCTCTGGAACAAGGTAATCAGTAAACCTATTCAAGCAGGAATTATAGACCGAGAAAAGCACAAGAAAATGCCTCCTCCTCCTACACACGAAGAGAAAACAGCATGGGCTACGTTGAATAAAACAGTGAATTTGCATGTGCTACGTCGAACTAAGAACACCAAAGATGCAATAGGAACGTATGCACTTGTCCCGTTGCCGTCCAAGAATGTTGTGATTAGAAAAGTCATAATGGAAAGAGTAGAAAAGGAGATTTACGACTGTCTTTTCAAATGTGGTGGGTTGCGATTTGAACAGATGGAAAATGCAGAAGCGAAAAAAGGGAAAAAAAGAGGCTCAAGCAACATGCTGCAGCATATGTTTGTTTGGATATTACGTTTGCGTCAATTTTGTGATCATCCAATGATGTCGGCTGGTGGCCTGGATAAAGAATTGTTTCTTGCTGATGCAGCTGCAGCTGGACAGGATTTGGACGATGCCGCTGACGAATACAACGAGGTGCACGCAGACGATAAAAGCTGGTTGAATTTCAAAGCAGGAAAAACACCGGTTCCGAAAAGCAGCAAGATGATCGCCTTACTTGAAGATATTACCAATCTGAAAATGAATTCGAAAGCTCCTGTTAAGATGCTGGTTTTCTCGCAATTCACTGAGTTCATCGACGTTCTGGAGCAGTGCACCGGTCAAGCAGGTTTCAAATCTGTAAAGCTTGATGGAAGGATGTCTCAAGAAAAGCGAAAATTGTCCATTGAACAGTTCACGCAAGATCCCAAAGTCGAGATATTCTTTATCAGTCTTCGAGCAGGAGGGTTGGGTTTGAATTTGGTGGCAGCCTCACATGTTTTTATCATGGAGCCCTGGTGGAATACGGCATTGGAGGATCAAGCAGTGGATAGAGTTCATCGAATCGGACAGTTAGCTACGGTTCAAGTTGTTCGCTACGTTGTGGAAGAAACGATTGAAAATGGAATGATCTCCATGCAGGAAAAGAAACGTGCGCTTACAGTAGGAACGTTCGCGGAAAGTTTCCCGGAACATAAGACGATGGGAATGAAAGAGTTGAGAAACATGTTTTCGTTAGAGAAAAAGGATAATGTGGCACCGGACCATGAGGATCAGGTGCTGTTTCAAAATTCCATTTGTCATATTAAACAGCACATGTTGAATCAGCTAGAAGAGGCAAAACAAGATATCATTGTTCCAACGTACCAGCCGATGACACTACAGAACCTTGCAGTTACACAGACTGCAAATTTGATGCATTTCGATTCATTTCTAGCAACTCTTCATCAATCATCCACGGCACAGCAATCATCAGAGTTTTTATCTCTTCATATGACAACCAACGACGCGTTCATCCAGGCGGCAAAGAGATCCACATTGTCTTATTTGTATTTTCACGGGAGATTATGCACTTACATTCCTAGGATATCATTATTGGATGCCATGCAGTCCCAGGTGTCCAATTTACTTTCGATTTCACTGACACTCGTTCCTCTCGAAACAGCCGACCTCGACGTGATCGCCTCGTGTGTATGCGTTCGAGAACTTCGATTGAATAATTGCGGCAAGAACATCAACGACGAGTCAGTTGGGATGATACTGGGACGGCTACGTTCACTTCAAAGGATATCTCTTCAGGGTGCTTACAATTTACTTCGCTTTGATCCAATCTTTGAATCAGGGGGTCTGAAAGAAATCGATATAGAATACTGTTCCAATGGGAAATTGGGCAACGCGGACATAGGGAGATTCAATTGGCAATCTTTGGAAACTCTGAACACCCTCAGTATTGGAAGTTGCAGGTATTTGATACGTCCTCGCCACGAAGCTCTTCGAGTTATCTCCTCAGCTGATGAGAATCTCACTGGAGTTGATGAGATTTGTTGCATTCTCGAAATGGCTAGGAGTTCGCTGGAACATTTGAATTTTTCAGGGATGGATGCGTCATTTACCCACAAAATTGCAGACACATTGTCTACCTGCCGGCTTGTAGGACTTGTTTCTCTTAATTTGAGGGGGTGCTCCAAAGCGATCTCACATTCTATATTTTTGCCAAATTTAGTCAAGACATGTAAATACTTGGAAGATTTGTCTCTGGAAGATTGCTCTGTAGCTACAGACGAGGAAGAATCTGAAATGCGAAGGGAGAATAAATGGAAATGGGAGGCATCGGCTGTAAACATGAATAACGAAATCGATGATGTATCCTTCGAGCGATTCATTGAGACTGCAGAGCAATCAAAGGATGGAGATTCAGATTCAGCTCGAAGCCAGTCGTTTGCTCTACAATACGACGTATCCAGCACAGTAGAAGAGGCTTCTGCTATAGGCGATGAGAAAGTGAAACACGACAGAAAATGGAAAGCTGGTAGAAACTCACTTTTGTCAATTGGGCAGCTCAAGAATTTGAAATCGTTAAATATTTCCAGGGTGAATGTAGTGGATTCAAAAGTGGTGGTTGAAATTTCAAAAGCATGCTCAAAATTAGAATTTCTTGATTTATCTGGATGCGTTTTGATTAACTCTAAAGGAATGCTTCACGTGACACAGCTGCGATCGCTCCACGTATTGAAGCTTAGCTGGTGCTACGCAGTAACCGAGGATGTGTTTACCCATTTGGTCGAGAAGCTGAAGCAGCTACATTATATATATCTATGGGGGTGTGCGGACATTTCAGATCGCATCGTTCGTAAAGTCATGACAAATCAGAAGGGCCGCTTTCAACGACCGGACGTCTTTCGTTAGCTCGTTTCTTAAGTCTAATTTGAATTCTTTCTTCTTTCGCTTCGTTCTCTACTAACACCTTTTCTTCGCTATCTCTGCCTTCGTAATAACCACTCACCGTTTCTCTCAACGAGTCTTTCAAAATGCCCACAAGATTAATGGCGAAAATTTTGGCGCTTGAAGCCTGTTCTTCTGTTATTTCTAAATTCAGCCCTTCCTCTGAAGACTTTGATTCTGTTTTTTTCTCAGCTTGACTAAAGCTTCGCCAAGAGTCTCGGTACTGAGAGCCAGCTTGCAAAAATGCTTCTACAACCAAACCGGCACTGAATGGTTTGGCAACAGGGTAAGTACTCTCTGGGTCATCAGGCATGGGCTTGATAGTGAGGTAGCATCTATGGAAATAGTCTTGAACGAACTTTGGTGAAAATCGTCTGTAAGCTTTCATCATCTTGGATTGACTTGAAATGAATGAAGGAATGTTTTTTTTTTTTTTTTTCGAAATTTTTTTTCCTTTTTTGTTTTCGAGTGCCATTTAACCATTTTGGTTTCCTTCCCTAGGTGCCGAATAAGAGGGAACTCTTTCTC
>Ga0105055_10010359_pt1 | contig 11673 bp, 14 predicted proteins | sample BON03_FD_78090 | JGI IMG/M metagenome (GOLD analysis project Ga0105055, IMG submission 78090) | Freshwater microbial communities from Lake Bonney liftoff mats and glacier meltwater in Antarctica - BON-03 | ecosystem: Environmental > Aquatic > Freshwater > Ice > Glacier meltwater | place: Lake...
AAATACATGCCAATTTAGTGAAATTACGCCAAAACCCTGTCAACCCCTAAACGTGAAAAATTAAAAATATTTTTCTACGCAGGCTTACCGCAAAGTCACGTTGCAACAGGTAACTTTTCCCCGTGCCCGGGCGACCAATGACCACACTGATATCCGGGCTTTCAATAATATGGCGCAGCGCCTCACCTTGTTCATCACTTAAGTTGTAACGCGCGGAAAGAGACCCATCAAGTTTCACAAAACATTGCCGCCGTCTAGCCATCAGGGCTTCAACATCATGATGCAATCGTGCCTCAAGACGATATTGGGCGCGGGTGGTGTAACTCTCTTGGCCTCGATCATTTTTGCCTAGTAGCACAACCTCCTTGTGACTCAAAATGCGCTCCATTATACGCAGATATTCTTGCGGATCTTGAGAGTGTTGAAAGGTTTTAAACAACAATCTCTCAACATCCCTTCGGGTAAAAACACTGCATTGAGATGAAAGGTGCTTGATAAATACGCCAACCTGTTCCCGTGCAAGATCACGCCGAACTTCATCAATTACCTTATTTTCTTCACATAAATAATGTGATTCAGAATTACGTTGCTTACCACGATGCCGCTCAGGTATGACATGATTCAAATCAACCGTTAAATCAATATTGTGTTCCCGAAAATAATCATTCTGCATTTCTCGCCACTGCTCGCCCCAAAAATCCTTTTCTACGACAAAACCTTTGGCAAAACCCGGATTCAGATCACGGGCTTTATATTTGGAAAACCGATTTTGTTCCAATCGCCTTGTCGGGATAAGAATATGCACGTGCGGATTACCATCTCCATGATCATGCACAGCAATATCCGCGGGTAATCCATTAGCAACAAAATGGGTAACAGCGAATCGCTTGGCCAGTTCAATCTGCTGCTCACGATTTAACTCTTTAGGCAAAGCCAGAACAATATCCTTACAAACCTGCGCATCTTTGCGATGCTCTGCCGCCTCAACTGCATTCCACAAATATTCACGATCAAGAAATGCCTCACTGGCATCGGTTGGTAATAGAATTTCTGAATAGGCTACATCGTGGCGATTAGCAAAATCATGCGTTTGGCCAGTACGAGAATCAAAAAGCTTTACTCCGGCACGATAACTACTGGCAGCAACAGCACTATGACCTTTAGCTCGACTATGAATTGAGACTCTGGCAAAAGCAATCGCCATGAACACACCTGTTAAAAGTGATCCATCGGTTGCTTTATTTATGACAAAAACCCTTGTCCATTAAGGATTTTTTGGAAGTGATTTTAGACTTTAGCAAACATTCGAATGAATGTATATTGCGCCCTTGAATAATTCTGCGGGATAAAAAGAGTTCGCTGCGCTCAACTGATTTTAATTTCCTATTGATTTTGCAGATCCTGCGTTGTACGCTTGCGTGGTTAACAGCAATTTGCGGAGATTGATCCATGTCTAAAATGACAGTATCGCAAATGGAAGCTGCACTCTTGGATAGAATCAAAAAAGCGAATGAAAAACTCGCCCAGCTACAACAAAAGCATAAACTTGAAATTGGCCATCTTGCCTACAAACATGGGCTTCATCAATTCGATATTAATCAATTAGATACAGCATTTTTAAAACTTGCTAGCGAGTTGCATCATGACCATGCTTAAACAGATTGAGAGAGAAAAACAGGTTATTGCACGATTTCAAAAATCGCTCGCTTTGGAAAAACTTAAAAAACGCAAAGCAGATACTCGGCGCAAGATTGAGCTTGGTGGTCTAGTGATTAAATCATCAATGGATGTTTACAATAAGGCCGTTATTTTAGGAGGTCTTGTTCATCTGGTTCAGTTAATTGCACGGGATGAAAATCATCAGAAACTCTTTGAGTCTATTGGCAATAAATTGTTCATGGACAAATAGGAGCAAATATCTGTAGCTCCCTATCGAATGTGAGGCCATAAATGAAAATAGCTTGGTTAACCGACATTCATCTCAATTTCTTAGAGACAGGTGAAAGATCGCAATTCTACAACCGTGTAATGGAATCTGATGCTGATAAGATTTTAATTACTGGAGATATTGCTGAAGCAAAGGATGTGTGTGAATTACTCAAGGAGTTTAGCCAGCAAACGAATAGACCTATCTACTTTGTGTTAGGTAATCATGATTATTATTTTGGCAGTGTTACAAGTGTTCGCGAGAAAATTCGAGCCTTATGTAACCAAAATAGTGAATTAATTTGGCTGGGGAAACCTGAAGTCGTAGCACTAAGTGATGATACTGTATTACTGGGACATGATGGCTGGGCTGATGCACGTTATGGAGACTTTGATCATAGCTTGCTTAGCTTGAATGACAGCCGTTTAATTGCCGAACTGTACCAAGCATTTTTATTGAATAAATCTGCATTGAAAAGTGAAATGCAGAAATTAGCTGATGCGGATGCTGAAATTCTTCAACAAACATTAACGAGCGCAATTACCGCCAATACTAAAAAAGTGATTATTGCTACTCATGTTCCGCCTGTTCCTGAATGTTGTTGGCATAAAGAAAAGCCTAGTGATGAAAATTGGTTACCTTACTTTGCTTCAAAAGCAACTGGAGACGGTATTTTAGATGTTGCTCAAAAACATAAAGATATTCATTTTTTGGTTTTATGTGGACATACGCACACTGCGGCATCAGTAAAATTTTTCGATAATGTGGAAATCAAAGCAGGTGGAGCGCAGTATTATAAACCAGAAATTCAAGAAATCATTCTTGTTTGAAGAGTATTTCTAGCTTTAATCGACCTTCCGATCGCGTCTGCCTATCAGCTACCCCCATCACTTGACTGACGATAAATAGAATAAATGCTAGGGAATCCCATTTTTTTTAAGATTTCAGTTGCAAAAAAACGGTAAATACATTCTAATAATTGAATAATTGAATAATTGAATAATTGAATAATTGAATAATTGAATATTTGGACAAACAATGCGGGCTAGAATAATAATCTCCGAAAGAATGGCTGAGTTTTTAGGTGCTATTTCTCATCCACATCGCATTCGAATTATTGAGGAGCTCTATACAGGTGAACAAGATGTTAACAGCTTGCAGGCCATATTAGGGACCAGTCACTCGACAGTATCTCAGCACCTTTCAGTTCTAAAAGCACAGAAAATTGTCAAGCATCGCAAAGAAGGAAACCGCGCTTTCTATAGATTAGTTCAGTCTGGACTCGCAAACTGGTTGCTTCAAGGATTGGTTTATATTGAAGGGGGCCTTCAATCAGAGGAGATCCTCCGCTCCGCTGTTGCTGAAGTAAAGACGATTTGGAGTCATATGCCCGAGAGCCCCAAAAAAATAGAGGGGGCTTGAACTTAAATGATGAAAACAAGCAACAACAGTACTATTACTTTAAACACCCGATTGGCTTTGGATCGATTAAAACTGGGTGACATTATTGCTATGCCCACCGAAACCGTCTATGGGCTTGCCGCCGATGCCAGTTGTGAATCTGCAATTAAAAAGATTTTTACCATAAAAAAACGACCCACCAATCACCCGCTTATTTTTCATGTAGCTCATAATTGGGATTTGAACGAATGGGCTGAGAACATACCCGTCTATGTATTCGCACTGATCGAAAAGTTCTGGCCTGGGCCGCTTACGTTGGTCTTAAATATGCGGCCAGGTTCAGTCAGCCCATTGGTTACCGGCGGACAAAATACCGTGGCAATTCGATGTCCTAACCATCCGGTCGCGCAGGATCTATTAATGCAGTTTGGGCGACCATTAGTGGCACCATCGGCAAATCTATTTGGTAAGATAAGCCCTACCACCGCGGAGCATGTCTACTCAAGTTTTGAGAATGACAATCTACTTATCTTGGATGGAGGACGTTGCAGTGTAGGAATCGAATCAACCATTGTTATCGCAACAGAAGAACGAGGTCACCAAATTTTACGCCATGGAGTGATCGACGAAATGGCCATTAAGTCAGTTGTACCATCTAAACCATTAAATGACGAAAGCAATACCCGTGTACCTGGAAAACTAGCCAGCCATTATCAACCGGAAAAACCACTATATTTTGTTAATGACCTAGCGCAGCTCAATGAGTTCTATCATCAAGTAAATAAGATCATCTATCTTCTTACTATTTCTCAATACCGGCCTGAAAAAAACCAGTTGTACTACCAACTTCCCGCCAACCCCCGCGATGCGGCGCACGAACTATATTATCAGTTAAGGCGTGCCGATCAATCTGATGCCGAAGCAATTGTGATCGAGCTACCGCCAAACATAGATGCATGGAAGGCCATAAGGGAACGTATAATAAAAGCTGGACAAAAAGTCTCAATTTGATAACCCATTCGTGCCTCAAGTCATGGGAATTAATTGAGTTAGATAAAATAAAAGGAGTGAATGATGTTTAAAATGTATCAAGAACTAAAAAGCGATATTCCAGCAAGTATTGTCGTATTTTTTGTTGCCATTCCTTTATGCCTTGGTATAGCCCTAGCCTCAGGGGCTCCCTTGTTCTCCGGCATCATATCAGGAGTCATTGGCGGTATTGTTGTTGGTATCGCCAGTGGTTCGTCCTTGGGGGTTAGTGGCCCAGCTGCGGGATTAGCCGTTATCGTATTCTCTGCTATTGACACCCTCGGCTCTTGGCCCGCATTTTTATTGGCCGTTGTTTTGGCCGGCATTATTCAACTGATTGCTGGTTATGCCAAAACCGGGTTTATTGCCCACTTTTTTCCTTCAGCGGTTATTAAAGGCATGCTCACGGGTATAGGCCTCCTGGTTATTTTAAAACAAATACCCCATGCCCTAGGCTATGATAAAGATTTTATGGGCGATCTTTCTTACTTTCAAATGGACGGAGAGACCACCTTAACATCCATTACTAGCGCCTTCAACGCCTGCACACCGGGGGCTGTGCTGATTGCAGCCCTATCCATAGCGGTGTTGATATTATGGGACACTGTATTAACGAAAAAACATAGATTATTTCAATTAATACAAGGCCCCATTGTTGTCGTTATGATTGGCATAGTTATGAACACACTATTTCAGTCGGGCACATTAGATTTTAGCTTAACCGCAGACCAATTAGTGAGGCTTCCGGTTGCGAATAATTTAACGAGCTTTCTTGGGCAGATTACGCCCCCTGATTTTTCTGCAATAACGCATTTTGAAGTTTGGAAAACAGCTGTCGTTTTAGCCCTTGTTGCAAGTATAGAAACTTTGCTTTGTGTTGAAGCAACCGACAAATTGGACCCCTTTAAAAGAGTTACCCCGACGAACAGAGAACTAAAAGCCCAGGGCTTGGGTAATATTGTCTCGGGGCTGTGTGGTGGTTTACCAGTTACCCAGGTTATTATCCGAAGTTCTGCTAACATTTCATTTGGTGGCAAAACCAAATTATCCACAATACTGCATGGTGTTTTTCTATTAATCAGTGCCGCTACTATGGCCGAATTCCTAAACAAAATTCCACTGGCTAGTCTGGCCGCCATATTGATTGTGGTGGGCTATAAGCTGGCCAAGCCTGCTCTTTTTAAACAGATGTATAAATTGGGGCAGGAACAGTTTATCCCATTTTCAGCGACTGTTTTGGGTATCTTAACAACTGACTTACTCAGAGGAATTACAATTGGGATAGGATTCGGTATTTTTTACACCTTACGTCATAGTTACCGAAACTCTTATTATATGAAGGATGTCATCACTAAAGAAAACGAACATCAAGTTCATCACATAGTGTTGGCGGAAGAAGTTTCCTTCTTTAATAAGGCTAGCATAATACAGGCTTTAGATGTTATCCCTGCAAATTCAACAGTGATTATTGATTGTACTAAATCAAGGTCTATTGCTTACGATGTAGTGGAATTCATTCGAGATTATAAAAGCAATGCAAAACTGAAAAATATAACCGTTGAAACGATAGCGTTTATTGAACCATAACCTGCTGAAAGGAACAAAATGAAAACATTAACTAAAGCAATGCAAGATGCCATTACACCCTCAATAGCATTGGATTTATTGCTAAAAGGTAATCAGCGCTTTGTAGATAATCTAAAGATAAACCGTAATTTGCTGCAACAGGCTAACGAAACATCCGACGGACAACATCCTTTTGCTGTTATTTTAAGCTGCATTGACTCTCGAACTTCTGTTGAGTTGATTTTTGACCAAGGCTTGGGGGATGTATTTAGTGTTCGAATTGCTGGCACCATTATTAATGAAGATATTCTTGGAAGTATGGAATTTGGCTGCAAAGTAGCTGGGGCAAAAATTATAGTGGTTTTAGGCCATACTAAATGTGGCGCGGTAAAGGGTGCTTGCGATCACATTGAAATGGGTAACCTAACCACTTTATTGAGAAAAATAGAACCCGCAGTTACTGCTGAAAAAACCGTTACTGAAAATAGAACTTCACTTAACGACGAATTTGTGGAGAAAGTGGCGGCTATTAATGTAAGAAAAACAGTGGAAGCAGTCATGGAAGGCAGTCCTATTTTAAGGGAAATGATTGAAAATGGCATATGTGGGATTGTCGGTGGCAATCATGATATTTCAACAGGTGAAGTATCTTTTTATGATGATACTATGCTTGGTTTTTTACAGCATAAACTTGATGTTTCAGACCGTTCAAACTAGCTCAAATCTTAACTTTAGAGGGTAAAACAGTGTATCGAGGTAAGCCTGTTGTTTTGGCAACTAAACATCAGAAAGAAGCGGTCATTCGACCTGTTTTTGAGAAAGGATTAGGGTGCTCCATTCATGTCCCTATGCTATATGATACGGATCAATTTGGTACATTTACGAATGAAATTCCAAGAAAACTATCTGCATATGAAACTTTAATCCAAAAGGCAAAGGAAGCCGCATATCAATTCGGTTATCACTACGCTATTGCAAGCGAGGGATGTTTTGGATCACACCCAGATTTATATGTCGTGCCCGGTGATACGGAGTTGATGGCTTTTATTGATTTAGATAATGATTTAATTATAGCTGAAATGGAAATATCAACGGAAACAAATTACGGCCATAAGGATATCACCACGCCAAATGAACATGACGATTTTCTTAAAAAAATGAAGTTTCCAAGTCATGGTCTTATCGTACGTGCATTGGGGAGTGAAACAACTTGGCTCGAAAAGGGTATACGCCAGCATGAGCAACTGAAAGCATCGATAGAAAAAGCATTTCAATATAGCGATACGGTAAGACTTGAAACGGATATGCGTGCAATGATGAATCCACTGCGTATGCAGGTGATTAAATCACTGGCGATTAAACTAGAAAAACGTATCCAGCAACATTGTCCTCAATGTCATACGCCAGGATTTGGCAAAATGACAACGGATGGAAACTTAACTTGTCAATCCTGTGATACCCCTACAAGACTTTATCGACGAAAAGTTTTGAGCTGTCTGAAATGTGAGTATAAAACCCATCAGGAAAGAGACGATGGATTGGCGTTTTCTGACTCCCAAAATTGCCCTTATTGCAATCCATAAGCTAATTAGGAGATTAGTGACATGAGTAATCGTTATTTTATATTAGGAACGGATACTGAGTGTGGTAAAACGCATATCACTTGTCTTTTACAGAAAATGTTGAGATCTCAGGAGTAATATTGGACTTTATTTTCAACATAACGACTGGCTTCTTCGTGGTTTATTTCGTTTGAAGGCCATGATTTTTAACTATACCCACAGGTGAATAATGAGCAAAAAAATGTCGTTTGTAAATCAAATTGAACACGATAGCTTCTTAAAAAATGCATTTGCATTAAAAGGATCTGTTACACCCAGGGTGATTAAAAAAGTTTTTGTTATATTTTTTTATTCGTGCCTTATTTCAATAATCAACTATATTGAGCCATCAGTATTTCTACCCATTGGACCATTTGAATATGCTGGATTAATAATGGGATTAATCTTGGTTTTTAGAGTTAATGCGGGTTATGATCGTTGGTGGGAAGCAAGAAAGATATGGGGTAATATTGTAAACCAAAGTAGAAATCTCGCGATTATTATTTCAAAATATGCACTAACTGACGATAGCAAGGCAAAGGTAATAGATTATATTTCGGCAATGCCTTTTTTAGTAAAAAACAGTTTAAGGGATAATGACTCAGTTGATGATATCAAGCATTTGATTGGAAAAATTGATTTATTAAAAATAATACAGTCTAAAAATAAGCCTGTTATTCTATCATCCATGATTGCCCATGAGCTCAATAATTTTCGTAATCAAAATCTATTAGACCCCTTTTCCTTTTTACAAGCAGAAGAAGCGCGAGCGCTTATTCTTGACTGTCATGGGGCTTGCGAGAGGATTTTAAAAACGCCGATTCCATTTGTAATGGCCGTTAAATCGAGAAGATTTATTTTTTTGTTTTTAATCGCACTGCCTTTCGCAACAGTCAGTACTTCTTTATATATTACTCCATTTATTACCGGATTAGTCGCTTATGCATTACTCTCACTCGACCAAATTGGAATAGAACTGCAGAACCCTTTTTCTGAAGGAAATTTAAGTCACTTACCCCTAAACGACATTTGCATCAATATTGAAAAAAACATTGTTGAAATTCATCAAATTACATTTTAGATATTTGCTTAGGTGGCTGATGAAATTCTCCATCAAGCATATAGTAAATTATCGAGGGTTTTGAGCCATGTCATATAGCATTTCAAGTCATGCGTAATTTTTGGTCTAAAGTAATATTCGCTTGCAGACACGTTAGCAATTCCTACAAGCGATACCAAATTAAGCTAATAAATCTTTCACTGTTCTTGGTTAACATACCGCTGCCCGTAGTTGCAGCTCAGCAAGCAGAAAAAATGTGGTCATTGCTCACACTATCCGGTGATTATGGAAGGGTTGTATATTATATAGAGCCACAGCTGCGCCTCATCTATCGCGATAATCTGTTTCAACAATTTCTCACCAATGCCGGCATGGGGTATAAAGTTGCTCCAAACTGGCAAACTTGGTTTGGAGCGACATTCAGCGCAGATTCGCAAGATGCTGTGGCTGGAAGCCTTGACGAATATCGTCTTTGGCAACAAATTATCTGGAAGCGCCGTTTGCCATCAGTATCGCTCATTTCACGCACGCGTTTTGAAGAGCGAAAATCACTTTTTTTCTCCGATTGGGCTTATCGTCTTCGCCAGCGGGTACTCCTAAACAAGCCACTAACCAACAATTTATCCCTCGTCATTAGTAATGAGATTTTCTTTAATATCAATAAGGCAAGCTGGATTATAACAGATCGGTTAGATCAAAATCGTGCTTACTTAGGGATTGAGCAACACGTGTCTGAAAACAATTATCTAGGAGTGGGTTATATGAACCAATATTTGTCAACGCCCATGCCACAATCTAATCATGTATTGTGGATTAATTGGCGTATCGATTTAGAAAGGAGTTCTTAACGCGCTCCAACAGCAGGTGTTATTAATGGTCTTGGAATACAAGGATATCTGTTAACCCTGCAAGCCATTATTGACAAATTAAGTAACAAGAGAGAGTTATCATCGATGGATATTCGCAAAATTAAAAAGTTAATTGAATTACTTGAAGAAACCGGTATTTCTGAAATTGAAATAAAGGAAGGTGAAGAATCTCTTCGTCTGAGCCGCCACAGTTATTCAGAGCCTCACGCACCAAAATACATATTCCAGCCCCAGGCTCAGATTCAGCCATCAACCGCGGCTCCTGTTCGTGTTGAAGAAAAAAAGCACGCCGAGGCTCAGGCATCATCTGGCCATAAGGTTTGCTCGCCAATGGTAGGCACATTGTACACATCATCTTCACCAGACAATCCCGCGTTTGTTACCGTGGGAAAAACGGTCAAGATCGGTGACACATTATGCATTATTGAGGCCATGAAAATGTTCAACGAAATCGAATCCGACCGTGCTGGTGTTATTACCGCTGTATTGGGCGCAAACGGTGATCCGGTTGAATATGACCAGCCCTTGTTTATCATCGAATAATTGGGAAATCACATGCTGAGTAAAATCGTTATCGCCAACCGTGGCGAAATTGCATTACGCATTTTGCGTGCGTGCAAAGAGATGGGGATTAAAACCGTTGCCGTACATTCCGATGTTGACAAAGATTTGTTACACGTTCGTCTGGCTGATGAAACCGTGTGCATTGGACCCGCTCCTTCACAAAAAAGCTATTTAAATATTCCGGCTATTATTTCTGCGGCAGAAATAACCGATGCCGTTGCAATTCATCCCGGTTATGGTTTTCTCGCTGAAAACGCTGATTTTGCCGACATCGTCGAACAAAGCGGTTTTCGCTTCATTGGTCCTCGAGGTGACACCATTCGCATAATGGGGGACAAAATTGCAGCGATTACTGCCATGAAAAAAGCCGGTGTTCCCTGTGTGCCAGGATCAGATGGCCCTCTGTCTGAAGATGATCTGCAAAACCTATCATTAGGCCGAAATATTGGTTACCCAGTCATTATTAAAGCATCCGGCGGTGGTGGTGGTCGTGGAATGCGCGTTGTTCATGCTGAAGGCAACTTATTAAATGCAATCGTGTTAACACGCAGTGAAGCCAAAGCTGCATTTAATAACCCTGTCGTTTACATGGAAAAATTCCTCGAAAATCCTCGCCATATCGAATTTCAGGTACTGGGTGATGGAAAAGGCAATGCGGTGCATCTGGGCGAGCGTGATTGCTCCATGCAACGTCGCCATCAAAAAGTCGTTGAAGAAGCACCTGCTCCCGGGCTTACATCTAAATTACGCCAGAAAATGGGTAAGTGCGTGGTCAATGCCTGTAAGGAAATACAATACCGTGGCGCCGGTACGTTTGAATTCCTGTATCAGGATGAATGTTTTTATTTCATCGAAATGAATACCCGCATTCAGGTTGAGCATCCGGTTACGGAAATGATTACCGGCATCGATTTGATCAAGGAACAAATTAAAATCGCCAGTGACATGCCGTTTACGTTGACCCAAGATAACATTCAACTGCGCGGACACGCGATCGAGTGCCGAATCAATGCCGAAGATCCAAAAACCTTCATGCCTTGTCCCGGAACCATAAGCCTGCTGCATCAACCAGGCGGCCCTGGCATTCGTTTTGACTCGCATATTTACAGCAGCTACACAGTGCCGCCCAATTATGACTCCATGATTGGCAAACTGATAAGCTACGGTGAAACACGTGAAGAAGCCTGTGCGAGAATGCGTAACGCGCTGGATGAAATCATCATTGAGGGCATTAAAACCAACATTGATTTGCACCGCCGCATTCTGCAGGACAAATCCTTCATCGACGGCGGCGCGAATATTCATTACCTTGAAAAGATGCTAAAGGACTAGTCGCTTTCTACAATTGCATGCCGAGATGAAGTGGAGCCGCTGTCAGACTGGCTGTGTTAGCGATGTACTCAGTCGGATCGGGAACCGGGCGCGTTATCCATCACCTTAACCGATCAATATGACGATCCAAAAATGTACGTTCCATAATAAGCTTGGGTATCCTTCTCATATCACTTAATAACCGATCCATTGTAAAAATATAAACTGACTCAGGAAATGTCGGCTAACCTTCATTTACTTCAAGTCAATGGTATGTCTCTTAATCTTTTTGCTTCAATAAATAATTGATTGCACTTTTCTTCCATGACACCACCGACAAGCTCA
>Ga0105055_10010362_pt1 | contig 11672 bp, 10 predicted proteins | sample BON03_FD_78090 | JGI IMG/M metagenome (GOLD analysis project Ga0105055, IMG submission 78090) | Freshwater microbial communities from Lake Bonney liftoff mats and glacier meltwater in Antarctica - BON-03 | ecosystem: Environmental > Aquatic > Freshwater > Ice > Glacier meltwater | place: Lake...
TGCTTTCATCAGGTGATGAAAGCATTCATTGCCTAACGGTATGCATGCCGCTAACCACCGTGAAATCCCGGGTTCGACTCCCGGGAGATAGAATCTCCAGATTGAGATTACATCACCTGTAACACCTCTGCAAGTGCTTACTTACACTTTGTCACAATCTTTTTGTTCAAGAAGACAAGACAAAGTACTAGAAGCGGCGGTACGGGGGCAAGTTGCATCAGACCATGGTTGACTCGTGATATTGTCTCGACTGGTTCGTTCCGGAGGGGATAAGCCAGGTTTCGAGGCGATCAGAGGTCGGGAACGCTAAACGGCGCTCTCTCAACACCCGGCTATCTTCTGGCACTTCTGCAGGAACTTTCGTAGTGTCTGCGGGCCCTTACAGAAATTATCATGCCAAAACAGGTACGAAAAACGAACCTTGACATGTTTTTGGTACCATTTCAATAAAAGGGTTGGAAAATCGATCATCACGTTTCGAACCTAAGAACTCGTGGCTTTCTTTTTCAAGGGGTTCAGGTCCACCCTTAAAATATCCGCCACGATGATGATGGGGCACCTTATTGCCTTTAATTTCTCTTGAAAATACTGTTGTGATTCCTGGTAATGTTATGTTTGCGGCTGTGCCTCTCGTCGCTCACTCGACTTGGATCTTGAAACATCCGCAATCATGCGGAGAGATGAAACGATGGACACGTGCTGATGTTCAATTTTTTCTGAAAATGATATTGTGATTGCTTTTAAAGTCACGGCTGTGGTTGCGGCTGTGTCTTTTGTCGTGTGTTGTGTTCTTCTCATCTACTGTAAATCTTATCTGCTGTATTTAATGTAAATCTTATCTCCTATCTGATCTAAAGTGCATCTTAACTACTGCGAATCTTGTATACTGCCGTATCTACTTATATGATGAGGATCTTATCTACTATGAATCATATCCACCATCTGATCTATTGCAAATCTTAACAGTGAATCTTGTCTTCTGCGAAATTTATGTACTATCTTATCTACTGTGAATCTTATCTACTGATCGTAGCTGTCTGCGTTTGAGGGTAGAGTTTTTATTGAAAACTGAAGGTGGGTATCTAAGGGATGCGGAAGTTACTTGATTCACCCTGGCAAACCCTTAGCATTCCCTTTTTTGTTCGTTTGTTTCATTGTTTCTTTCTTTCTTTGGAGGAGAAATTCCAACGTTGTCACTGAAGACCGCAGTTTCTCTCATGTCAAATCAAACAAACGCAGGCCGGCATTTTATGCATGGTTCTTGATTCCAAAGAAATCTCACGACAAATCATCCTGAGAGCAAGTTGGCTTTGCCAAGTTGACTCAACAGAGGGGGGGAAGGTCTTACAACAAGCCTCGCTCTCATCCCGGCACGAACTTATATTCACCATTGATTTGTGTTAATTGGCACCAAAAGTATCAGTGTGCATCACCCGCACCCACAATGACTGCTCACTCATCTCACTCGTCCGCATACACACTTACAAAAATGTGAACGTGCTCACAAGTGTTTACCTCTTCATCTTTCACGTACACACACACACTCACTCACATGCATATGCAGTCGACACTCAGTTGTCACGCGTACGACTACAGTCATAGGGTGCTGGAAGGGCGTCACAGGCATCGCCACAAAGGCAGGTGTCACCGGCACTGTAGCTAGAAGGTGTTCTCTTACAATGGGAGTCTGTGACCTCCTGTGACAGTGTCTCGTGACATGGCAACACGCCGTACCGCATGGTTGATATTATTTGTCCTGTTTTGTGTGTCCTGATTTGGAGCCTTTTGAAAGAATCAATGAGTTCTGTGTGCGGAAATCCCCGCAAAGGTTATCGACTTTGAGATTCGAATCATCTCAGTCATGCGTAGCTGTAGTGCACTTATATACAATTTATGTGTATATATTGTACCTGTTTATACACAACATACACGTGTGTATTCGTATATACAGTACCCGTGCGATGCTGTCTGAGGTGTTCGATTTTTGAGTTTTGTCTTGTTTTCTATTTGCTTAGAACGTTGGTGCTCGAGGAACGTAAAAAAGGGATCCCGATTTTGCTCGCAACTCCGCGGGCCGCAATGTTGCCTGCGGAAACGAATTCGTGGAGAAAGTGTGCGTTAGTTTTTCCGCTCTCGAGTTCGAGTTCCTATGAGGGTACCCATCAGTGTCCATAGATGTTGATGGAAACATATTACTTCGAATCATCCCTGAGCCCAGATGTGTCCTTGGAGAAACCCCATTCTCCGTTGCTGATGCAGGGCGGACTCCAACCCCAGGGAGCGTGAGGGGTGTGATGGGCGTGATGGGCGTGACGGGCGTGGAAATGCTCGCTCGTCGTAGAAGGATTGTCTGATAGAACAGCGCGCCACTGCTCACATTTATTTTTTTACTTCCACTTGGCTTTGGCTTTTCTGGCCGCCGTGTTGCTACCCCGGCTTGAAGCTGTGGCACCGAGGTCGAAGCGGTGGGATATCTCCTCGATATCTTCATGTCACGATTCTTCAAGCTTTCCCTTTTTTCTGGGACAGCTCCAGGCTCCAGCAGGCTTGTTCGTCTGTGTCTGAGGATGTGCTCATTGCTACCCTGTGAGTGTTCACGTTTGCAGTGGTCCTCGGGAAACTTGAGACCCTGTTGCAAAGAAGGCTGTGGGCATTCCCGCTTGCTCACAGCGGATGTACAGCTCCTGGCCCGGGCCTCCAAGGTCAACGCACGAACCAACTCCTGCGCGCGCAACCGAAACAAACAGCAAAACATCAGATACTCCTGCTGCACACTCGGGAGGAGGGTTTCTCAGCCCCGCCATAACGCACAAGGCAGGTACTCAAAAACGACTGGAAACTCAGAACCGTGCCTAAGTCAGCGTACCTCGTGCAATTCCAGGTTGTTGGCAGAATCGGATTGCCTGTCCGTTTCACGGTTGGGCAGTATATCCATATCTCCATTTGCCTGCCCTCGGCCCCTCTCCTTTCTCCTATTTTGGCTTCTGTCCGAACACTCCGCTGTTGGCGCCTTGTAGGAGGCCCATCGTCGGGGGCGTGCTGGGTCTCTGTTTCCATCTCCCTCCCCAGCAGCAGGGGTTCTAGAAACAACGCAGCAAAGAGAGATGATGATCCGAACGAAAGCAACAATCACCACGCCGACAAACACAATCTCTTGACCGAGCCCACAAATGGAAACGTTGACAAGCGAACCATCAGCGATAGGAATCACGCTCGGTTTACCCGGCATCGTGATTCGTCGAATTCTTCAACGTGTGCATAAGCTTACTCGACTGGTAGGCAATATTAAATATTACTACAGGTTCCAAGTAAATTGGAGGTTGTTTCTGTGGTAATGTGGCCGACTCAGATTCCCTCGATCGAACCATTCCATTTGACTTCTCACTGCCAAGTTCTGAGTGCTGAATGCTGATCAAATTATTGAACCCGGCCTTACTACAAGCTAAACGCAATAGATTTGATATAAATAGAAACCTTTGATCGTTTGGTGTTAGTTCCAGGACCGCTCTGTATTGTTTTGTGTATTTCACAGTCCCCTCTGCTACCGCACCTCCACCGCTCACGTTGCAATTATTTCTTGAAATTCCTGAGTTATTCCCAGAAAAATGTTCTCGGCATACTTTTTTAATCAGATTACTACACCGCCCCGGGCCTCTCCTCGGTCCCTGATCTATTTGTGTAGTGATCCTAAAATTTTGGTATTCATGGTTTTTTGGGCGTTCGCGCTTACACAGGAACTCAGGAATATCGAGAAATAATTGCAATGTGAACTGTACGGGTGCGGGCGTAGAGGGCGTAGTGTCAAACAAGAAGCAATACAGTGTGGTCCTGAAACTAACACTAAACGCTGAAAAATTGTTATTTTGCTCAATCTGTGGCGTTTAAGTTTGTGCTGAGTAACGATTTGAGTTGTTTTACAAATGTCAAGGCATTAAGCACTGAGAAGTCAAAAAATGTTGGTTCGGTCGAGAGTCGGACACATTACCACAGAAACAAGCGCTTTACTATGTCATCCCCTTTCTCTGTCTTTGAAATAGCTGCATGGAGGGTACCGGGACTCGGCCAGATTACTTGGTGAATCGTGATGACCCAAAAATTGAGGGGCCGTTCGGGGAAAAAAATCGCACAAAAATCGAGAAATAGTTGTCAATTGAACGGTCGGAGTTGTGGGTGCATAGGGACAGTTAACTCAGGGCCCAAATGTGCCCATTCCTGAAACCAAATACAAACGCTCAAAGAATGTCTTTATTGTCACATTTATTGTGCTCAATTGTGCGCACATTTGCGCGCTATTGTTACAGTCTCTTGCGCAGTCTCTAATAGGGAGTCCCGGTACCCTCGCTGCATGTGTGGAAGCCGAGGGCATGGAAGAATTTTGTGCCACTGATAACAATTCTGTAACCAGCAACAAACGCTCAATGATTGCAATTGCTGTCTCATTTATTATTGCGCTCATCTTGGCAATTTGTGGCATCATTGAATTGTCAGGGCCTGCTCCACAGTTGTCGCGCAGTCTCCATGAAGAGAGTCTCGGTACGAAAGGCCCGGAACGGTCAATTGAGTGGTGGAGGTGTCGATGTAAACTTCCCACCTGAGCCCAAAATTAGTGCAATTCATTGTGTTATGAACAAAATCTATTCAAGTTATATGGCTTGCGGGAGACTCTTTTGGACTCTTTTTCATATCATCCCCCCCCGGTCTAGCCTCTTCCTTTCCGCTCCACATGAATTTCTTGAAAGGGGCAAGTTTTTCCAACAATTTCACATCCTTGGAGTCCCACTTTGGGACAAGTGGACTGGTTCATCTGGACAGACACCTTGTCCTTGTCCCACTTGTCCCACGAAGATCTGAAGGACCCCTTCTCCTTGTCCCATTTGTCCCACTAAGATCTGAAGACCCCCTTCTCCTTGTCCCAGTTGTCCCACGTACTCCAACTGGTCCGAACTTGTCCCATTTGTTTGTGCCACTTGTCCTTTCCCAACTCTCTTTTCTCAGATTTTTTTTGGGTTTCTCATTGTCATTCCATTTTTCGAAAAACACTTCTGAATGAAAAGATTTCTTCAAAGCCATCATGTTGGAGAGGTTATAAATAACAAGCAAATTTCCACGAAAAGACAGGGGACAACCGTGACCATACACTCGAACACATGAATATTTTTGTTTAGAGTTTAATTCGTCTACATTGCGACATCAACACAACAGACAAACTTTGTTTGAAAGTACTATACACTGTGTGTAAGTCTCACGCACTGTCATATCCCTCGTCGTGGGAGTGATCATAGACCCTTTTGAAATACAAGTCTGGCACGCCGAAACCATGAGCCGGTAGCGCTTCGCTCATTTCTTTGGCTGACATGGATTTAGGAGACATATCCTCTGGGTGTACCAAGTGAAGAAAGTTCACAAGAGCACACAACTGAGCTTGAAAGTATCTACCATCCATACTACCCCTATTCGACGGCAACACCAAACTTGCAGCACTAAAGTCTCTTTCTATCTGCACTGATCACATGAGATGCGCCACCACGAACAAAAACACTTCATAACGTATGGGAAATGTAGTCTTGTGATTGATCCACCATCCGGCTAAGCTTAACGCCGACAGAACTTGGCGTACATGACCTGCACATGAACACACACAAACTCATATGTCAACACCCCACACAAATTCAACTTATTTTCGACAACAACAGTAAAACTACAAACAACCAACAACAAACTGAAAAGAACCAACAACAGGCAGACAAAAAACGAAAGGACTGACCTACACTAGGCGAGGTCAAGGCAGGTGAGGCAGCGGAAGGCGGGCCGGAGGATGAGGCAGCGGAAGACAGACCGGAGGAAGAGGCAGCATTCTGGGTTGAACCTGCGTTGCCAAACAATGATAAAGACTTCAGTCAAATCAAAACTGAAAAGAACTTGAACCAACAACTGGCAGACAAAAAACGAAAGGACTGACCTACGCAGAGCGCCTGAGGTCAAGGCAGGTGAGGCAGCAGAAGTTGGGCCGGAGGACGAGGCAGCGGAAGGCAGGCCGGAGGAAGAGGCAGCATTCTGGGTTGAATCTGCGTTTCCAGACAATGAAAAAGACTCAGTCAAATCACATACCAAAAGGAACATGTACATGTACAGATACATATGGGACAAGCCACTGGGACAAGCACAACCTGTGGGACAGGCAGATTTGGACAGGCTGTGCTTGTCCCAGTGGGACAGGCACGCTGCCTGTACAAAACCTGTCCCACTGGGACTAGGCCCGGAAAGGTCAAAAGAGACCTGTCCTGGTCCCATGGACAGGTCATATACCCACGCTGGAGTCCTGTCCTTGTCGCAGGACCAGCCCTATGCCCACGATGGAACCTGTCCCAGTCCAACTTGTCCCAACTTGTCCCACAAAGTGGGACTACAAGGCCGTGAACAATTTGTCCCAATTTTGAAAAAATCGTGTCAGATATTTTTCACCATTACTGCACCAGTCACACCACCCGGCATCACCCCGGGCCAACGATGGGTTTTCCCCAAAGTGTTCCGGGAACGTGTTCCGGATCACATGGAGGAACACATGTTCCAGCATGTTCCTGTTCCTTTTCTCCTGTTCCCTCAAGATTGTCCCCGGCTCCCCCCCTTCCCATTATATTTGTGGAGCGAGACTCCCGCCAAAAAATATTTCCCGCCAAAAAGAAAAATGGTCGAAGAGTCTCCAAAAGAAGAGGGATGGTAGGAGATGATGTCCTGAATGTGGATCAGCATCAGGCTGAGGGGCAACACAACCTCCAGTGGATGGACATGTTGATTGGTCACACATCTTGTGCCGCTGGAAGTGGTGGCAACGGACACTATTTAAGTCTTGGCACGTCTTAGTGATGAACTATTGATGTGTCGCATGCATCGAGACCTTGCAGTATTGATGCGCATACACTACCCACAAGTTGCAAACGAGCACTTTAAACTTAGTACGCATCAATACTCACAGTTGAGGACAACGAGGAAAGTGAGGATGAATAGAAAACTGCTTATCTACAACATAGAATTATTTTGGACCGTGGTCAGTCTCCCCCCTACCACCCACCTGTATAGATATGTCGAATAAGTGACTCCCGGGTTACATATTTGACAAATCCTCGATACTTTTCCTTGTGAAACCCAAAGATTTGGTTGGATTACAACACCAAAAAAAACTACAACGAAAATCTCGCAAACACGCTCTCCGATGTGCTACGACGTCTCAATTTTTTTTTGCGGATGACGCCGCATAATTTCAGCCTCCGGCGGCCTCGCGTGGCGACTGCACACTACCATGACCTACGTGTTCTCTGTTCCCGTTCCCTGTTCCCACAACACTCCACTCTGAAAACAAGTTGTTTGGTAACGAAATAATGCCAAGGCAGTGGTGCTGTACAGGTGTCTGCGCTCAGTGGGTACAAAGAGACACCTTGACTACGTCGCTGGTTATAACAATCCCCTCCTCTTCCTCTTTGAACGGACCTACAACTACTACGTTGACAACCAGGGGCTTGTGTCCTGGCGGCTGCGTCGTGTGGACGGATTTAAAGTTCAAGTTCGTTCGGCCTCACTGGTGAGGGTCCTGATTGATGGCAAGATTTTTTGAGATCCGAGGTCCCAATTGTCGTGAAATCCTCCACCACCTACTACCATAGCAAAGCAATACTTGTTTGTTTAAAAAAAAAAAAACCCGAAGGAGAAAGCACACCTGCACCAGAGAAACAAAGTCTTTCCCATTTCCATTATGGAGACAGTACTGATCTGTGTCCTGCTGGCTCGTTTGTGACGAGTTTAGACCCATCTGGAAGTGTGGGACAGACTGGGTCTTTCGATGACGGGGACGAATGTGTCCAAAAATGAGTGACGTCACATTTTTGTCACAAAATGTCACATTCCCGGTTCGATGGGACGCTGCCAAGTTTCGAAAAAGTTTTTTTTGGCTCTTCTAGAAGTGTGACGTTTTTCCTTGAGCTTGGTACAAATGTGACGATTTCGTCACGTTGTCACATCATTTTTCTGGGTTCGGCTTGGAACAAACCTGGGTTTAAAAACCTGGCCAGGTCCTCGGTTCCAGGTGCTGGCTGGGTTCCTCGATGTGTGCTAGGAACGATTTGATGTTGCTTTTGTTACTTTGTAGAAATAGTCTAGTAGCTTTGCTGGAAGCTCTATGAGCTCGAATCTTTTCCTTTAGATTCGTGAATATCGGGTTTTTCCTGATATGTTTTCCCCCTTTTTTCCTTTTAGTGTGTGTGCAATGTTTTTCCCCTTTTTCCCTTTTTGTGTGTGTGCAAGGCATTTGTCTCGAATTAAAGCCTTTCTTCCGCCCCTCTCAACCAGGCTCCTGTGTCTGTCTGTCGCCATTCCTCTCTTGTGCTGATTATACAGGTGTGCTTGTGTGTGTGTGCCTCTGAATGTGCATGTAAAAATGTGTAGGTAAAATGATTAATATTTAGCAAATATAAGCAAACCGTGACGATGTCACGTGTAGTATTAACATAGAAAACAGAAATAGATGTTCATAGTGACGTCAAACATGCAGTGAAGTGGCAAGTTGTTTGACACGTGACAGAATGCAATACGAATAAGTAAAATACTATAAATGTGTCCGTCTTCCGGACTCTGGGGGGGGGTCTTGGATTGTGATTCCCAAGTTACGGAGCTTAACAGCTGCGAACTGAGTGTCTTTCGATTTTAATGTTTCTTACTCCTCTTGCTGAGGTTACTCCTTAATGAACACTCTTAAATTAAAAAGTTTACTATCTTGAGTCCACTATTGTTCGACGGCCCCCAGCTTTGATTCTCTACCAGCATGTGTCCCTCTCTCCAACTCCTCACACATGCACATTGTGCCCGATGATCTCCCTCGTACCCTCTGTGGTTGGCCACGCACCTCGTTGCACCTGCTAGAGGAAGGACACATTCACCCAATTGTGCGCTTCGCATACCTGCGTCACTAGATCGGCGAAGAGCTTGTCTTTTTTTCCTCCTTGTACATCAAGCTCACATGATCTTCCATGCTTCTGCAGACAGACACTGTCGACCCAAGCACTCCGCCTGCAAATCCAGCAGCGCCTGCTAAAAACAAGAAGAGTTGGAACCTTAATTGGGGGCCTCTTTCTTGGATGGCTGACATGTTTGCCAGCGGCTTAAAGACCTGACATGCGCTTCAGTATGGACCTTTGGATGAGCTTCTTCTACAGTTCCATGGGCGCGCCTATCCCGATGCTTCAAGTGCATGCTGTGGCTCGGACGATCTGCTCGTGCAAGAACTTTTCTGTTGATCTGTAAGGTGATCACATGCTTACTTGCAAAAAGCACACGGGAGCCACTCGAAGCCACAATCATGTCATGGATGTCCTGGCGTAACTGGCCTGCAACACAGGCTACTCTGTGCGCGTCAACCACAAGGTGTCGACAATAGCGGCCGCAGGCAACAAGCAGGGTAATGTTGAGCTTGTGAACTTTGGTCTCGATGGCTATAACAACCTTGTCATCGATGTTTCAATCTGCTGTGATCACATCGATAATAGCACAGTCACCAATGGACTCGGACACCTCAACGGCAAGATGCACACCAATGACTATCTCCATGCACGTGTTGGGGTCAAAAAAAGGAGGTACAAAGAGGATTATGCTGCTGTTAGTACGGCGGTTGCACCTGCAATTGTGTCAGTGGCTGGCCAAATTCATCCCGAATTTCTTTGTATCCTGTGGGTCTTGGCTGACAAACAGATACGCAATTACTATGCACTCATCAGCGCAGAGGAGGAGATTGGCAGTGAGGCATTCACGCTGTCGTGTCGTCAAGCTGGCCAGCCCATTTCATCTGCCGAATGCCTCATGCACGGCGCTGCACATGCATCGCAACGCGCTGCCCTTTGCCCTGCACCCCCTCGCCCCGCTGTCAATGTGGACGTGGTGCACCAAGCGTCGCGCCATCTGCCCATGCTAATCGTGCAGGTGTCTCTGTAGAGGTAAATGTGGTTGATGATGGCAGATGGTACACACGCTGCCGGCGGTGTCGAAGCCTCTTAATGGCTTGCAGCCACTCTTGGTGGTGTTGATGTCGTCAACGGAGGTAAAGGTGCCCGTAATAGCACGTATGATCACGCACAGAGAGACGATGATGAAGACGAACCAGCGACCGTCCTCGAAGCAATCCTTCGCCAGGTGCGACAGCGTGAGGACACGGCCTGCAACGAGGATGAGGTGGATGTCAGTGTAAGTGTCGATGTTGATATAGTTGTAGGTGTCTGTGTCCATGGTCAAGGTGTTCATCTAGGTGTCGGTCTAAGTGTCGGTCTAGTTGTAGGTCCCCCCCCCCTCACTTCCCTCGACTCGTAGGGAGCCCTTCTGAGATCTGGTAGTCATATGACTTAAATTACCATTTACCCTCTTGACGAGGTTCTCCCTTTAATAAAAACTCTCTACTACTTGCACGCCCTCATAGTCCTTCGATTGGTGGCAAAAAATCCCATCCGAGCATCATCAAGAGCCACGCGGCACCATGTGGGAGCCATGAGTCGTGCCTGACCACAGTGGAATGCCCAGGCTTCGGGCATCATCCTCGTGTTCAGCCCGAATTTCTCAGTTCAGTATTTTTCCTGTTATTGCAGTTCATGTAATCTCGGTGGCGTCTTTGCTCTTCAAAGGCGGCTGATCGTCATATCTTGATGAGAGAGCCGGCAGACGGGTCGGCAACCCAACTGGTTTTGCTTCTGTACATGCCTCCAACTTTGACGGAGTGCCAGGTTGCTACTACTGCGGGGTCCAGCTTCCTTGATCAATCGTTGCATTGCCCTTGGCCGACGTGCGCTCACCGAGCCGATGGGTCGAGCTTGACAGTGGCGGGCTTCTGATGGAGTCCCCTGGCCTAGTATAGTACCATGATACATACATTGCTCTGTAGTTCCGCCCGGGGTTCACAGATCAGAGCGCTGTCGTTTTATGATGTTTGTATTCTTCTAGCAAGAACACATCGTGGCGATCTGCGGATGTGTTTACACCGATTCAGAATTCACAGTCCGTCGTTCAACTTCACACATCAGGTTCTGGTGCATTCAGACTGCCATACCGCATACACATACCACAAATACATAATAGGCATGCTCCAATCTTGGTTTGGTTGAGCGAAATGAGTACATGTGACACTTTGATTGTCCAAAGGAGTCGGATGAAGTCCTTTTGTCCTCAATGATACACACGCCCAATCCATCCAGTTGTCTTGAGAAAGCCAGCCGCAGTCAATGTATTGCAGTGGAGAGTAAAGGCTATTTAAACATTTACTACAGAAATTGAACCGAGGGTGCAAAAGTATTTGTTCCATTATGATTAAATAGTAATTTGGTTATTTTAGATATTACTATTTTGAATCATACCTATACATCTATACTTCAATATATTTATTTATCTGTACAGCTTTATGTCTATATTTTCGTATATCTATATGTTTATAGATCTATACGTCTATATATCTATATATTCATATTTATTTATCTGTCAATCTATATATCCATATATCCATACAAATATATATATATGTATATAGTTAGCGCAATAGTCATTTTATACTGTCAATAGAGTAGTGAGTGGACTTTCGATACTGGTGTCACACACACACACACACACACACACACACACACACACACACACACACACACACACACACA
>Ga0105055_10010375_pt1 | contig 11662 bp, 4 predicted proteins | sample BON03_FD_78090 | JGI IMG/M metagenome (GOLD analysis project Ga0105055, IMG submission 78090) | Freshwater microbial communities from Lake Bonney liftoff mats and glacier meltwater in Antarctica - BON-03 | ecosystem: Environmental > Aquatic > Freshwater > Ice > Glacier meltwater | place: Lake...
GATAATATCTCAAACTCCAACCGCTTCTCTAGTACCATTAGAAAGAATCAATACATTATGTAAGGGAAAATCATTGGCATTAGACACTATTATAAAAGAAGACATATCGGCTAAGCCTGTGCTGGCCAAGGTAACGGCGATAGGGTTTAATACCCTTCAGGAAGATGCACCAGTGGCAGATATGCAGCAGGATTTACTAGCAATGCTTATGGACGACGACGAAGATAGTGACGAAGATAGTGACGAAGATAGTGACGAAGAAAGCGATGAAGAGGGTATAACAGGCGGCGCACCGTCCCCTGAAGAAATTACCAAGGACATTACTGGTTTGAGTTTGTCGAACCCAAACCCCTTTTCAGAGAGGTTAAAGTCGCGGGAACCAACCCTGTTCCTAACAAATCCCAGCCCAGGATATAACTCTTATTCTAGAAGTTGTCCGTCAAGTACTAGGCGTCAACCTGTAATTTTAACCCAAGAGGAAAAGGATAAAATAGATAAGGAGCATCCAGGTTCTTATGAGCATTCTATTTCTTATCAATCAACCAAAGGAGGTCCGAGTTATCATTATATATGTCCTAGGTACTGGAGTTTGAAGGAGGGTGTTAGTTTGACCCCCGAAGAAGCGGCATCAGGTAAATATGGTGATATTATTCCAAAAAAAACTAAAAATAACGTAGTTCCACCAAATGGTGGAGTATACGAATTTGATAGTAGTTATTATAGAAACGATGTAGGAAAATACGAAGGAGCTCACCCGGGATTTATGAAACCATCAAAACACCAAGATGGCAAGTGTATGCCATGCTGCTTCAAAGCATGGGACACTCCTGCGCATATTAGTCTTAGAAATAAATGTGATGTGTCAAAGCCCAAGGGGGATAAACCAGTCGCATCCTTGACCAATGGTTCTGTTACCGAAGATAAACTACCTATTTCAGACCCAGACGATAAGGAAGAGGCTAGTATTAAAAAACCAGGCTATAATCATGAACGATTTGACGAATACGTGAAGGGGCCAGAAAAATTTCCATTGGAACTGGGTCGCATCGGATATTTGCCTATAAATATACAACGGTTTTTACATACAGATAATAAAAAGTGTCAAATAAGTTCCCATAACACCAACATTAAATTAAATACCACGTGTTTGGTACGACTTGGAGTTGAGAGGAGCATTAACCAATCCTTTATATCTACTATAGCATACATATATGCAGATACTTTACCTAGTAAGAAGGTGCCTACCATTAAAGAAATGAAAGAAGTGTTACTACAAGCATTAGATATAGATATTTTTATTTCAATACAAAACGGAAGTCTATCAACTATATTCTATAAGGACGAGAGTCTAGATATTGATATAGAACAACACAACCGCTCTATTATTTATAAAAATACTAATATGAGTAATATAGACGAGGTAAAAGGCTTAAAAAAAATAGCGGTGGCCTTTAATAATTATAAATCCTTTATACTAGACCCTACTATAATCATTGGATATGAATATTTATGGGACTTGATATGTTTCAATAATCCTAAATTATTTACAAAGGGATTAAATTTGGTAGTATTAGAAGCCCTTGAGGACGATATGACGGGAAATGTTAGCGTTATATGCCCCACCAATCATTATTCCAGTGCCTTTTTCGATATTAATAAAAAGGTAGCCATATTAATTAAGAAAGATGGATTATTTGAGCCAATCATATCATACGAGGACCAAGGTAAAAGATACGTAATAAATAGACGATTCAGTCTAAAATATAAGGATATGCTCCCCAATTTAAAGGCCGTGATAGACTCTATTAGGAGGTCCATGACAGATAAATGTATCCCTTTGCCTAGCAGACCCAATGTTTATAAATTTGCTACGAATCTTCCGTTGTCGCGTGTTATATATTTACTCAAACTTAAAAAATATGTCATTTCAAATCAAATCATCAATAATAATGCAAAGGTTATTGGAGTAGAAGTAACTAAAGGAGACCTCAGGGGTATGGTACCTTGTTTTCCTTCTTCTCCTGATTTATCCATAGAAGGATATACACGAATTGACGATTATCTAGGTAATAGTTATTCGGATACCAAGCAATTTTTAACTAAAATAAATAAGGATACTAATGGTAAACTTCCAATATTACCCTCCATTAAAGTAATAGATGACGACTTAATCGTCGGAATAATTACCCAGTCAAATCAATTTGTCCCAATTAACCCACCCATACAAGACGTATATGGGGATGACCTGAAAACAGTAACTGATATGGATTATATTAATGTAAATAATATATCAATGATAAATAAAAGCACTGATAAAAAGAGACTTAAATACATGAAGCGCATCAAATTAGAGACAGGGTTTTATAATACTTTTAGAAATATGGTGAGAATGATGCTTGGACAATACAAGTATAATTCCATTCGTCAAGAAATAGAACAACTAGTATCAAATGTCAAATTATCATACTTAACTAAAATACGGCAAGTGGATGCAAAAATACATTTGCTAGTCAATGGATTAATTAGTTTTACTAAATTAGATAAGTCGATCATATCTAGCATTCATACGGTTACAAATTGTAATACTCTGAGCAAGGACAAGTGTAATGAAAAACTCAATTGTGTTGCTACGGATGGCAACTGTGTATTACTGTTGCCTAAAATCAATCTTATAAATGACGTGGACAATGAAGCTATGTATTTTGGGAAAATTTCGGATGAAATAGTTAGGTACAGTCGTATTAGATCATTTATATTTGAACCTAAATCTTTTTTAAGTTTCACCGTACTAAAGTATAATCTCTCCGAGGATGAGATAATTTTATTACAGTCATTATTAACACAAGATTATTTTGATGAGTTAACCCCGAGAACCGAGAACAAATATATAAAACACAATGCCTTTGATACTGCTCCTCCTATAAATGGACAGGTATATGATAATATAATACCCATTGTAGATAAAAAACTAGACCAGACGACATGTAGCACACCCACTATAGCCCGTGTTGCTGGAAAATGGGATAGGATATTTCCCACAAATAGTAATGAACTGGTATTCTCAAATACGCCCGTCAGATGTACATATGACATTATAACAACCATATTACAAGTGAATGCAAAGGAAGGGAACGGGCTCACTACAAATGAAGTGAAAGATCTTCTATCAGAAGAGTACGTATCTTTATATAATGAAAATGGTCGAGGCATTATATCTGCTCTTAGAATGGAGGGAAAAGCAGCCATGGTTAAACAACTGATATTTGGACAAATTACCCTGCCCGATTTAATTATGAGCGAGGAGTATTATCTAACTACACTAGATATATGGATAATAGCCCGATTATTCAAAATACCCATTGTTTTATACTCAGCAACCAAATTCCCTGAGAATAACAAGACTATTTTAGTAGTATATTCAGATTTATCGGATAATTATTTTTTTATTAAGGTGCCTGGTATTAAAGTGGAGGTTGCTTCAAATTATAGATTACTAGTTAATAAGGCAAAGTCCAAAATATCCATCTTAACACTAAACGCCGAGACGAAAAAGGAAATTCAATCCCAAAGCACATCTAGCGATGATTTATTATTAACATTTTTAAATGCACCAATAAAGAGAAATCTAAGGATTGTTCTGGATGATTCGCAAGATGAAAAAAAGATTCCTAAGGAGCCAAATAAGATTCCTAAGGAGCCGAAGAAGATTCCTAAGGAGCCGAAGAAGATTCCTAAGAAGCCGAAGAAGATTCCTAAGAAGCACAAGGTAGTGGTGTGATGAGTGTCCGATTAAAAAGATTAAAATAATTAAATTATTTATAATAATTTAATTAGGTCAAGTCAAGTATGCTTAAAATCCTGCATCATACGCATCGTCAATCATTCCCATGTCTTCTGCTATAATATTGTGAGCATTTGTTTGAATATTCAAGTTACTTGTAGAACAAGGATTGTCTGTAGAACCCAAATCAGCAAAGGCCTCATCAATTGCCTTTGGAACATCAACCAACTCTAGTGTTTCGCTAGTAATTTCAGACAATAGGTCTGTATCCAATACGCACGAGAAGGCGCTTGTGCCGAAATACCCTTCTTGTCCGCACATGACATTGGCCGATATTCCTCTCATTGGGTCAAGTTCGCCATGACGGGCCGCTTTTAAAAACATCTCAGGCGTTTCCTCGAAAGAGGCCTTGGCGATGGGCCCAATATCATCATTATTAATGCCATGTCTGAATACAGATATCATATTCTTACTACAAGTCATCCTATTAACTAGAATGCCGAGATGATGGGAATTGATATACGTATTATCGTGCTCCATCACTTCAGTGATTTCGTTGTAAATTGCTTGGCGCGCTGCCTCAATGCCCAGCGTCTTATATATTTCCTGTAAATCGTTTGTATATGTTCGAGACGAATCAATATAATCTAGTCCCAGCAAATCGATTAGGTTTGTTCCAACCGTATCCAATACCCAGGTCTCTTTGCGGGCATATGCGCCATTTTCTCTCACCATGCTATCTACAATTTTGCGGGGAATTAGTTTGCGTAGACCCTTAATCCCACGCAAGACTAGATTATCTAGTAATTGGTCTTGAAAATTCTTTAGCATATAAATCTCATCCTGCTGATCGAGCGGGTCTTTATTTTTAATGTTCTTCTTCTTAAGGACATTGGATAGTCGGAGACGGAAGATGAGTTTGTCTTGGTTGTAGTCGCTATATACACACGACACCTCGTCCCGGTATGCATTTTTAATGGCAAAGTTAATATCGTCCATGGTTATATTACGGTCAAACATTTCCTCTTGATTTACTTCCATTCTAATAATCCACTTAGACCGTTCTGCTGACGGAGTTTCTTTTTCGTCCTTAAGACATCCTGCCAGGGCCGTTTCGAATAGTTTATACTGTTCCATAAGCACCGCGTCTTCTTTAACCAGGGTTGCCCCGTCGTCTGGGTCGAAGCAGATTGATATCGAGTCAACCACTTCTCGTAGCTGAGTATGCTCAATTCGGTGCATAATTCGCTTTGCATTTTCTTGATCTAATTCCTCATGTGGAAATAAATGAATAGTACACGAGGGTTTCTTTGGGTTCTCGGATAATGACAAGATTTCCTCAAATCTGGTAACGCCGTGAGTGATGTTGGCCTTTGAAGCAATCCCCGCAAAATGAAAGGTGTTTAGGGTCATTTGTGTAGTAGGTTCTCCAATACTTTGCGCCGCAATGATTCCCACCATCTCTCCTGGAGCAACAATGGCCTTTTTGTATGCAAGCACAATCGCATCCATAATAATCAACAAGGCCTTTTTATTAATTCTCTTTACTAATAGCAAATCTCTTGGTGAAAGATAATAGTAGAATAAGATTTTAAATAGATGATTGGGCTGAACATAATGAATCAATTCGAGGCGTTTATACGTATCATCAATGATCTTGAATGCTTCCAAGGGCGTAATATCGACCATGGAATTTGCATTGATAAATAATTGTCCCTGTACATTCTTGATAATATATTTAAATGCCACAGGTACATTGATGGTATTATTCTCTCTTGATTTATACACGTTGACTAGCATGCTTTCACGGATACCGACCATCATATCAATAACCTCTTTACATTTAAAAGTCAATTCTTTCTTTTGAGATTTCATTCGTGTAATAACACTGGAGGTATAGGTGGCTTTTGCAATTGGCACCGACAAGTCATTGCCCGTAAGTTGGAAATAAGCATAGATGTCCTCGATCGACATTGATACGATTGGTAGTTGTTGACTTTCAACTTTAACCGTGTCAAACCCGTCATCTCCATACGAGTATTGTATGATTTTTTGTTTATTGTTGCGAACGGTCATGTCATATTCAATCTTGATGTCCTCAAGGCTTTTAACCAATCGACGCTGAATGTATCCAGTTTGGCTGGTTTTAACGGCCGTATCAATCAGACCAACACGCCCTCCCATGGCATGAAAGAATAGTTCCTGCGGAGTAAGCCCACCAATAAAGGAATGTTCCACAAACCCTCGAGCTGATGGAGAATCGTCAAATTTATTATAATGGGGCAAGGTGCGGTCTTCGAATCCATATGGAACTCGTTTACCATCCACCTGCTGTTGCCCCAAGCAGGATATCATTTGCGAGATATTAATTTCCGTACCCTTTGAACCCGCTTTGACCATAATTACGAACCGATTATTTTCATCTAAACTTTTAAGCCCGATGCGACCTGCCTGGCTTAGTGCTTGTCCGAGCACGTCATTCACTTGCGTTTCGAACTCTTCCGTTGCATCCAGTCCAGACTTATTAACAAACACGCCCAAGTGTGTTTGGTCAATCAGATCCTGTACCTCTTTCTTCTTGCTGGTAATTACTTCTGCAATCTGAGCATTGGTAGTTTCATCTGCAATCAAATCACTAATACCTACACTATACGCACTTGATTTCATGTATTCCGTAATAATGTTTTGCAAGTCATCGATAAAGTCTGCCGCATGCATATTACCGAAATCATTACAAACGCGCTGGATTAGCCCTCGTGAGGTATCACCCATTACCCCCTTGTCTATTTGTCCCCTAATATATTTACCATTTTCAATTTCAAGTACATTGTTAGATGTCGCAGGGTCTTGACCCTCACCGAACTGATTTGTTTTATACGAAATGGACAGGGGAGGAAGAATTTGACTTAATATATCAAAATTAGCAATTTCGGTTTTTTCAGGTAATCGACTAATGTCCAGTTTCTTAAAGGACATGAGCAAATTCATGGCATCTCTGTGAGATAATTTAATGCCTTTGCGAGTAAACCTATATGCCCCTAATAAGGAATCCTGGAAAATGCCCACAATTGATTTATTGTTAGCAGGGCTAATAATATGCCAAGGGACTGCGGCAAGATTAACCAGTTCAGCCACACTCTCCGCTTCTTGGGGCATATGCATATTCATTTCATCACCATCAAAATCCGCATTATAAGGTTTAGTAACCCCAACGTTTAATCTAAAGGTGTCGCCCTTTGGCATGATACGAGCAATATGACACATCATGGACATCCGATGAAGGGTTGGCTGCCGATTAAATAACACCGGATCCCCGTTCATCATGTGCCTATGAACATACTCACCCATCTCCAAGTTAATGGAGGCCCGATCAACATTCTCTAGATAAATGTTCTCTCCATTCACCCTGACCAAAATCTTTGCGCCTGGATATACGGTGGGCCCATTTTGCACTAGAGTGGTTAGAAATGCCTTGTTTCGAGCATTTACCTGTACTGGATATGTGATATTCATGGCAATTTTCATGGGAACACCTAGTTCTTGAATCGATAAATTAGGGTCTGGTGTAATCACCGACCGCGCACTATAATCTACACGCTTACCCATAAGATTTCCTCGGATACGTCCGTGCTTGCCAGAAATGCGCTTTTTAATTGCCCTCAAAGGTCTGCCTGACCGTTGCGCAAAAGCAGCTACACCTGGGATGTTGTTATCAACCAACGTAGACACATAATATTGCAAGAGCGTCGTCCAGTCCATGATTACCGTGCCAGGGACATTTCCTTGTATTTTTTCTTGCAGAGTTTTATTGGTTTTAATAATATTTACTATAATATGACTTAGATCATCTTCACTTCTTTGTTGCGCGTCATGTTTAACTGATGGACGAACTGCAGGCGGGGGCACGGCAAGTACTTCGCAAATCATCCAATCGGGTCTAGACCACAGAGGACTATATCCCATGAACACCACGTCGTCGTCAGATATGCGGCGCAATATCTTAAGACAAATTTCGGGAGTAAGAGTTAGGGACATTTCGTCTGCGTTTTCTGTTGGTTCACTACCCTTGATATTATTCCATTCCGCCACAATGGTGGCAAACCCTTCCTTTTTAATTTTCTTTGGTTGTTTACAGCCACATCCATCAGAAGTATCTTCTCCACACCGTTCGATTTTACTTGCCAGTGCAAACACATAATTCCATCTTGCCTCTGGAGACATTTCCAATGCTTGAGAATATCGTTCCTTACTGATAAGTAATTTACTACACTTATAACATACACATCGCAGTATTTTGATAACTGTCGTTAAATATTGGATATAAAATAAGGGCCTTGCTAGGTTAATATGTCCAAAATATCCTGGCGTTTGCATGTAATCTAGTCCATCTGTAGGACAGATGATGCCGGGTTCTAAAATTCCCATTCGAGGGTCAAATAGTCCACCTACAACTGGCTTATTATTAATATACGTGTCTCGGCTAGTAATTTCTGCTACAGATCCGTTCCTAATCTCATCTGGAGATAAGATTGAGAATTGAATCCCAATGATTTTAGATGCTTTTTCTGTTGAGATGGTTCCTTTGGTGCGTTGAGACATACTGCTTATATTATAAGACTAATATTTATATCCTTTCATTGTAATCAATTTTTTAATATTTAATTATTAAATTGTCGAATTATTAAATTATTAAATTATTAATCGGATATTAATAATCTAATCGCCTTAAACATATTTAATAGAGCGATGTATGTGTGCGGTTTCCTCCTCGAGAATTTAAGTAAGCTTGTTGTTCGGGTGTCACACATACACAACCCATGGAATTAGTATAAGTAGACGGGCAGCAGGATGAATCGAATTTATTCTTTGCAAATATCAATAATTCCCCTTCATCTAGTGGTACTTTTCCGCCTACATTACTTTCTAAATGTTTAGACCAATCAGTTGAGTCACTATCCTCGCCTGCACCAGCCTTCTTTTCCCAACTATTAGGCACTCCTTTGCCCATGCTATAATCTATAGCTGCACCGGTAACTTTAATGCCTGATTCAAATCCTTCTAGAAGCCCCCCAGAACAAGAGCACCACATATTGCCAATAATGAAAGCCGTAACAATCATACATAATATTATAATCTCTCCACGAAATTTTTGTCCAAGTATAGTTATCTCCATAGCAATATATACAAATACATAGATTATAAATTTTTCCATGCATTAATCAAGATATCCTAGTAATACCTTGTCAGATAAATATCTATCTATACCTCTATTATAATCTCCTATAAATGCTCCATCTATATTGTATCCCTTTTTATTAGTAATAATATGATATGATATTTCGGGCGAGGGTATTTGGGTCCACGTTAACGGACCTTCGTCTAAACTAGTTAACATAACCTCTGTATTATCCGTACCCGTTATGATACATTTATTATTATGAGATATGGTATAGTAATTAATATCATCGGTCTTTATTTTTATAATCGTAGATATTTTCTCTCCAAACTTTAATATATCATTTACTTTTAAATTATGTATCTTTATTTTACTACCATTATACAGCGTCATGATAGTGTCTGGGTGTAAGCCACCTTCTAAATACTCATGTATTTGATTGGGTAAAAATGTGTGCGGTAAGCGTAACTCTTTATTAGTTGCCAGTTCCTGTATCATATCTTCGTTCACCTCGTCCCAATCGGCAAACATATATTTATTTATTGTAAATGTTTTACTGGTGGTACTAATACAATATATAAATTCATCGGCATAGTCCACATGTTCCACGCTCAACGGATGGGTATAAGCATAACTCCATCCTTTTCCAGGAATAAATATCTTATGGGTGGTGGTTACCAGTATTCCATCTAAATTACACATTTTACACCCCGACGAGTCTGATTTCATAGTAGCTGTTACTATGGACCCACATTCCAGTACATTTCCAGGTAAAATATCTTTTAATTGTATTATATCTCCACCTTGTAATTTTATGGGAGTTACGCCAGCAAAACACCCTTTGCCTGGAATTAGCGGTGGAGATTTCATACCGGCCGCCCCATATATATTTTCCAAAAGAATTATCATGACTGCCACAGGTATTAATAATATTGCCATAAAAGAGGCAATTGATACACCTATTGCTAGCGTCGGCGGAAACAAAAATCCAATAGCAAAACAAACAAGGATAAGCGTTACCATCGCATACATCATGTCTATAATCGCTTCATATATAGTGGCAAATAAACTATTCGTTATAATAAATCCACCAAATAATGTGTATATGCCACTTGTAATAGTGCCCTGAGTCTTACCTAATATAGCACCTACCTTTCGAAGCATAGTCAGTATTGGTATAGTAATATTCAGGGATCTTGCATACAAGTCGTCTCCTTGGTCAGATACACTACTTCTCATACTGTCAAACATCCCCCTCATAGATGTCATGGCATCAGACAGTTCTGCAAATACCCCAGTTATGCTGTTCAATAAGTAATATATGGGAGAAAAGGAATATTGTGCTATCTCTCCTAAAATAGACTGGGTGCATTGTTCAAAATTTTGTGCAGTGTAATCGAAAGCAGTTGTTCCTTCTGGCGCATTTATCATACCAGCGAATGGAATTACTGCAGGATTACATTTTTGATTTGACCAATCATTTACGATTGGTTTTATATTATTTATCATCCAATAATAACTAATAATGATAAATACGATCAGACATAGTATAAGGGTCACCCAAAAATCTCCTGCATATCTTGTAAAGTACCCACCTTTTGTATATAATTCTGATATGTTTTTATATATATTATTATCAGACATGTATATAATAGTTATGGATAATATCTTCTAGGAATCAAGCGACTTAGAAGATGACCCATTATTATCTTCCCAGTCGTGGAAAATCCACTCTCCTATGGGAATTGTATGTGTGGATGTAATTAGACAATATAACTCTGGAAGTAATAATTTCGTTAAGACACATTTATTTGGATACAGGTCTGCCATTGTGTTTACATAAATAAACTGACTCTGTTCAGGGTCATATATCAAATGTGTCCCCGACACATATATCGTCGTGTCGTTCCCCCCTTTAAGGGCGTATATATTCTCCGTAATCTCAGAGTTATTTATATTGCTTAGTCTCATTACGGACTTTACTATAGTTCCATTTTTTAATTCTATGTTGAGTGGTAAATCTTTCATGGGACATAGCGTATTGTCCTTCAATGTAACTAGTGTATCTGGATGAAAGCACGTGTTTTGAAATGCTCTAACTAACCCCCCCGGGGCCCCATTCCAAACACTACCCATTACCATTATAGACCCATCTACGGTATATAATAAGGTTGCTAAAATGCCTGCTAATTTACCCGTCATGTCTTTAAGGTCAACCATTATTCTTTGAAATTCTACTAAAATATTTAGAAAGACCGCAAATACATTTTGTATTAAATCGGTGATGAACGACCTTAAATTATCTATAAATGCCCTGGCAGAATTAATGGCCTCTGTTAGTGTACCCCCCATATTGGTTACTAGGTTCAAATTATAATTAATGGGTTGAAGTAGGAAATCCATATAATTGGTTTGCATATTTTGAATACAAAATGTGAAATTAGACATAGTATCTTGTCCAAACATACTAGCAAAGGGCATAATCATGGGATTACATCTATAGGTGGGCCAATTATCCTGTATATTTTTAATACCTACGGATAGAATATTAAACATAAATAAGACTAAAAATACCATTAGAATGAATAAAGTCAAAGTTATATCAGATGATTTCATATTACTCTATGTTGTGATAATTATATGATACATACTTCATATTACTGATGGTATTATTAATGATGGTATTATTAATGATGGTATTATTA
>Ga0105055_10010381_pt1 | contig 11656 bp, 12 predicted proteins | sample BON03_FD_78090 | JGI IMG/M metagenome (GOLD analysis project Ga0105055, IMG submission 78090) | Freshwater microbial communities from Lake Bonney liftoff mats and glacier meltwater in Antarctica - BON-03 | ecosystem: Environmental > Aquatic > Freshwater > Ice > Glacier meltwater | place: Lake...
TGTTGCTTAAATTAGAAAGCCGCAGGTACTTTATTTTTTCAAGACCCTTTTTGGGAACGGTATCATTTTTCAGATTGCTGAAATTATCGTTGTACCTGACCATGTTTATCTGGCCTATAGCGAAACCTGCACTAAATAGCAATGTAAGTGATATAATTATCTTCTTCAATGAATGTTGATTAATCCTTCCTGCCCGGTAGGTAGATCGGTTTGCCTTAATACAATCTTTCGTATTTCAACAAAAGCCCTCATTATGGCCCCGATAGCCATCGGGATTCATATTTATTGCCTTGTCGCTGTTCAATATACCGCTTAACATGGCTAAACCTTGTTTGGTAAAGGCATAGGGTAAGGCCGTATTTGGTCGTTTGCTTGGGTATGTCATCACAATTTGTGATGAGATATTTTGCTCTAAAGCATCAATTTGAAACCTTATATTTTCAAGTTCTGCTTTAGTAAGCTGAAACATAACCTCTGGGAAACGTTTAATGTTGCGCTTTGCAGCCTGATTCAATCCCACCCTCTCCGCTAAAAGGGATTGTAGGAAATCCACCGGAAGGTTGCTCCAAAAAGAGCAGCCTTTTTTCTTTGATTATCAAAATTTATGATGAAAGGGTGGATTGACCCAAGGTGTTCTAAACACCCCACACAAAGCAAGAAATTATAGAATTTAAATAAAAGGTTGGTTATTTGCCAACTTTTTATTTACTTTTGATCAAATCATTCCAGGAAGATCCTGGTTGAATAGTGTAAATTGGAAAATCGTAAAATCGTGAAATTGTAAGGAGATCGCCGATAGATAACAAAAAAAATATAAAAGATGATCATCATCTATCAAACGAAATTGAAGGATTTTGCCAAAAAACATGCAGACGCAGCTAATAGTATAACTACCTGGAAAAAGGTAGTTGAACAAGCCAAATGGGAAAGGGGGGTTGATATTTTAGCTGACTTTCCAAAAGCGAAACTTATACCTTCAAAACGTGCACGTTTCAAAATTACCGGTAATAAATATCGTTTAATCATTGAAGTGGATTATGCAGACAAGATCGTAGAAATCCGATTTATTGGTACCCATTCTGATTATGATAAAATTGATGCGAGTATTATTTAATGAGTTAACCTAAAAGCATGAACAAGCCACAGTGGTTTTTAATTGAAACCGAACATGAGTATAATGATGCTGTTGCCAGATATGAAGAAATCAAATATGCAACAGCAGGAAAAGAACATCAGGAAAAGCTCCTGCTTGTACATCTGATTGAAAATTATGAGAATAACCTTTGGGATCTTCCAGAGGTTGATCCGATTGAAATGATTAAAATACGTATGGAGGATTTTGGCTATAAAGCAGCCGATCTTGCCGCCATATACGGTGATAAAGGTACCATAAGTAAAGTATTGAATTATAAGCAACCATTATCACTTACGATGATTAGAAAATTTAGTAAATTATTACACTTACCGGCTGCAGAATTGGTTAAAGAATATCAGCTTATTTAAGATCGTATTGCTCTGTCTTGATTAAGAGTACAAATTCCTTTATAATATCCAATGTTTTAGCCGAAGTTTTAATTCAAGCCTATTAAAAAAGATTCTGCTCATTTACTCTGGAGCATACAATCAAGAAAAGAATTTAGACAATTAAATTACATATAGTCAAGCTCCATCAATTCCTTCCCAAACTCTCTCAATCCCTTAGTGATCTTAGAAATTTGTTTAGCAGAGGGTTCTTTACTGCCATTAATGTATTGGTTTAACAACTGGGTATTCATTTTGATTCTTTCACTAAAAGCCTTTGCATTAATCTCAAAATAATCGAAAACCTGAGGCAAATCTAATTGAATACTAATATCTTCCAAAGTAACCTGCTTTTTCCCCTGTTGTTCGAATAATAAATTGAGCGATTCTAAGGCATTTTTCTTGACTTCTGTAATAGTTGAACCAACTTTTACAGCATTGATGTGATCATCCTTTACGTATGCCGAGTAGCCTGTATCAGTTTTCTCTACAATGATGATGTATATTTTCATTTCTGTTCCTTTTGCCATTTCTTTTGAACCTTCATCAGGAAATGTCATCAAATCACCATCTGCTATCACAAGGATTATAAGACTTTCCTTAGCCTGCCGTAGAACCTCAATTCCATCTCTTATTAATTAATCGTAATAAATCCCTGCATTTCATTGTTCATGATTTACAAAATCAAAGGTATATTTTTTTATACTTTTTTATTGTGAGGGAAGGTCGGGATAGTGGGCGGTGATAACACCGACCACGGAAAATAAACTATTTTATTGTGAGTGAAGATGGGATAGTGGGCGGTGATAACACCGACCACAGGTAAAATCAGGTAAATAATTGAAGGCAGAAAACTTGTCACTTTGCTCATACCTTCTACTTATTAAACCCTGACTAAACACGGACTAAACGCGGACAAAACACGGATGAAACCCAAATATATCTGCGTTTCATTTGTGTTTTCTCCCTGTTATATAAAGTTATAATTTGCGTTTGAACAAGAACTGGTAATATGTCTTCCAAGATGTGCTAAGAAGCGGTATTGGTATGAGCAGGAATTCAGATCCTAGTGGAGTTTAAAGGTTCCTGTAAGAAGCCTAATGGCAACACTTTTTTGTCGATGATTTTAGAGTTTTACACTGGGACAATAAGTTAAGCCAGCAATTATGCTGATAGCCGGCTGATTATATAGTCGATTTCCCTGATGTTCCCTGTCTTTTTGTACAGAAAACAAAAATATTTTCTTAGTTTTAGTCAAGTGGTTCTAATTAATAACAAAACAGATTTTATGTATCTAAATTTTACTCCGAAGGCCTTTAATAAACTCAGTATTCTACTTTCAATATTAATTTTATCGGGGAATCAAGTTGCATTTAGCCAAACCGCTCAACAATATGATATTGTAATCTATGGTGCTACCTCAACTGGCATAAGCTCAGCAATTCAAAGCTCTAGAATGGGTAAAAAAGTTGTTTTAATTGAACCTACTAACAGAATCGGCGGACTAACAACCGGTGGACTCGGACAGACAGATATAGGAAACAAACAGGCAATTGGTGGATTATCCAGAGAATTCTATCAAAATGTAAAAGCTTATTACCAGAAACCAGAAAACTGGATTTGGCAAAAAAGGGAAAGCTATAAAGACGGCGGCCAAACCACCAGCGCTACTCATGAAGATGCCATGTGGACTTTTGAACCTTCGTCTGCATTGAAAATTTTTAAAGAGATGTTAAGTAAGGAAAATAACATTACCCTGGTTTATAATCAGCGTTTAAACCGTAAAAGCGGAGTTAAGAAAACTGAAGGAAAAATAACATCCATTCAAATGGAAAGCGGTCAGGTCTACCAAGGAAAGATGTTTATCGATGCCACTTATGAAGGAGATTTAATGGCAGCAGCCGGCGTAAGTTATTCTGTTGGCCGTGAATCTAATGATCAATATGGTGAATCATTAAATGGCATACAGGCAAACAAAATTAGCCTAACGCTGCGTAAAACCATATCAATGAACACTTATAATCATAATTTCATTGAGGGGGTTGATCCATACATTAAAAAGGGTGATCCTAAAAGCGGTTTGCTTCCATTTATTAGTCCGGGAAAACCGGGAATTGATGGAAATGGAGATAATAAAATACAGACCTATTGTTTCCGTATGACCTTGACCAATCATCCGGATAACAGAATACCATTTGCCAAACCTGCAGGATATAAAGAACTGGATTATGAATTATTACTAAGAAACTATGAAGCCGCGAAAGGCCCTGTTGAGAAAATGTATGATTATGGTGACCCCTTAGTACCCTGGATAAATTCTGACATGCCAAACCGTAAAACAGATACCAATAACCAGAAAGGATTCTCAACAGATTTTATTGGTCAGAATTATGATTACCCGGAAGGTACTTATGAAGAACGCGAAAAGATTGTGGAACGCCACAGAAAATACCAACAGGGTTTAATGTGGACCCTTGCCAATCATCCACGCATTCCAGCACAAGTTAGAGAGGTGGTTTCTAAATGGGGTACTTGTAAAGATGAATACGAAAGCGAAGATGGCTGGCAGGGACAATTATATATTAGAGAGGCAAGACGTATGGTCAGTGATTATGTGATGACTCAAAAAAATTGCGAGCGTCTTATAGTGGCTCAAGATCCAATTGGGATGGGTGCTTATGGCATGGATTCACACAATATCAAACGTTATGTGGATGTGAATGGTTTTGTTAAAAATGAAGGCAATGTTGAAGCACATGTTGCAAGTCCATATCCGATAAGCTATCAATCAATCGTTCCTAAAAAATCAGAAGTAAACAATTTGTTTGCACCTGCATGCTTATCTGCCACACATATCGCCTTTGGATCCATCCGTATGGAGCCGGTATTTATGGTGCTTGGACAATCTGCAGCAATTGCTGCATCAATTGCCATTGACAAAAATTATAAGGTGCAGGATATTCCATATAAAGAGTTAGAAGCAGACCTTGTGAAGTACAAACAGGTACTTCAGTAAACCTAACCATAAAATCTTCCGCATCCTAGATGCAGAAGATTACTCGCAAAATAATGATTAGCAACAGTTTGAATTAAATTTTTAAATTGCATTTGCTAATTCCTGCAACAAATTTTATTGCTTTATGAATAAGTTTCTGACTTTATTTTTTACTTTTTCTCTATTCTTTATATCAAGCCGGGAAGTATACGCTCAGGAAAGTAAAGTTAAGACCTGGAAAGCCGGAGTAGCAAGCGTAATCATCACACCAAAAGAATCGATGTGGATGGCCGGATTTGCTTCACGCATCCACCCATCAGAAGGCAAGCTTCATGAACTTTGGGCAAAAGCGCTAGTTTTTGAAGATGCTGAAGGCAAAAAAGGAGTACTTATCACTGCCGATCTATCAGAAATTCCAAAAAGCCTGTCTGATCCAATCCGAGACCGTCTGGAAAAAAGTCATCAACTTTCCCGAAGTCAAATTATAATCAATTCTTCCCATACCCATTCAGGGCCTGTACTCCAGAGTGGATACATGGATTTGTATCCTTTAGATGATCAACAAAAACAACTTGTCAGGAATTATAGCTTAAAATTTGAAGATCAGATGGTAGCTCTGGTTGAAAAGGCTTTAAGTTCAATGAAACCGGTGAATATCTCAACTCAAAACGGAATTGCACGCTTTGCAGTTAATAGACGCAATAATATTGAGGCAAATATAAATGCCCAAACCGATTTAAATGGACCAAGCGATTATGCTGTACCCGTAATACGGGTAAGCGATAAAAAGGGAAAAGTAATAGCGATTGCTTTCGGATATGCTTGTCATAATACCGTATTAAACGGCTATGAATGGTCGGGGGATTATGCCGGTTATGCCCAGATTCAGTTAGAAAAAACTCATCCCGGAGCCACCGCTCTATTTTTCCAGGGCTGCGGAGGCGACCAGAATGCACTGCCCCGCAGAACCGTACCATTGGCCAAACAATATGGACAGGAGCTTGCCCTTGCAGTTGATGCCGCAATGGAAACTGAAATGAAAGAGCTTGAGCCCAAATTAATTACTGCTTATTCAGAAGTTACAATAGAGCTGGAAGATGCACCAAGCAGGGCAGAACTGAGTGAAATAGCTTCCAAAGAAAAAGGATATATTAAAAACTGGGCACTGAATATGATCAAAAAGGCAGATAATGGCGAGAGTTTCATTAAAAACTATCCCTATCCGGTACAGTTCTGGAAAATTGGTGACCAGCAGTTGGTTACTTTAGGTGGCGAACCTGTGGTAGATTATGCCATCAATCTTAAAAAAATCTTCGGATCTAACTTGTTTGTAATGGGCTATTCTAATGACGTGATGGCTTATATTCCAACTGTTGCTATACTGCGCGAAGGTGCATACGAAGGTCATACCTCCCAGATGGCAGCCGGATTACCTGCAAAATGGAAGGAATCCATCGAACCAACAATAATGGGAGAAATTATGAAATTAGCTAAAGAGCTTGGAATCAAAGTTCCCGAATCAAAATAATTATTCCTTTCATTTTTCATTATATTTAGAACTAGTAAAAGATAAATAAAACCGATGAAACGCAGAGAAATATTAAAGGGTCTGAGTGTGATTCCACTAGCAGGAATTGCTACTGCCGCCATTGCGAAGCACCATGCCGGAATGGAAGCAGAATCAGCAGCAGGCGCAGCTGAAGAATGGCTTCCAAAGAAAGAATTGATTAAAACCCCGGCAGGCTCCTGCCTTCGTTCAGGACACTTATTGTTCATTGGTGGTATTGGAGGCTGGTATGCAAACCAAAGGGCTGAGGCAGGAGATATTCAGGTGCAGATCCGTAGTGTTCTAACTACCATGAAGGGAATTCTGGAAGGTGCTGGATCATCTATGGCCAATGTGTTGAAGATACAGATGACTGTAGCTGAACCAAACAAAAATATGGCAAAACTCAATGAAGCTTATGCTGAATTTTTTCCTGAAAATCCTCCTGTACGTTCATACAGTGGATCTAAAACCAGCCAGATGGGCAGGGATGGCATACTTTGCCAAGTGAGCTGTATCGCTTATGTTGATTAATTAAACTCATTTTTAATTTTAATAAAATAAACTTATGGATCGCAGAAAGGTTCTAAAAAGTCTGAGTCTTCTTCCTTTGGCAGGAGCTGCAGCAGCAATTCCTTCAGAAGTCAATGCTCAAAACAAAAAGCAAAAGGGACAGTGGACGCCCAAAAAAGAGGTAATCAGGCGGAGTAATAGCGGAGGTAATACAAATCCTACAGTATCTACTCCGGCAGCAAATGGAACAAAACCGGCTCCTGCAGGAGTTTTATCAGGCTGTATCCGCTCAGGACATCTCTTATTCCTTTCAGGTATTGGAGGCTGGTATGCTGAAAGACGCAAAGAGCCCGGAGATATTCAAGTGCAGATACGCAGTGCATTGGATACTATGAAAGAAGTGCTCGAGGGAGCCGGATCCTCCATGGCAAATGTGCTCAAAGTACACATGACTGTAGCTGAACCCAATAAAAACATTGCTGCCCTGAACGAAGCTTACCGAGGATATTTTCCTGATCCTGCGCCAGTACGTTCATACACAGGATGTGGAACTGATCTGATGGGCAGAGATGGCATACTTTTACAAATTGATTGTATTGCTTACGTGGATTAAAAAGGCATAACATAATCAGGTATGGGCCTCCCCTCAGCCCCCTCCGAAAGAGGGGGAGATATGATGCCTAGGTATTCGAGTAAATGGGGTGTTAGTTTTTTTAGGCGATTTGCTTAGGTGTCCAGTATCCCCCGCTGGTCCAAAAGACTCCTTTGGAGCGGGGGAATTAAAGGGGGTGGATGAAAAATGATTTTTAATTTGCAAGGCATCCTCCCCCTGCCACAGCGCATTGCCCAAGCGCCCCCCTCCAAAGAGGGATAGCATTGCGCCTAGGTATTCAAGTAACATGGGGAATTAGTTTTTCTTAAAATTTTTGGAAAGTAAAATTACACCCCGGCTTTTTGAAGCACTTCCAAAGTTTTCCTCAGCCCGGTTTCAGCTACCATTTGGAGATCTTCTTTCCAATAAGTCGGATTATACATCTCCAGTGAGATACAACCCTTGTACCCGGTTCCCTTCAGATCTTTAAAGATTTGAGTCAAAGGCAAAATGCCATCTCCCGGGTAAACTCTGTGCTCATCCTTAAGTTCTGCTAATGGTGGCAATGCGGGGGAATCATTAAACTGAAAAATAGCAATCATATCTCCGCTAAGTAATTTAATTCCTTCAAAACCGCCTTCGCTGATATACATGTGATAAACGTCAGGTATAATCATTGCTTTGGGATGATTGGCATCCAGTGCAATACCAACCGCCTGCCCCATCGTTTTAATGGGAAAATATTTCACAAAAACCAAAGCAGGGTTCAATTTATAATCATTGATTCCCATTTCAATAATATCCCTGTATCGATCTGCCGCCCATTTCTGATTATAGTTTACTCCAATTGTATTCGGAATGGTCTGGATATGCTGAGCTCCGATATCAGAAGCCATCCGCATCCGGTTACGGGTATCAGGCAGTGATTTTTCCCATAATTCCTGGGTTGGAGGTATTGCATTCCAAAGTCCGATAACGCTGGGTACAAATAAACCGCTGTCCTTAATTTCTTTACCCAGATCTTTCAGATTACCGCCATCTGCTTCAAACTTTTGTAATTCACCATCCCATGGTTCGATTGCATCATAACCGGCTTTAGCGGCGATCTTGACCTTCTCCTTTAAAGTAGCTGGTCTGATAGTAGCGGTATCGAGGCAAACCGGCCAGGGACTCTGCCCTTTCTGGTACCTTTTTTCTTTCTTCTGAAGACCTGCAACTACATTGCCGGGTAAGGTAATGCCAGCAATACCGGACACTGCTCCCAGAGTAATGAATTTTCTACGTTCCATGGTTTATGCTTTATTATTTCTTACAGGCAAAGGCGATTTATAGAGTTTTAATTAAAACTTAATATAAGTCAAAAGATTTAAACACAGAACTTCCTGCATAATTATTCCCGATCTCTTCATTGATTCTAAGTAACTGATTATATTTTGCCAATCTCGAAGATCCGGCCACCGAACCAATTTTGATCTGCCCGCCATTCAGTCCTACAGCAAGGTCTGCTAAGGTAGCATCTTCTGTTTCGCCTGAACGAGCCGAAACCACCGTACTGAATCCTCCATTCTTTGCCATACGGAGTGTATTAACGGTCTCAGTTAACGTTCCAATCTGATTCATTTTCACAAGGATTGAATTTCCGGCTTTCAGGTCAAATCCTTTCTGCAATCGAACTTTATTTGTAGTAAATAGATCGTCACCAATTAATTGAACATGTTTACCAAGTCTTTGGGTTAAAATCTGCCACCCATCCCAGTCATTTTCAGCCAAGCCATCCTCAATTGAGATCACAGGATGCTCTTTACTCCACTTTTCAAGCATATCAATCATCTCCACAGAACTAAGTGAACGGTCTTCCGAATGCAGATTATACATTCCATTGCTTTCATCATAAAAATGGGAGGAAGCCACATCCAGTGCTATTGCAATATCAGTGCGAGGTTTATAACCGCAGGCATGGAACACTTCTCCCAAAACCTCCAGAGCAGCCTCGTTCGATGGTAAGGCAGGTCCGAAACCGCCCTCATCAGCAAGCAGATAGGCATTATATCCTTTTTTTATGAGTATTTCCCTTGTTTTCCAGTACACATTATAAATCATCTCAAGTGCATCCGGATAGTTTTTAGGCGAGACAGGTATAATCAGAAAATCCTGCAGGTCGATATTCTTACCGGCATGTAATCCCCCGCTGATGATATTTACCATTGGCACTGGCATCGAAACCGCATCTCCCGCAGGAAGATATTTCTTAGCCAGGTGTCTAAATAAAGGCTCCCTTGCTTCATTTGCAGCGGCATGAATACATGCAAAAGAAGCGCCTAGCAATGCATTAGCACCAAGTCCAGATTTTTCGGGAGTGCCATCTAGTTCGATTAATAAATTATCCAGCTTTTCCTGATCCTCAATATCACAACCAATCAAAATATTTTTGATCGCAGTATTTACATTCGCTACTGCTTTGATTACTCCTTTACCCCTATGCCTTTTTCCACCATCGCGAAGTTCCAGAGCCTCAAACTGACCTGTTGATGCACCCGAAGGAACCATCATTCTTCCCATAACCCCTGATTCCAGAAATACATCAACCTCAACTGTAGGATTACCACGTGAATCGAAAATTTCTCTGGCTTTTAAATCTTTTATTTTTGACATTATTTATTAAAATTAAGGGAATGATCCCGAGGATAAACGAAGTATTAGGAAAGCAAAATTATCAAAAGAAATGGTTTCAAAATTGCTTTGTGATTGCATTGAGAACATTCATCTCAGAGTCTCCCCCTCTGATCCAGTTGATAGCAGTATTGCGGATAATCTGTTTTAATTTTTCATCCTGAATATAATTGACGGGTGATTTTCCATCCATACGGGCAAGCAGCATTAAACCAAGGTGGGGAAGTAGATTACTGACTTGTCCTTTATAATTTGCAATGAACACGCTAATCAGTTCAAGCATTTTATGCGGCTTTTTTAAATACCAGGTCTTTAACATTAGATGACCCAGACAATAGGCAAGATCGAACACCGGATTTCCCCAATGCGCCACTTCATAATCAATTAGCACAATACTCCCGCTTTTTTCAACGAGCATATTTTTTGGAGAAAAATCACCATGAACCAGACAGGTCTTTTGCTCAGTCAGTTCTACTATCAATCCATTGATTTCTTCCGAAAGTTCGGGATATATATTAATCAGGAAACGGTGAAAAGGATCAATGCGGAGCTGAATGAAATATTTCTGGTCGCTAAAGTCTGCCTTCACTTTCTCATCTATCTTATGGCTCAGAAGATGAATCTGACTAAGGATATCTGCGGCACTTTTGGCAGTATCAGCATTGAAGATACCACTCATCAGTATGTCTTTCCAGGTTTGAACACCTTCTTCAGCACAGTTCATCAGGTAGATGTGCTTGACATAATCAACATGAAGGATCTTAGGAATATTGCAATTAGGTATAACAAGCTCTAATTGCTTCATCGCTTCATGTTCACGGTGGATTCGCTCCACATCAGAAAACCAATCTGCTTTTACATCAAGTTTTTCCAATGCTTGTTTGATAACCCAGCGATCATTATTCACATAGATTTTCCAGACCCGGCATGAAACTCCGCCCGAAAGGTGTTCTACCTTGGCATCATCATTCTCCTTTATAAGACCTTCCTGTTTAAGATATTTAATTACCTCTTCCTTACGATCAAGTATCATTTAAATTGTATGCTTAATTCTTAAACTAGTTTGGATCTGCTTAAACTCTTCGTCTACCAATAAATACCATAGAGTGCAGCAATTATTCCGATGATAATTAATGCACCAACTGCAAAACCCGGTGTTGTTCTGAACATGCTGTTATCCACCTTCAAGGCATTCGGAATAATTCCATTTCTGTTCTCATAGATACTAATTAGATACATGACTAGCACACAGATAATGAAAACAAACCCCATACGGTCTATAAATGGGATTTCATAAACTCCTGCTGCGTTTGCAACTGAAAATCCGGTGGAATACAAGAATTGTAAATCCACATAGTCGGGCATGAACTTAAATATTATTGAAAGCAGAAAACCTCCAATGGTTGCAAATAAGGCTGCATTGGAGGTGGCCTTCTTCCAGAAAAACCCAAGCAGGAACATTGCCAAAATTCCAGGTGAAACAAAACCTGTATATTCCTGAATGTACTGGAAACCACCTTTTTTATCAATGCCAAGATAGGGAGCAATAATCACAGCCATAATCATGGAGATCACAATTACCCAACGACCAACTTGTACCTGTCTCTTTTCATCAGCAAGCGGGTTTAATACTTTCTTATAGATATCCAGCGTAAAAATAGTGGCAATACTATTGGCTTTACCTGCAAGTGAAGCCACAACCGCAGCAGTTAGAGCGGCAAAAGCCAGACCTTTTAATCCTACAGGAAGTAAATTCAATAAAACAGGATAGGCTCGGTCAGCCATAACCTCTCCGTTCATCATCATTTCATCTCTGAAA
>Ga0105055_10010387_pt1 | contig 11652 bp, 10 predicted proteins | sample BON03_FD_78090 | JGI IMG/M metagenome (GOLD analysis project Ga0105055, IMG submission 78090) | Freshwater microbial communities from Lake Bonney liftoff mats and glacier meltwater in Antarctica - BON-03 | ecosystem: Environmental > Aquatic > Freshwater > Ice > Glacier meltwater | place: Lake...
CGATAGCATTGCCTTGGTCATGAGTGGCGAACCCCTGCGCGAGGCCATTGCTGCACACGGTCCTTTTGTAATGAATACCCGCCAGCAGTTGATAGAGGCCTTTAATGACTTCCAAGCTGGTAAGTTTGGTCATTTGGCCGATGAATAATTCAATTTTTCAAGCCCTAATGCTGTGCATTGGGGCTTAAAAAGCCTATTTCCTATTGATGTCGGAGGTTCATACATATAATATAATATAATATATTTCCATTTGAATTCTTATATTGGGGACGAGCATTACAAGCGGCTTTAAGTCTGGTTATGGATAGCATATTTCATCAATAAGTTTATATGAAAACCAGCCTAACACCGCAAGAAATTCCCAATCCGGCACTCTTTTTTAATTTGTCGGCCGATTTATTTTGCGTTGCAGGCTACGACGGTTACTTCAAATTGGTCAATCCGGCATTTCTAGAGTTACTAGGCTACAGCGAAGCAGAAATTTACAGTAAACCAATTAGCGCATTTATTTATGAATACGACAGGTCGATAACCGATCAACACCGAGAAACGCTAAAAAAAAACATTCCTCTACTTCATTATGAAAATCGGTATCAAGCGAAAAGTGGAGAAATACATTGGTTGTCCTGGACCTCAACACCAAACAAGGAGCAGCAGTTAATTTACGCAATTGCCAAAAACATCACCCACCAAAAACAAGCAGAGGCCGACCGAAACAGCTTGCTTTTGCGTTTGACAACCAACAACCAGCAGCTTAAACAATTAAGTTACACCACCAGTCATGACTTGCGTAGCCCAGTCAATAATTTGCTCGCAGTCATGGAGCTTTTGGACATTGAAAAAGGTGCCACCCCAGAGCGCCTATCTGTAATCGAAATATTAAAACTAGCCACCTTGGGGCTCCGTGATTCACTTAACGCTTACATCGACCAACTGCACAATCACGATAGGCTGCTTATCGCCTTGGACGAGTTGGCATTAGCGGATATTTCCGATGCCATAACGGCTGCATTACGCTCCCTACTAAAGAATACACGCACACGCATAATTACAGACTTCTCAGCTGCTCCTACCGTTTATTTTAACAAAGCCTATCTCGAAAGTATATTTCTGAATATGATTACCAATTCGGTTAAATATGCCCAACCAGACTTAGACCCTGTGATTCAAATACGATCTGAAATTTTAAATGACCAAGTACGCTTGCATTTTATAGATAACGGCCGTGGTTTTAATATGTCGGAAGTGAAAGACAGAATTTTTGGCTTAAACCAAACCTTTCACAACCACATCGACAGTAAAGGAATTGGTCTTTACCTCGTCTACAACCATATCACCAGTTTAGGTGGACATATTGTTTTGGATAGCCAACCCAACCAAGGTGCTCATTTTACCCTCACTTTTATCAAAAAGTAGCACTACATTTTATCCGTACGGCGCTTACATTTTGGCTCTCGCTTAATGCTTACTTTTCGAGAGCAATTCCCTTTTATTGAAAAAATTTTGATGTAGTCACTTTTTTTAAGCAAATTGGAGTCGTCTGTTCTCACCAAGAATAACTAAACCATGCAATCGAATGAAACCGTTTTCGTTACCGGTGCCGATGGTATGCTCGGGGCACACATCTGTCGTGAGTTGCTACGGCAAGGCTACGCTGTAAAAGCCATGATTTTGCCCAATAGAAGGCATGCTGCCATTGCTGATTTGCAACTAACCCTTGTTTATGGTGATGTTTTAGACAAGCAGATGTTAGAACAGCACATGGCCGATTGTAATCAAATTATTCATATTGCTGCCTTAACAAGCGTGTGGCCTCGACGTTCGGCAAAGGTACGGGCAGTTAATTTTGAGGGGACGCAAAACGTTTTAGAAATTGCCAAAAAATACCATTACAACCGCATGGTACACATTGGCTCGGCCAGCTCATTTGCTTATGGCAACAAAGTAGCACCAGGCAATGAAAATACATCCGCCAATGGCGTTTTCACCCTCGATTATATTCAAAGTAAGCACGAGGCACAACAACTGCTCCTCGAGGCCCATCAAAAATCAGGTTTTCCGGTCATCATCGTTAACCCTACTTTTATGGTGGGTGCTTTCGATTCAGGCCCGTCGTCGGGCAAAGTTCTGCTCGAGTTATTAAATAACCGCTTACCTGCCTACGCGCCTGGTGGGCGAAATTTTGTGAATGCCCACGATGTCGCTGTTGCTACAGTGAATGCATTAAAAATGGGCGAAATTGGCCAGTGTTATATAGCCGGCGGTGAGAACTTAACCTACGCTGAATTCTTACAAAAATCTTGTCAGGTCATCGATAAGCCTTTTAAACTACGCGCTGCACCTGCAACCCTTTTGCAATTCATAGGCTTAGCCAGTTCGGCCTATGCCCGCCTGAATGGGTCGGCACCAAAACTAAGCTTTACCATGGCGCAAATTGCCTGCAAAGAACAATATTACGAGGCACATAAAGCCCAAAAGGAGCTGCAAATGCCGCAAACAGATTTGAAAGTGGGTATTGCTGCTTGTGTCGACTGGTTTAAGGCAAATGGTTACGCTTAAGGATGCACGCTAATTTTTTCCAAAACAAAGTCGTACTTATTACCGGAGCTAGCCAGGGTATAGGGAAAAGCCTCGCCGAACAAGTTTTACAATACGGTGGAAAGGTGGTGATCACGGGTCGAAATACAGCCCGATTAGCTGCATTAGAAAAGCATTGGGAGAAACATGCTGCTGCTATGCTGCTGCTCGCCGTTGATGTGGCCGATGAAGCTGGCCAACAAAAACTTATCCAAGCTATTCAAGAACGCTTTGGTCGTTTGGATGTGCTCATCAACAATGCAGGCATGTCGGCTTACGGCGATTTAGCGCAAACAGATGCCGAGGTGATCCGCACCTTAATTGACACCAATATTAAAGGCGTTTTATTCACCACCAAAGCTGCTTTGCCGCTATTGCGGGAGAGCCAAGGTAGGGTGCTTTTTATCTCCAGTTTGGCCGGTTTATACGGACTTCCCGGCTACAGTTTGTACTCACTCACCAAAATGGCTTTGCGGGCAGTCCGACAAAGTCTGCAAGCTGAATTGGCTAAATCTGGCGTTTACGTAGGTATTGCGTATGTAGGATTTACCGAAAATGAAACCGACAAAAGAACATTAAATGCAAAAGGGGAAGGTGAAGCAGTGCCGCCGCGCTCGGCGAGAATCACTTTTAGTCGCGAACAAACTGCCCGCCTCTTATTAAATCAAATAGCCCAGAAAAAAGCAGTACAAATTCAAGGAAAAATGGGCAAAGCCACCTATTTCTTAGCTCAATATTTTCCTGGCATCTTACGCTGGGTGCTTGCTAAAAATTACCAAAAACAGGCCACTAAATAGTGGCGGTAGCATGATCGAAAGTTTTCTCGAAGCACTACAGGCCTTTCCCACCGCTACTCTGACCTTTTTAGTCGTGAGTGCATTCGTGGCTGGCTTCATCGATGCCGTTGTTGGTGGCGGGGGTTTAATTCAGTTGCCGGCATTACTCATTCAGCTGCCACAAACTGCCATACCTGTATTATTGGGCACCAATAAAATTGCTGCCTTAACGGGTACTGGCTTAGCTGCTCGGCGTTACGCTAGGCGCGTTCGTTTCGATTTCCGGCTACTCCTTGTCATTGGTGCTTTTGCCCTCCTTTTTGCCTATTTAGGCGCCAAATCTTTGCATTACTTCAATCCCGAAGTACTCAAGCCATTGCTGTTTGTGATTTTGCTCTTCATCGCCAGCTATACCTACTTTAAAAAGGAGCTCGGTCAGGCGCAGTCAAAATCGCTCAGCCTTCGAAAACAATTGTACTATGGTAGTGTGCTGGCCATGGTGGTTGGTTTTTATGACGGCTTCATTGGCCCTGGCACAGGTAGTTTTCTGGTGCTAGGCTTTGTGGTTTTACTCGGCTTCGAGTTTTTAAAGGCTTCAGCTTATGCCAAGGTCATAAACGTAATGACCAATTTTTCGGCCCTGCTGGTATTTGTGCAGCAAGGAAATTACCTTTTCGAGCTAGCTATTTTACTTGCCGTATGCAACGGTACGGGCAGCTGGTTGGGGAGTGTAACAGCACTCAAACGTGGCAATACTTTTATTCGTAAAATTTTCTTGCTCATCGTATTGCTACTATTGATACGGTATGGTGCCGATTTATACCTGCAGTACCGCTGATTAAATCGTAGCTAAATTAAATCTCAGCCACACAATAATTCACCGCTCTGAACAATCTAGTGTGTTTCGAAGCAAACGTGCTTAGTTTGTAAAATACCCTGCCGCTCGTGCCATCGCCAAGCCTGTTGGCGTTAAATAGGGCCAAATAATCGCATTTACTTGATGTACATAGGTGGCTTCCAAAGTCATTAAATCCGCATGCGCATCGGTTACCTTCAAAAAAAAGAAGGTCCTGACCATTCCACTTAATTCCATGATAAAATCGAAGGTATTGTCTTCCAGCTCATCCCGCAAAATACCCTCTGTTTGTAAACGCAACAACTGCAGCTTCCATCCTTGTTTGCGAAGCGCATGCGATGTATTCACTTCCTCCATAAAAGCCGGGTATTGCCGCTGGAGCTCTAAAAAATCGACAAATAAAAAGCGGTACTTCATCGAAAGCGCAAATGTGCCACGGGGAGCCGCCAGTACCTGCATAAACAAATCAGCCTGACTAGTCAGCTGGGTGCTCAGCGCTACAAACGCTTGCTGGTAATTTGCATAAAGCTCCTCCAATAATTTTTCCTTGCTTCCATAATGGTAGGTCACGTTGCCATAACTAATATTTAGCCGTGCCGACACATCACGAAGGGTAATATTCACCCAGCCCGATTGGTTAAAAAGCGCCAAAGAAGCTTCCTGAATACGTTCTTTTGTCTTCTTCAATCCCAATTATATGTCTGTTCTCTACAAAACCGAAGAGGCCAGACGTACTATCTTGGCGTTATACGACCAACGCCTGCAACGCTGCGCTCCAGAGCACGAAAGTCGGTATATGCAAAGCACCTACGGCCAAACCCATGTCATCCTTGCAGGAAACCGTGAAAAACCAGCGCTCATTGTCCTTCATGGCGTCCATGCCGGCGCACCTATGGCCCTCGAGTGTATGACTTCTTTATTCCCCCACTTCTGCATCTATGCTATCCACACCATTGGGCAAGCCACCCGCAGTGCCGAAACTAAATTATCCTATAGATGGAAGTTTTGGGTTTTGGCTCGACCAAACACTCGAGCAGCTTAAACGCGAAAGCGTTGCGGTGGTGGGTATATCGTTTGGCGCTTTTCCTTTACAGAAACACATCCCCGACCCTCGATTTTATAATGAAATAGCACTTCAGCTTAAAAAATGGCTGTCCTAATATCAAGCTGCAGGAGTATTTAAACATACGCTTGTCCTTTTTTACAGCCTAACCATACACGAATCCTTCCTCTAACCCACGGCTTTTCTCTGGATTACATATCTTTAGTTAAAACAAACTCACATGAAAAATTGGATAATCGCCGGTTCATTCGGCCTGCTGATTGCCTGCGGCGCCACCAAAATACTTGAACCAGGCGAGAAGGATGCCGTCAAAGCGAAAACAAAATTTCCTGAAGCTACCCTGGCCGATTTGCAAGCAGGTAAAAACATTTACCAGCAACATTGCGGTGGTTGTCACCCACACAAAAAGATAAAAAAATTCACTGAGGCCCAATGGCGTAACATTACTCCTAAAATGGTCGTGAAAGCGAATAAAAAATTTAATACGGTAGTCGATGCGGCTGGTGAAAAAGTGCTTCTACAATATTTAGTCACCATGGCCGACGCTTAAAGCACACCCCAAAAAAAAGAGTTTTAGCAGCCATAAAATCAATAGAAAGTCGTTTTACTGGCGCACAGGCTACTTGGCTATTCCGACAAAGTGGAGCAGAAAAACTTCCTGCCTGCCTGTCTTGGTTTCAGCCGATTTGTTTAAGCGAAAATGTTTTAAGTCAGTATATACATCGATCATGTATACCCTAGGCACAACGCATTGCGCGAACAGGGTATATGACAACGGCAGTATACTATTAAGCCGGTATTTATTAATACAAATAGAATAGGTAGCTTGGCACTACAATTTATATGCTCAGTTTTGAAAACTACCTTGCTCCTTCTCTCGCTTCTCGTCCTCTCGCCTGTTTTAGGTATGGGACAAGCCCTTTCGCTCAAAAAAACAGCTATCAAATTATCGAAAGATGCGGATAAAAAAGGCATGTTTGTGGGCTCTACCCTCGATACGTATGGCAATATCCTCACGTTTGTTGCCTATGATTTGAAAAAAAATGTTCTCGGCTTCGACGTCATTACGGTGGATAAAAGAGGGGTTGTAATTAGCGTAAAGAGTACTGTGGTGCGACCGGGAGCCGACCCCTCCTACGATGTTGATATCCCCACAGCTGGCGACGCAATCAACCCGGCACAAGGAAAAACAATGTTACGTTTGGTAACCGCAAACGGCATGTTGGGCACGATGAAAATAGAAGAAGGTCGTTTCGAACCACGCTACCGGACCAATGAGGACAATGTAGGCAATGTAATTACCTATACCCGCGTGTTGCGTGGCTTCAAGTTTGTTCCCGGCGAATCCTTCGACTCCGACACCAAACTCAATATATACGCCGCACACAGCACATCGGCCAATAATATCCAAGCCAACTACCCTATCATTGAAGGCCTCCTCCCCAATACCATAAGCTATCTCGCTGCTGAAGGAGAAATCGCCTTTTTGGGTAAAAATCCGCAAGTCGATAAAAATTCAGCCCATGCGCACAACGTCGTCACCACCGGCAAATTTGATGGCAAAACCAAAACATTCACCGGTTTAAAAGACCATGTGCTCGAATACAATTTTGGTTTAGTTACCACAGGTTTTTCAGCAGATGGCCACCGCGCTGTTCTCACATCAACCGTAGATGCGCCTTCCACCATCGCCGATCATAAAAAATGGCAAGCGGGGGATACACCGTTTATGAGCTATCTCAGCTTTAATACCTCAGGAGATTTAGTTGACAATATTACCTTCAAAGCCAGCGCAATACGTGGCGATTTTTGCATTGTTCCGGGTAAAAATGCCAACTATGTCGTTGGGTCGGTTGCCGGCAATCACAAAGGTTATTTCCGTGCCGATGTAGGCAAACCTTCTCAGCTCGAAATAATCAAAATTGAAAATGGGGCAGTCCGTGCACAACGCATTTACGACATAGAAACAATCACAAAATCGCTGCTTAAATTACCCGGTGGTAAAAAAGGCAAATTATCCTATAAAACCCTCTCCTTTGACTACGCACAAGTACTGAATAATGGCGACATCCTCCTTTTTGCCGCTGCCGATGACAACAATGTCATCTTCCAATTCAGTGCCGACGCACTGTTGAAGGCCACCTACAGTGTTGGTCGTGTACCCGGTAAAGACTTCAACCGCGCCGGTCTGCAAATCATTGAAAACAAGGACGAACTATTTGTCATGTACCGGGAGCAAGCCCCGGCTATGGCCAGGGGTTTTGTGCAAAGTTTCAAAGGCGCGGGTGGCACCAAAAAAATTGCCTTTGATCGGGTGGATGAGCTTATGACCTATGGTAGAATTGTAAAAATTAACGCCAATAAATTGACTTGCTCTTTGCCTGTCGACATCACCGAAGAAGTCATCCTCGGTGAAATGCCGATGTTTTTAGGCGGATCTGGTGAACTGCTGCTGTTACTCCGCAACAGTTCAAACAAGTATAGTCTCGGCTGTATTGAATAAGAGGAGCTTGACTTGGCGCCTTTGATCGAAACTTGCCAAATACAATCCTATTGATTAGTTTGAATTATGACAGAAACCAAACCCAGAAAAACAACCGGTTGGCGCTACCGCTGGTTCCGCATTATTTTTCATCACGACACAGTTGCTGGTAAAAGGTTTGATGTAATCTTACTTTGGCTCATTTTGTTGAGTGTTGTAGTTGTTATTGTAGAAAGTATCCCGCAATTCCAAAATCAATTTTCTGCCGTCTTTTTCAGTATCGAATGGGTACTCACCCTTCTGTTTAGCATTGAATATGTAGTGCGGGTACTCACCCACCCGAAACCCTTACGCTATATATTCAGCTTTTGGGGAATTATTGACGTATTAGCGATTTTACCCACCTATCTCGATCTGTTTTTTAGTGGCTCCCACTACCTGCTTACCGTTCGGATATTTAGGCTGTTGCGGGTATTTAGAATCATGCGATTGGTTCATTTTAGTAGCGAAGCCCGCTTATTGGCGCATTCGTTACGTCAGAGTGGCTATAAAATAGGCGTCTTTCTGATGGCCGTATTGGCAATTGTAACCATGCTTGGCACCATGATGTATGTGGTAGAAGGGGCCGAAAATGGCTTTACGAGCATACCTGAAAGTATTTATTGGGCTATCGTAACGGTTACTACTGTCGGTTTTGGCGATATAGTACCACAAACGGTGTTGGGCAAAATATTGTCCTCTTTGGCGATGATCATGGGCTACGCCATTATTGCCGTACCTACAGGAATTATTACCGTTGAAATGGCGCGACAAACGCGTGCCACGCAAACCTGTCCGCAATGTGCCCATCAAGTAGCCGAAGCGGTAAATTACTGCGAAAATTGCGGTACAAAACAGGAGAAAAAGGTACCGTAGAAAAACAACCCATTAAAAGGCAGTAAGTATCTTTAGGCATGTACGATCACAACAAGCCCAACGACGAAAACGGTAGTCTGCGTGAAGGATTTCGTCAAGGTTTTTTTAAGGAAGGTGGGCTGAGTTGGGAAGGCCACTTTGACGCTGGCCACAAGACAGGGAATTGGCGTTTTTATCTCAAAAATGGGCAACTCAAAGCCGCAGGAGATTACGACAACAACCACATGACCGGCTACTGGGAGTGGTACCGCATTAACGGCCGGCTCATGCAGACAGGTTCACTCGACAAAGACCAAAAAACAGGCTTGTGGAAACGTTATCATGAAAATGGCCGACTGCTCGACCAGGGCCACTTCAAAAACGGGCGACTTACAGGGCTGTGGAAGACCTTCACCGACGATGGTGAACTACTCAAAAGCAAAATTTATCTATAAACGGTAGCCTTTTCGTTTGCGAAGCTTATTTTTTACTATTTTGAAACACGTAAAAAACGTATTGCCCACTAAACGGTATAACCGCCGATCAGCTGGCAACACAGCTTTTGCCCTTGTTTCCTTTTGTTTAATTCTGGAAAAATAACCGCTTTTCCGACTAAATCTCCAACCCTTCTTCCATGTCATCAGCCTCCCTACAACTCCCCCAAGATTATGCTGACAGTGTAAAAAACCCGGCACTCAAAAACTGGGTAGCCGAAATGGTTGCCTTATGTAAACCCGCCCAGGTGTATTGGTGTGACGGCTCCGACGCCGAATACCAACTCATGTGCGAACGTTTGGTAGCTGCAGGAACCTTCATCCGGCTCAACCCCGAAAAAAGACCCAACAGTTTTGCCTGTTTTTCCGACCCTTCAGATGTGGCACGCGTAGAAGACCGCACCTACATCTGTAGTCGCCGCAAAGAAGACGCCGGCCCTACCAACAACTGGATGGACCCTCGCGAGATGCAGAACACCTTGAATCCTTTGCTCGATGGTTGTATGGCAGGCCGCACCATGTTCATACTTCCCTTCTGCATGGGGCCGCTCGGTTCCGACATTTCCCAAATTGGCATAGAAATCACCGATTCGGAATATGTGGTGACCAATATGAAAATCATGACCCGCATGGGTAAAAACGTGCTCGACTATCTCGGGAAAACCGGTGATTTTGTAAAAGCCTTCCACACCGTAGGCGCACCGTTAAAACCCGGTCAGGTAGATGCCAAATGGCCCTGCAACCCAACCGTTAAATACATCGTACATTATCCCGAAGACCGCAGCATTATCAGCTATGGCTCGGGTTATGGCGGCAATGCGCTCCTAGGCAAAAAGTGTTTTGCCCTACGTATTGCCTCAGTAATGGCCCGCGAAGCAGGTTGGTTGGCCGAGCATATGCTCATTTTAGGTGCAGAAAGTCCGCAAGGCGACAAAACGTATGTTGCTGCTGCCTTCCCAAGTGCTTGTGGCAAAACGAATTTCGCCATGCTCATCCCGCCCAAAGCGTTGAATGGCTGGAAAATTACTACCGTAGGCGACGATATTGCTTGGATTAAACCCGGTAAAGACGGCAAACTATATGCAATCAACCCCGAAGCCGGTTATTTTGGCGTAGCCCCGGGCACCAACGATAAAACCAACCCGAACGCCATGGCTTCGATTCAATCGAACACCATTTTTACCAATGTAGGCGTAACACCCGATGGCGATATTTGGTGGGAGGGTATGCATAAAGAGGTGCCAGCCGGTATTTTGAACTGGAAGGGTCAGGTCCACGACCCTGCAAGTGGCAACCCGGTGGCGCATCCCAATGCGCGTTTTACAACACCCGCCGCACAATGCCCTAGCCTCGACAACCGTTGGGAAGACCCACAGGGCGTACCCATCAGCGCCTTTATCTTCGGCGGCCGCCGCTCGTCTACTGTGCCACTCGTTTATCAATCGGCCAACTGGAATTTCGGCGTTTATGCTGCCTCTACCATTGGGTCGGAGATGACAGCCGCTGCCTTCGGTGAACTCGGTAAAGTTCGACGCGATCCTTTTGCAATGTTACCCTTCTGCGGCTACCACATGGCCGATTACTTTAACCATTGGTTACAATTTGGCCGGGCATTACCCAATCCACCCCGCATTTTTGTGGTGAACTGGTTCAGGAAAGATGCCGATGGCAATTTCCTCTGGCCGGGTTATGGCGAAAATATGCGTGTTCTCGAGTGGATTATTGGCCGCGTTAGAGGGCGCACCGGCGCTGTTGAAAGTCCAGTCGGTTGGATGCCGACCTATTCAGACCTCAATTGGCAGGGACTCAACTTCAGCCAGGAGCAATTTGAAGATATCATGCATGTGGACCGGGAAATTTGGAAGCAGGAAGTAACCAGCCACGACGAACTGTTTGGTCGCATGTACGACAAACTACCTAAGGAGTTTATTTTCATGAAAGAATTGCTCCTTTCTAGCCTCTGGCGATCGCCCGAAAAATGGGGGCTCGCACCAGAGCGCCACTAAAAGCAGGCTATTTATTTAGGTCTGATTTTAAAGCGTTGGCAAAGTGACTTAAACCACTTTGCTAACGCTTTTTTTATGTTTTAGCTGTTCAAAAAAAACTATGCGTGATTATTGATAAAAGTGGCGGGATACGTAACAAGCCTCCTTTGCATGTGCAATTTGCTCTTGATAGATTTAATCCTGAATTCTCCCCAGCCGAAGCTCCCCCTCATTCGGGTTCAAAAAATCAGGCACCAACACAAAATCTACTGGCGCCTCGCCTTTCCCTGTAAGGAAGGGCTTTTAACCGCAGGTAAAAGTTTTAAGTACCGGCATTGGAGTACTGCGTTGCGCTGCTGCCTGGTAAATTAGGAGCAGCTCAATTTTGAAGCCTTGCAAGCACATTTTAACGAAAAGGCGCATTTGGGAATTACACCATTCCGCCAAAGCCCCAGCAGCGGGTCGTTTACCCGACTTGGCCGCAGAAAAAGTCTTTGCCTTGCAAAAATTCGAGCGCTGGCTACG